>Ga0210398_10000549_pt1 | contig 42314 bp, 78 predicted proteins | sample IncBWC4OmetaG_FD_161047 | JGI IMG/M metagenome (GOLD analysis project Ga0210398, IMG submission 161047) | Forest soil microbial communities from Barre Woods Harvard Forest LTER site, Petersham, Massachusetts, United States - Inc-BW-C-4-O | ecosystem: Environmental > Terrestrial > Soil >...
GGCACGGCTACTCTGGCGCTCTCGGTCATCGGGCTGGTTCTGCTCTGGTGGCCGCGCCGGTGACCGGGTACGACCGGGTATCCCAGGCCGAGGCTGAGGCCGCGCGGGCGTACACCCCGCGCGGGCGCTGGGCCGGGACGCTGGCCTGCTGCCTGGCTCACCACCGTGACATGTTCTGGCAGGGGATCTGGGGCTACTGGGTGCACAGCGCGGGACTCAGCCCGTGCGAGGCGATGGCGGGCGAGCCGGACCCGGAGCTGCTGCCCTGCCGCTACTGCGGTGCGCGCCTGGTGGTCGACGGCGAGCGGCTGCGGTCGCTGGTGCCGAGGGCAGACCGGCGTCCCGGCTGGAAGGAGCACCCGGGGACCGGGTGCTATTGCCCGATGCGCCCGGGAGAGGACTGCTCGTGCCCGCGGCTCACCTGGGACGATGACGCCTGGACCAGCAAGTGCCCAGTTTCCCCCACTTTCCGCCATCATGTTGGCCCGTTTCGCTTTACGTAAGTCAAGCGGACCGGTTAGGGTTACCCCGGGGTAACCCGAGAGGGGAGAGCGCCATGAACGCCGCTACCGAGTCAGCCGATGCGGTGCAGGCCGTGAGCGAGGCTGGCGAACCGCGCCCCTGCCTGGACGTCGAGGGCTCCAAGGTCTGCGCGGAGCTGAATGAGGACGGCGTGCTCGTGGTGAAGGTTCACCTGGCCGGGGACACGCCGGCCGCGGTCTACGTCGGGGAGGCCCTGGTGGCCGGCAGCGAGGTGGACTGGCAGCCGGCTGGCCGTCACCGCAGACCTGTGTGATACTGGAGGCGCGGCGCCCGCCCCAGGCGCCCGCGTAATTCCCCGAGAGGCCTTGCGGTGCCCCCGTCCGCAAGGCCTCTCGTCATGTCTTGACACGAGTCAAGAGCCTGGCCTAGCCTGATGCTTAACAGCAGTCAAGCAAAGGTCAGGCACGCCATGACAGACGACGAGGTACTAGCCGCTATCCGCCTTGTGGGCAAGGACCGGGCGACTGAGCGCCTGGCTGGCCTGCGGCGCTCGGACCTTGAGGCTGTGGCCTGGTCGAAGGGCGTGCGCGTGGACGTGAGCCGCGCGGAGCCCGCGGCGGACCTGGCCCGGCGCGTGGTGTCGGTCGTGACCAGCCGGGCTGAGCGTGGCGCGGCCAGGGCGACGAGGACCAAGGGAAGATCCAGCCGATAGACTTGACTCAAGTCAAGCTGAGCAGTACAGTTGAGGGGTAGGCAAGAATCCCCGGCTGAAGGGCAGGCACATGAACGACACCAAGGGCGGAGAGGTTTTCGACACCTACGGGCGCCGGATCGGCGTCGTGGGCGACCGCTCGGGCGCGGTGCGCCTGGACCTGGGGCTGACCGACCTCATGCTCACCCCTGAGCTGTGGGAGGCGCTGGACGCCAAGGTCCGCGCTGCCTTCCGGCCGGAGCTGCTTGCGGCTGAGTAGGCCCCGCGAGGCGCGCACCTTCCCCGGGTGCGCGCCTCGTTTATGTCTTGACTCAAGTCAAGCTATCGGGTACCCTTGAACCACAAGCTCCGATGAAGGGCAGGCACGAATGGCTCAGGCCAAGGCCATGTACGACATGACCGTCCACCCCACGACCGCGCTGGTTCGCAGCCAGAGCAACGGCGCGGCGGCCCACGCGGTCACCCTTCCGTCCTGCGACTGCGCGGACTTCATCAACCGGCGTGGCCGGCTGGTCGAGGCCGACGGTGGCATCGCGGTGACCCTCTGCAAGCACATCGAGGCCGCGCTGCTGCGCATCGGCGGCTGGAACCGCGAGGTTCCCCCGGGTCCGGTCACCTACGAGAGCGTCACGCGGGACAAGGCGGTCACCATCCTCACCTCCGCCTACATCGCCTCCAGCCTGGTTGACTCGCTGCTGCACGCGGCGCTCGGCACCTGGCCGCTGTCGGCGACTGCGGAGACGACCAACGGCCCTGTGTCGGCGAGGTACGACCGCGACACCCGCCGCTACACGCTGACCATCCCGGGCAACCAGCCCGCCCAGATGCCGGTGTGCCTCGCCGACTGACAACAAGCTTCCGCACCGTTCCTAGGGCGGTGCCCCTGAAACCGCCAAGGGGTCGGCCGATGAGCCAAGGAAGAGAAGGCGGGCAGGAGCCCCCGCGGACGAAGCGCGACCCGCGGGGGCTCCGTCATGCAGGCACGAACGAGAGGTAGGCACATGACGGATCTCAGGCAGCTCATCGAGCGGCAGATGGACAGCGCCGGCAACAGGCTGGTGCTCGCGCTGGAGCCGCTTAGCGAGGAGGAGTTTTTCGCGGCGAACGCTACCGGGTTCTCAGCAGCCTGGACGACCGGGCATCTGGCCTGCGTCGCTGACCTGTTCAGCTCGTGGTTCAATGGCCAGCTGCTGTTCAGCCGCGATTTCCACCAGGTGTTCAACGACACGGACGCGGCCGAGGCCGGCCCCGTCAGCAAGGCAGTGAGCAGCGACGTTTACCCGAGGCCGTACCTGCTGCTGCAATTCCGCCTGGCGGTGATGAAGGCACTGGACACGCTCGACGCGTTCGACCTCGCACGGTGGGACGCGCCGGCACCCCCTGACGCGCCGGTCGGCCTGCGGACCGGGGGCGAGGTGTGGGAGCGCCTGGCCGTGCACGCTGACTGGCACTGCGGGGAGCTGGCCGGCAGCATGCCGAGGTTCGTCGGCACCTACGCGCTGAACATCGTGCCGCACTACTTCTACCGGCCGCGCCGCGGCTAGCGAGAGTGCGCGAGGCCCCCGGGCGTGTCACCCGTTCGGGGCTGCGTTACGTTCTTGACTCAAGTCAAGCCATGCACTACAGTGGAGCTATCAGCAACCGAGCGAAGGGCAGGCACCCGATGCTAGTAGAACCCGGAATGCGGGACGCGTGGGGCGGAGACCTCTCCAGGTCAGCCGACATCGTGACCGAAGACGAGTCGACCATCGCGGTCCGCCGGGCCGAGATCGGCGGCCAGGTGCGGCTGACGCTCAACCCCGAGTGCGTCACCACCTCCCAGCACATCTACCTGAACGCCGCTGAGCTTGACCAGCTGGCGGACCTGTGCCGGGCCAAGGCGAACGAGCTGCGCGGCGGTGTCCAGTGAGCATTCAGCAGAGCGAGGCCGGGGCCTACGAGCCCCGGCCGGGGGACCGGGTGACGGTCCGCCGCTACATCAAGGCGACTTGCGGGCCGCGCACGCTGCACGCGGAGCACACCGGCGTCATCACCGACGCTGAGCCGCATCAGGACGGCTGGTTCCTGAACCTGGACAACTACCCGGACCGGATCTTCATCGGGTACCAGTTCCTTGGCGCGGGTGCCTACGGGCGCACGCCGGCGTCGCTGGTGACCGAGGTCGCGCTGGCTGAGCCGGGAAAGGGCACGTTCGGCCGTCAGCTCACCCCGGAGCTGGTTGTGGCCACGGACGGCTCTCAGTGCGTCGTCCTGCTGGTCGGCGGGACCGGTCCCGCCGACCCTATCCGCAAGGTCGCCGTGACCGACGTGACCGCGTTCAAGGGCGCGCTCGATGACGCCCTGGCTGCGCAGCAGGAGGCCCTGACAGCAGCTGACCGGCAGCGGTACCGCGGTCCGGACGAGAAGCGCCGTGCCGAGGGCAGGCTCACGAGGAGCGAGGCCGTAGCGTACCTGGCTGAGCAGACTCGCCGGCAGCGCGGCCACGTGGTGGCGGTCGTGAGCCGGGCGCAGGAGTACCCGCGCCTGGGGCCGGAGCGGTTTCAGTCAGCTAGCGTCACCGGAAGCCCTGTTTTCCTGGTCGGTTACGCCGATGGTTACTGGCAGGTGGTGCCGGCTGAGGCGGAACAAGCTGCGCGGTGACCACCGCACGGCGTAGGAAGTAAAGGGCGGGTGCCGGCCGGCACCCGCCCTGACCTGTGGGGGGTTAAGAAAAATGAACGACGGTACCGACGGCGAGGGCCTGCTGAGAGAGCTGCGCGACGGCCAGGGCGACAACGACCGGGTGCTGTTCGCCCGCCTGTTGCGCGAGGCGTCAGGCACCAGCGCGGGCGACTGGGTGATGTCCGAGCAGGACAGCCGGGACGCGGCGCACGTGCTCGGCCTGGTCCGCCTGGTGGCGGCGGCCCGCGCTCGGCTGTTCGCTTACGTGGACCTGCCCGCGCGCAGCCGGGAGCGCTCGGCCATCCTGCTGAGGGGCGCCGCCAGGCTCAGCATCGCCACTGAGTGGAAGGGCTGGCCGTGACCGACCGCAAGACCGAGGTCATGATGGTTCCCGGGCTGGCGTGCGCGCTGTGCGGCGACCAGGACTCGCCCGCGCTGCACGTCCCGGTGATGACGCCTGACGGCCAGCCGAGGATGCCGCGGGTCTGCCGGCCCTGCGTGTCGGTGTTCGCGGCGGTGCTCTTGCAGCTGCTCGGGCACGCCGGCAACGTGCTGGGCGACATCGCGGTGGACGTGCACACCAGGGGACATCACCAGACTTCTTGACTTGAGTCAAGCCATGCCCTAGACTCGGAGCAGGCAACCGAGAGGGGCACATCATGAGCCGTACCGCTGACGGGCTGACCGTAGAGCGCAAGTGGGTAGGGGTCGTTTGGCGCGGATACGACGCCGGCCGCCCTGAGCACGCGCAAGCCGAAGAGGCGTTCTGCACCGAGCACGCGCCGCACGGCGCGCGCCCCGAGGGCGGCCCGGACCGCTGCGGCTGCGGCGGGGTCTTCTGCGGCTGCGGCGCTCACTACCCGGCCGAGTTCCTGACCGAGCTGCCGCACGCGGCAGCTCCCGCGTCGCTGTGACCAAGATCGAGCGCCTGCTCAAGCGGCTGAGGGAGGCAGGTGCGGACCTGCCTCCCTGTACCGAGCTGCGGCGCACCTACCGGGCGCACTGCACCGTGGCGGGCGCCTGGTCCTGGTTCGCGTACTGCCCGCTCTCGCTCGATGACCGCGAGCACGACAGGCACACCGACCTGCGCTACGGGTCGCACTGGCCGGTGTGGGTGCTGCTGCGGGCGGAGAAGCTGATCTTTACCGAGAACTCATTCCGCTCGATCTGCGTTGACCCGGTTCCTGAGCAGGACTCGCTAGAGCTATGGGGCCGGCTACCGGCCGCACGTCGGCGACTGCCCGGAGCTGCACTCATGATCACTCGTTGCGCGCAGAGCTGGCAGGCAAGCGTAGGGCTACTTGACTTGAGTCAAGTGATGCCTTAAGCTGGACCTGTAAGCAGGCAACCGAAGGGCAGGCACACGATGGACCCCAACAGCTTCACCGAAATCAAGAAGCGCGTCATGCGCGGGTACAGCACCAAGTACGGCCCCGCCGGATTGTTCGTGGGCGAGTACGCCGGCGAGATGTGGGCGACCAACCGTTACTGGGTGACTCGCGCGTCGCGCGTCGCCCCGCTACTGGGCAAGTTCAACCTGAACCCGGCTGAGCCGGGCGCCTACGAGGTGAACGGCAGCGTCCGCCCCGCGACAGGCCAGGAGGCCGGCATCCCGGCTCAGCCGCCGTCGATGGAGAACTTCATGGCCGACATGGCCAGGGAAAGCTACCAGCCCGGTATCCCCGTGCGCGTGGCCGGGATGCCCGTCTACACGCGAGACGAGGCCGGGCTGTGGGCGATGTACCAGCTGGCTGACGGCACGCACGCGGGCCTGATGGCCGATGAGCTGGACTGGCTGTCGTACACGTCGGGCGCCCCGCTTGCCGACGACCACCATTTTGGTGACGTGCGCATGCTGTTCCGCCGCCACGCGAGCGGTCGCGTTTCAGCCCTGGTACAGGCTGAGGTCACTCACGTCATCGCGCCGGCGCACTACACCGACAAGGTGGAGGGCCAGGTACAGGAGTACGTCCCCGCGGTGACCGAGCCCGCCGAGCCGTGCACGCTCGCCCTGGTGGCCGGGCGTGGCTACAGTGCCTGACTCCCCTCTCCCGGACCGCGCGGCGGCCAGCCGCCGCGCGGTCCCCTGCGTCTCGGGCGCGCACCGCTCGCTGACGGCCCTCCACCCGCACCTGCGGTCGTGCGAGGTGTGCGGCCATGCTGAGACCGTGCACGCCCGCAGCCCGCGAGGCTGCTGGGCCTGCGGTGACACGGCCCTGCGGGCGCGCGCGGCTGCGCTGACCTCGCGGCGCAAGGCCGAGCGCGCCGAGATGGCCCGGCAGGTAGTTGACCTGGCCCGTGAGCACGGGCTGACCGCTGAGCACAAGTCCGAGCAGCCCGGTACCAGGCGGACTGCGGTCTACCTGGCCGGGCCGCACGGGCTGAAGCTGACCGTGGAGTTTGACGGCGCCGCCCGCAACGGCCTGGGCCAGTCGGCGAGTGACGTCTACGTGCTGAGCTGGCACGGCGTGAACGAGTGCGCGCGGCTGGACCCGTCCTGGTTCGGCAGCGTCAACCCCTACCACGGGCACAAGGCCACCGACGTGGCGCACGGGTTCGAGGCTTTGATGCGCGTGCTCCGTGTCCGCTTCGCAGCCATCGCCGGCGGCTACGCGTTCATTCTTGCCAGTGAGGTGCCGGCACCATGAGCACTGCTGATGACCCGGCAGCGCGGCGCGCACTCGCTCAGCTAGACATGGCCGGGCTGTGTGCGTCGAAGGCGGTCCCTCTTGACTCGTGCCAACTCAGGTACGACCCTGCGGACAGAGGTGGTGCTTATGGATTGACGGCAAACTACTAGATGTTACAGAGCACCCCGGCAGCCTTAGCCAGGACAGCCGGGGTGCTCTGCTGTCTTGACTCAAGTCAAGCCCTGACCTATGCTGGTAAGCACAACACCACAGCGAAGGGCAGGCACCCATGGACGTTGAGAAGATGCACCCCCGCCCCACCCGCGGAGCCGACGAGGTTGACGCGTTCAGCCGGCTGCACACGGCGCACCGCTGGAACCACGGCCGGCGGGGTCTCATCAAGACCGGCTACAGCCGGCGCACCCGCCGCGCGTACGCGGCAGACCTGCGGGGCAAGCGAGTTCGGTAGGGACAAGGCGGTCAGCTGGAAACGGCTGACCGCCTTACTCATGTCTTGACTTGAGTCAAGTACGTAGGGTACTGTTGGCACCAGGCAACCGAACGAAGGGCAGGCACGTCATGAGCAAGCTAGGTGAGCAGCTGCAAGTACAGATCCGGGTACTGGGCGCCGACGGCGAGTGGTTCGTCCCGGCGTACCAGCCCGCGGCGGCCCTGGCAGCACTGAAGGCAATCACCCTGGACATGCGGGAGTGCCCCGGTAGTTACTCGCAGGACAAGCTACGGGAAATCTGTGAAGCGGCTCAGGCTGTTGTTACCGAGGCGTCGCGTCAGGTGCGCCAATGAGCACGCTTCCTGACGGAGCTGTCGTCTCCAGCCCGTACGTGTCGTACGAGGGCGGGACGCGGGTCCTGGTGGTCGCGGCCGGGGGCGATGCCTGGTACCGCGTGGAGACCTGGGGGTACGCCGTGCAGTGGTGGACCTGGCAGGCGGACGCGCGGTCAATGCGCGAGGCGGCCCCCTACGTGAAGCCGGCTGAGCTGGTGGACGCAGACAGTGCCGAGCTGTGGGCGAACGTCGACCCGAGCCTGCCTGCCTACATCGAGCGGGCGCGCCTGTCCTGCGCAGGACAGGCGCTGAAGCTGCGGGTGGCCGACAGCGAGCAGCCGCGCGAATGGCAGTACGACCCCTACGCGCCTACTGGCGACGAAACCAACTGAAGGGCAGGCACTATATGACCAGGGCAACCGCGCTGACTGCGCGCCGCGTGAAGTACGCCATGCAGTTCGTCAACGGCAGCGAGGACGAGCCGACTGACGAGGAGCTAGAGCGCGTGCTGTCCGGCTGCGTGCGCGCGCCGCACCCCGACGAGTACGCGGACATCCGCCTAGAGGTGGAGGCCTGGCGGGTCTGCGGGCTTACCCGCGATGAGCTGGCTGAGCTGGAGGATGACCGCGAGGCGTGGAGTATCACCCGCGGGCACTTGCAGCGCATCGCCGGGCGCAAGCTCACCGACGAAGAGGTCGCGCAGGCGGTCAAGTCTATCGACTACAGCGAGGCGCTAGACGTGGCTAGCGACGCGGCAGCTGTCGCACTGGGCTAGCGCTGCCGGGCGCAGCGCTCACGGGTACGACTCAGCGGGGGGAGGTGAGCACATGCGCGGAAACCACGAGGGCGAGGAGAAGCCGGAGGGCAAGCCCGGCTACGAGCCGAGGCACGGCAAGTAGGGCAGGCACGTCAACAGCCTGAGTCAGCCCGGTAGCTACGACAGCTACCGGGCTGACTGCTGTCTTGACTCAAGTCAAGGTGCGCACTATGCTGGCCATCGTAAGCACGATCCGAACGAGTAGAGGGCAGGCACCATGTCAGACAGCACGAGGCGGGACGGGGACACCCCGGCCGAGGCAAGCGCGAAGTACCGGGCGCTGCTCGGTGAGGGCGAAGCGCCCGTCACCGAGGCACGAATCAAGTTTCCGCGTCACGGGCTCCACGTCTTCCACGTAGGCGACAGCGTGACGTTCACGGACAAGATCGGTCGCGTGCACACCGGGCCCGTGACCGAATTCGAGAAGCACGGCGCGCACGTCCTCGCTACCGTCAGGACCGAAGACGGGCTCATGCCCATCGAGGTGCGCAGGGTGCTGCCGGCCGAGTTTCCCGAGGCCGTCGCCATGGCCGCGAAGGGCACGCCCGCTCACCTGGCGTGCGGGACCCTGGTACGGGTGTCGATCAAGGGCCGGCCGCTGGGCGGGATCGCTGACGGCGACCTGGCCGTGGTCCTCACTGACAAGGGCCTGCGGGTCAACGTGGCCCGGCTCGGCGGCGCCGGGGACAGCTACGCCCGGGTTGGGCACGACAGCCTGACCGTGGTCACGGCTGACCCGCGCACCGGCGCGCTGAGCGAGTAACCCCGCACCACCAGGCACCGTTAACTGAAGGGCAGGCACACCATCATGAGGCTTTCCAAGACAGTAACGAGCGCGCTGCTGGCCGGCGCCTCCGTTCTCGCTGTCGCAGCGTGCGGGCCGGCGGTCAGCAAGACCCCGGCTCCGCCCGTCACCCGTGCAAGCAGCCAGAGCGCAAGCACCCTCGCTGCCCCTGCGAGCAGCGCCCCGGCGACGCCGGACAACACCGGCCCGCTCGGCACGAGCTACACGGTCACCACGACCGATGACAAGGGGAACGCGGTCGTCTACACCGTCACGCTGGTCAAGGTCGACCAGCGTGCCAGCCTGACTCAGTACGAGACGCTGACCGACCCGGCCGACCACATGGCCGCGGCGCGGTTCACCATCACGGGCGTAACCGGCCAGGTGAGCGACGACGCCAACAGTGACGCCGCGGCGACCGGGAGCGACACCACGGAATTCTCCCCGTCGGCCATGACCGTCGCCGACGGGCCCAACTTCAGTTACGGCGAGTTCGAGGCGGGCCCTGGCCAGACGGTAAGCGGCTGGGTGTCGTTCGAGGTGCCCCCGGGCACCGCGCTGGCATCGGTGGCCTGGCAGCCGAGCTTCGAGGGCCCGGCTGCTACCTGGGTGCTCAGCTCCTAGGCACGGCCGGCCCCGCCCCGTGGTAATCGCCGGGGCGGGGCCGGCCGTTGTCTTGACTCAAGTCAAGCCATGCACTATGTTGAGACCAGGCAACCGAACGAAGGGCAAGGGAAAAATGACGCTCACGGCAGTTAAGCGCCTGGTGCAGCCGGGCCAGGTATATGACGTGACGAACCACTACATCACGCGTCCCGACCATCCCGCTTACGGCACCACCCGACGCAAGGTAGCCAAGGTGACCGGCTCGTCTGTTTACCTTGGCTACGTCCTGCCGTCTGGTGACGTCGTGTCGGCGGAGTGGCCGACGTTCGCGTGGCCGAATGCCTCGCAGGTACAAGTGGACGATGACGGCACTATCCGCCTGTACGGCGTGGGGGCCGGACAGCCCGCAACCGCGTTGTTCCTGACGCTCAAGCCTGTATGTGTGGGAGCTGAGCTGTGGACATGAGCGAGCAAGAGCAGGCAGCCGGGGGCGTGCGCGTGGTCCGCGGGATGCTCGCCGAGTGGCACGCGCTACGGGCTGAGCTGCGCGCCATCGAAGAGACCGAGCACCCCGCGTTTACCGACAGGTTCGGCCGGGTGTGGACGTGGGTGTCCGGTGACCTGTGGCACCATGACGACACGCTAGCGCTCCCGCGCGACATGATCGACAAGCTGACTCAGCTACCTCCTGAGACGCTGCGCGACAACCCCAATTACTGGAGGCTTTGCGAGACCTGCCGTAGCCAGTGGGCCGACACCTCGGCTGTTTCCGCACGCATCCTGCTAAGCGGTAGCGGCTGGTATGACGTGCGAGACGGCCAGTTCTACGCGCATCAGTGGGGACTTGCACCGTACCCGAGGGCTGAGTAATGACCCGGCCGGTTAGCAGCCTCACGGCTGACTGCCTCTACTGCGGTAAGCCTGTTCGGCGCAACAGCGCGGGCACCTGGAGGGCGCGCAAGCGCGATGACCCGCGCCCGTGGTATTGCGACGCCAGCCCCGGCCCGGATAAGCGCCATGCCCCCTCACCCGCGGGTGAGATGACCGAAGGGCAGCGCATCATTGAAGAATCGCTACTTGACTCAAGTCAAGACATGCCCTAAGCTGTACTTACCAGCAGTCAACCAAGCAAGGGCAGGCACCCAATGAACGACACCACCCTCACCTACGCCGCGTGGCGGCACGAGAACAGCGGCACCCTCGCTGACTACGAGGCATGGCAGCGCTGCAACCGTGAGCAGGTAATGAACGAGCGCGTTTCGTTCCTTCCGGCTATGAAGGAGGACGAGAAGCCGTGCATGCAGGTAGCCGGCGCGCTTGTCTTCGCCTACGTGCGGAACGGGGCGCTAGTCGTCTCGGTGGACCTGGAGACGGCCGAGACGGGCACGTTTGCGATGTACGGGTCGGCGGGCGACTGCGTGCCTCTGCACGTGACAGTGCAGGGCGAGACCGTGTTCGAGGCCAGGCCATGAGCATCCGAGACTGGCCAGCCCCCGTTTACTATGTTCACCCCGCGGACCCCTCGCGCGACGGCGAGGACTGGGAAGGCCGGAGGCGCGAGGTATCGCGCGAGATGCACGCGAACGGCATACGCCACGACAGGGAGCTGTGCGGTATCCCGCACTACGACCGGCCGGACTTCCAAGAGCCGGGTACCGCCCTGGCCCGCTTTAACCCGCTGGGACTACTCCGCGGGTACGGCCAGGCTAGCGGCTTGCGGTGCTTCATGTTCACTACCGCCGCTGTCTACGCGCCCGACCGCAAGGCGGCCGAGGCGTTCGCCGACGCTCACGGGCTGCGCGGACCGCAGGCGAGCGCGTACCACGCTGAGCTGTCATCATGAGCACGCTAGCCGGGCTGCACGCCGAAGCGGTCGCCCACCTGGCCACGCGTCCCGTTTCCCCGTGCACCGAGTGCGGTACCCCGATGATGCACGCCGAGGGGCACGAGGCGGGGCCAGCGTCCAAGGACATCTTTACCGAGGTGGCCGCCGACGGGACGACCTACGGGCCCGCGGTCGACCTGGCCCCGCTCTTCGACCCTGCCGCTAACTGGCTGGGCATGTCTAACCCGTATGCCTACCTGGCCAGGCTGGGAGACCTGTGCAACGAGGCGACGTCGGCGAAGCGCTGCGAGACCACCTGGCTGTATGAGCGGACTATCCGCGAGTACGTAGCGCTCAAGGTCCGCCTTGACACCGGCGGGTACTACCACACGCACACGCCGGCGCGCGAGATGTGGGCGTACGACCCTGACCGCCCGCCCCTTGGCCTGGTCATGCCCTACCACTGCGGCCGGCCAGCGTGGCTCCGGCCGCCGGGCTGGTACTGCCGCGAGTGCGGTGACCTGCTGACCGACGCAACTGCGGAGCTGCGGAGCATCTAACCTCGCTAGGCTACATCCACTTGACTCAAGTCAAGCCATGGATGTAGCCTAGCGGTATCAACCCCACGAGTACAGGTGAGGCAGGCTCGCAGATGACGACTTACGACGGCAGCGGCCGGATGACAGCCCAGGAAATAGCGGACGCCTACGGGGAGCGAATCCTCGCTGGGGCAAGTCAGCTGATGCCGGCCGGCGCTGGGTACCGCGAGGTGTTCCCCTCGTTCCTGACGAAGCGCTACTACGGGACGTACAACTGGCAGAGCGCTACCTACGAGGTCCGCACGCGGCGGGGCACTCGCCTGGTGACCGCGCGCGAGGCCAGGGCACGGGCAAGGTAACAGCATTTCAGCGAGGCTGCATCCACTTGACTCAAGTCAAGCCATGGGTGTAGCCTCGCACCATCATCCCAGCTCATACAGGTGAGGCACACATGTCGTTTATCTTCGACGCGCCCGCGGGCGACGTCGGGCCGGTCGACGCTGACGACCTGGCTGCGGTCGACTACTCCAATATCCCGTACATACCGCGCCGCTGGCTGTGGCCGGACTACATCCCCATTGGCAACCCCGCGCTGTTCGCGGCTGTTGGCGGGGCAGGCAAGGGCATGCTGTTCTGTGCGGTCATCGCGCGGGTCGCGCTCGGCTTGCCGTTTCCCAACGAGGACCAGGCCGTACGGCGCGACCCCGGGCGCGTGGTCTACATCGCCGGCACCGAAGACGACCCGTTCGAGGACCTGGCACCGCGCCTGCGCGCGGCTATAGCGGTCGCGGTCGCGGAATTCGGCCTCGACCCCTCGCTGTCGGAAGAGAGCGGCGCTATCCGCTTGGTGCACGACCTGTCCGAGTGGAAAGACGGTTCCCCCTTCGAGGTGCCCGGGGACATGGGGCGCCTGCTGACGGAGGTGGGCAAGCTCAACCGAGTTGGCGGGCCCGCGGTCGCCCTGGTGGTCATCGACCCGCTGGCCGACCTGCTAGGCGAAAACGACCACATCACCTCGGTGCGGTCCGCGCGCATGGTGATGCGGTCGCTTAAGCAGTTCGCGCGGCAAGCGGACGTGGCGCTGGGTGTCATCCACCACCTGACCAAGGACGGGAAGGTCTCCGGATCGCCGGCGGTTGTCGACGCGCTGCGCCTCGCGTTCATGGTGGAGCGCACCAAGGATGACCCCGAGTTGCGCGTCATCAAGATGGTCAAGGGCAACATAGCCAAGGGTGAACCGCAGCAGTACACCATTACCGGGGCCGGCGCGTCGGCTCACGCGGTGTTCGTGAACGCCGAGAACGCGCGCGCCGAGCGGGTGAGCGCCGCGCAGCAGGCGACTGCGCCGGGCGGGCCGGCCGCCGGGTCGGTGCGCGCGCGCCTCGTGACCGCGCAGGCGGAGGACAGCGCGGGGGGCCCGTTCCGCGTGATGCGCGTAACGCGTGAGCCGGGCGAGGCCAGGGACACGCGCACATGGGTGGGCGCGGCCTACGCCAGGCGCAGCGAGGCGCGCAGCGCCGCTGTGCGGGACGCTGGCACGGTCCTTAACTGGGAGCGCGCCAAGGGCATGCCGAACGAGGTAGCGGCGCTCAAGCGCTCGGACGGGGCCACGCGCGGCTATGCCATCGTGCCCGCGGCCAAGGTCCGGGTGCCCGCGTAGAAGCTGAGCGGTACGTGTCGGGAGGGACTTGACACGTACAGGCGACGTCTGGTTAACTGAAGTCAAGCAAGGGGGACACGCCCCCGGCAGTGAAAGGGCAGGCACGCAATGAGCAAGGAAACGATGGAATGGCTCCGCTCCAACATCCGCGTAGGTTACGTGGGGTCGGACGGGCCGGCCTGGTGGGCGGCAAGCGGCGAGTACATGACCGACGGTTCGCACTTCGACGGGCCCGTTCCGACCGAGGAGGTTGAGCGGCTGCTGTCGGTCGAGTTCGCGGAAGCCGAGATGTTCGCGCAGTACACCGACGCGGACGGTAACCGCCAGGTCATCAAGGACCCTTCCCGCAAGGTCATCGTCACCCCGGACAACGGCGCGGTGCTCGGCGTCTTCAAGCAGGGTTACCAGGTGCACGGGTACAAGGAGTGGACGGCCGACCAGATCGCCGCCATTCTCGACACCTCGCGCGGCGAACTGGGCACCAAGTCCGTCGGGTTGCTGCGCAACCGCGGCGTCGCGTTCATGCAAGCGCAGCTGACCGGATCGGGTCTTGAGGTGGGCGGTTTCGAGTTCACCCCCTACATCCTGGCCGCGACGTCGGTAGACGGGACGCTCTCCAGCACCTACGCCACGGGGGTGACCGCAGCGGTATGTGATAACACGCTCGCTGCGGCGCTTTCCTCCGCGCGCACCAAGTTCAAGGTCAAGCACTCGCGTAACAGCATCGGCAAGCTGACCGAGGTGCGCGACGCGCTGGGACTGGTCTACCAGGCCGGAGACGAGTTCGCGCAGGCCGCCGCCGCTCTCCAGTCGGTGGACGTCACTGAGGCGGACTTCGCCGCGTGGCTGGCCCTGGTGGCCCCGGTTCCCGCCGCTGACCCCAAGTCGAGCACTGGCGGGGCCAGGTACACGAACGCGGTCAAGCTGCGCGAGACGTACGAGGCGATGTGGCGGCACGATGCCAAGGTGCGCCCGTGGGCGGGTACCGCGTTCGGCGTCATTCAGCTGAGCAACACCCACAACACGTGGAAGCGCAACGTCTCAGGTGCCGACGGCGGCCGGATGGAGCGCACCTACCTCAACATGGTGACCGGAGTCACGGCCAAGGAAGACGCGCAGGCGCTTGACGCTCTCGCGTCGGTCATGGGCGAGAGGCTTACCGCCGCTCTCGCCTAGGCGCCCCGCGCTGGCAGCGCCCCCGGGAAGGTGCTTCCCGGGGGCGCTGTCGTGTTCCCGTCTCCCGAATCCTCTTGACTCAAGTCAAGCGTTCATGCATACTGGTGGGCAGGGCAAGACGCCAACCGACTAGCAAGGGCAGGCAACCAGTGAGCATCGAAGTCACCCCGGACATGCACGCGGCCATCACCAGCGACCGCGAGGCGGGCCGTACGTGGGCGGAGAGCGCCGCGCGCTACGGCGTTACCTGGCAGGCGCTGCGCGCGGCCTACGGGCGCTACGCTCCGGCCGCCATGACGCGCGCGGACAACACCATGTGGCGCCCGGAGCGTGCCCCCCGCACGCGTCAGCAGCAGTGCGCCCGCAAGGCCGGCCGCCGCGCCTCGCAGGCCTCGCGCCGCGCGAACCGCACCCGCTAACCCCCACCCATCCGCACCGAACTAGGGCAGGCACGTCATGCAAGACATCGACGCAATCGCGACGCTGGCCAGCTACCGCTACTCGCCCGACACAGCGCGGTCAATCCTCGCTGACGCGCGGACCGCGGGCGCTGTAGTCAGGATGGGCGTACGGGTCACCTACAGCGCCTCGCGAGGCTTCAAGGTGGCGCGCGCCTCGCGCGACAGCAGCGCTGACCGCACGCGGCGAGGCGCGGCCAGGTCCCGCGCGAGGCGCTAGGCCGGGTCGACAGCTAGCCCCGGTAGGGGTCGCCTACCGGGGCTAGCTTGTGTCTTGACTCAAGTCAAGCTCTCACCTATCGTAGTGGCAGGCAACCGACTAGCAAGGGCAGGCAGTCATGAACGACATGGGGCGCAACTACCGGGTAGAGGTCTACCGCCCAAACGGCCAGTGGAAATGGGGCCAGTGGGTTAGCGGGCGGGAGGGTTACGGCACGCTCACGGACCGGCTAGAGCGCGCGGCGCGTGACATCTCGACCACGTGCGAGCCGGCCGGCACGTTCGCGCGCGTGTTCCGCTACGTGCCCTACAGCGCCTCGCCCATGGTCGAGATGTTCGCCATACGCCGGCCCGGTGATGTCGGCCCCATCCCGCCCCTGCCTAGCGCAGGCTGTGAGTGCAGCGCTAACGCTTGACTCAAGTCAAGCTCTCACCTATCGTGGCAAGCAGACACCCACCGACCTAGGGCAGGCACATCATGCCGAGTTTCAGTGCAGGCTTTGACAGCAGCGCGCCGGCGGACACCTACGGGGACTACGCCGTTGACCACGGTCACGCGGACAACGAGGCGTACCAGTCAAGCGGGGGCGCCGGCCAGCCCGACCGCGCGCCGGCTTACGGCTGGTGCGCGTTCTGCCGGAACTTCACTTACTGCGACTTGTGGCGCGGCGCGTGCGGCGCGTGCGGCGCGTGCGGGGAGTGCCGTTGGCGCTGGCAGCACTACCCGGAAACCATGCCGGCCGGCCTCGCCGCGTACCGCGCGGAGATGCCCGGCGCGTGCTCACGTGAGGCGTGCGCGGGCACGAGCTGCCCCGTACACGGGTAGCCTGGCCTCAGGTGTGACAGTCCCCGCCGTTCATCGATGGAAGATGAACGGCGGGGATTTGTCGTGCCCGCCTAAGATCCCGTCTTGACTCAAGACAAGCGCTCACCTATCCTCGTAAGCAGAGCGCGCGCCGCCACGGCGCGGCCAGAGCAAGGGCAGGCACATCATGACCAGGGCACCGCTAATTGACCGGGCCATAGCGCACGCGAGGCGCGAGGCTTACCGCGCGGCATCCGCCATGACAACGGCAGAGCTGCGCGCGTGCGAGCCGGCTTACCGCGCGCAGGTCCCCGGGCCGGTTACCGGCGAGGCGCTAACCCAGCTGCGCATGGTGCGAACCATCATCGCGCACCGCACCCGCTCACCGCGTAGCCGCTTGCGCGCGGCAGTCCAGCACCGTGCCGCGCTGGCCAGGAACGGGCGCTAGCCGTGAGCGAGGCAGCCGACCCGTACGCAATGACATGGGCGCGCAAGCCCTTCGACTTTGAGGGGAAGCGCTACACGGAATGGCGCGGCGCGAGTGAGTACCACAGCGCCACCGTGACCAACTTCCCGGGAGACGGGAACACGTGGCGCGCGACCGTGGCCGGATACCCGTATGACCAGCACTCGCCTTACTACCGCACGCTGGCCAGCGCAAAGGCGTGGGCGGAGAGGTACGGCCGGCCACGGGCGGGGCGCGCGTAAGCGCTAGCGCCTGCTGCCACAGCGCCCCCGGGGGTCAAAGCCCTACCGGGGGCGCTGCGCTGTCCGCGCACGTAGGCGTGATGCGGGAAGCGGGTAATACCGGGTGCCGACAAGTTCCGTACTGGGAGAGCCGGCGCAAGTGCCCGCGCGAGGCGCTGTAAGGCCCGTAGCGCCCCCTAAGCGCCTCGCCGCGTGCCCCTGACTACCCAACTCGCCAGCGTGCCGCTACGGGCCTTACAGCGCCTCACGTGCATGGCTTGACTCGTGTCAAGCTCTCACCTATCCTCGTGAGCAAGCGCAACCGACTAGCAGGGGCAGGCACCATGACGATGTACGCGGTAACCGGGCAAATCCTCACGCACAACGGAGACTGGCACGGGAGCGTGTCCGTCCCGACGTTCTACCTAGACAGTGCGGTGCAGGGCATCACGGGCCCGCGGCACGCGACCGAAATCGCGCGCGGCGTGGTCAACCCTCTGGGCTCGATCGCCGAACGGGACATCGACCTGGCCGTTTACGCGGTGCCGGGTGACGAGCCCGCCAGTGGCGCGGCTGACGTCGTAACAGCCGTGCGCACGGCCATCAGCCGGGTAGGCGGGGACGCGGGCGAGTACGGCGGCGCCCGCGAGATGGCGTGCGCGATGCTGGCCCGTTTCCCCTCCGTGCGCGCCGCCGCTACCGGGGCGCCTACCCAGCGCGGCCTTGACGAGGCTGTGCTGAACGCGCTGGCCGTGTTCTAAGCCCCTCACCAGCGCACCCCGGGAGATGCCTTCCCGGGGTGCGCCGGCGTCTTGACTCCAGTCAAGCCGTGCACTACATTGGGGGCATGGCAACCGACACAGCACAGCAGTCATGCGTTTACGAGCAAGTCGAGGGGGACGCGGCTATCCGCGTGTGCCTCACCCATGACCGGGACTTCGGCTTGTACGCCGACGAATGGTGCGCTCAGGAGAAGCTTCCGCCGCGCGCCATCGAGGTAGCCCACGTGGCTGACGAGCTTGAGCGCACGGGGCACTCCGACGGCTACCACGCGGCGGCGGACGACGCGCGGGCACTGCTGGGCGCCTCGCCGGCGCTGCAGGACGCGGCGCGCGCCTACGCGGACCGCATGCTCACTCCGTACCGTTTCCGCAAGGCCGTAGCCGCCGCGCTGGCCGGCTAGCGACCCTCCACAGCGCCCCCTGGCCACGTACGGCCAGGGGGCGCTTTTGCCTTGTCTGCGGTCAAGCCATGCGCTAGACTCGTGTCAAGCAACCCGACTCATACAGGTGAGGCACCATGAAAGACCGAACGTTCCGCGCGCGCCTCGCGCGGGCATGCCGCGTCATCGCTGACGTGCGCGACGTCCCCACGCCAGAGGTACGGCGCCTCGCCGACCGCAGCGCGCTGCTGTCTATTCCCGCCAGTGAGGCGCGCACGCTGCGCGCTGTGGCCAACTCGCGCGAGGCGCGTGACGGGCGCGCGTACGTGGCCAGGAGCCGTACCAGGGGGCGCTAGCTCCTCTCGCATGCCTAGGGCCCGCACAGACGCTCTGTGCGGGCCCTAGGGCTTTCCTGGCCCGTTCTGCGCGGTACCTGCCAGCGCCCGTCGGCGATGTCTTGTGCGGTCAGTGCGCTCATACGGCCAATGCGCCAGATCTCTTGTCTTGAGTCAAGCCATGCGGTAGGTTGGGGGTATGGCAACCGAGCGAGAGGCAGCACAGTGACCGGAGACGACTTGATCACCAGCCTGGTGGAGGCGCCTAGCGCGCAAGCCGCAGACGTCATAGTGAAGGGCGCGCCGCACAGCGCCATCTACGCCGCTGCTGACCTGATGTACGTGGACACAGACGGCATGGGCATGGCAAGCGTGCGGCGCGCGGTAGTGCGCGAGGCGCGCGCTTAGCCTCGCGCGGGGGCGCGGCCAGGTCGCCGCGCCCCCTTCCCCGTTCGACATGCTGCCGCGGCGCGCGCCGGCGGGGTTCCGTCGTCCGGGTCCCATCGGTGAAGGTTGGAGGCTCGCCTCCGCGCCGGCTTAGTCTCTTAACGCCCCGCGCCCGGAAAAACAAATGTCCCCGGGTCCCGTCCGCGCCCCGCGAGGGGAAAAATACATAGCCCCGGAACCGCGTTTCCCGCGGTCAGCGTGCCGTAGTACCTGCCATGGGAGACATAATCCGCCTGCTGGACCTGGGCTGCTCGGCGGGCGGCACGTCGTGGGGCTACCACCTGGCCGGGCAGGACTCGGCGGCACGCGGCGGGCCCGTCGTGGAGGTGACCGGCGTGGACATCGCGCCCCAGCCCCGGTTCCCCTGGCCGTCCCGGTTCATCCGGGCGGACGCGACGACGCTGGACCTGGACGGGTACGACGCCTACGCGTGCTCGATGCCCTGCCACGACCACACGCCGCTGAAGTCGGTGGCGGGGCTCGACGGCACCGGCCACCTGCTGGGTGACCTGCGCACCCGCCTGGAGGCCACCGGGAAGCCGTACGTCATCGAGAACGTGCCCGGCGCCCCGATGCGCGCCGACGTACGGCTGTGCGGCTGCATGCAGGACCCGCCGCTGCGCACCTACCGGCTGCGCTGGTTCGAGGCCAGCGCGCACTTCGGGCCCGGCGAGGTCACCCAGCTGCCGCACCGCGACCACAGCGCGAGGACCGCCACCAAGCAGCGCCGCAAGCTGTGGGACGAGGGCTGGCACGTGTCCATCACCGGCGACGTGGGAACCTACCTCGGCCCGGAGGCGATGGGCATCGACTGGATGAGCGGCAACGAGCTGAGCCTCGCGGTGCCGCCGGCCTACACCCGGTACGTAGGGCGGTTCCTCATCGGGGCGGTCCTGCGCGAGCGGGAAAAGTCACTCTCCGTAGAACTTTCAAGATCATTCTTACCATCGCTCACCGCCGGCATAAAGCTTTCCGTGACTCTGCGTGAAAAAACCCGTCGGAGTCCCGTTCCGCTTGTCTCGTGGCAAGATATACCCGTGTGCTGCTACACCCACGACCTGCCAGTTGCCGCCGCCTACGGCGGCCAGCTGGCTGAGCACGAGTCCCTGCGCTGCCGCTGCGGCACGGGCGCTGCCCGGTGCGTGCGCCGGGCGACGGAGGAAGACCTGCTGTGCGACCGCTGCCGCGCCGATGAGCCGGACTTCTACTCCGCCGGCGTGGTGCCGGGCTTCCTTGAGGCCCCCTCGCCCTTCCGGGTGCCGCTGCGGTACGAGCGGGGCCTTGTGCAGAACTACCGCATCGGGCTGACGGTCGCGCAGCCGTCCGCGATGTTCATCATTTCCGGCCTCGGCTGAAGTCCTGCGCGGCCCGCGGCCAGGCTGCTAGCCTCGCACTCGCGGGCGCAGGGCATGTCGCAGTGGCTGGCGCCCGCGGCGGGACGGGCCTGCTCGTTCATTAAAGCGGACGCTCCCCCGGCCCGTCCCGCCGCAAGTCCCTCAGGCGCGTGGCCGGCCACACCTCCAGGTGCGAACGCCCCCGGCCGCGTAAGGACCCCCTCGCGCCCGCCGCGAGGGGGTCTGGCTGTCTTAGGCTTGGGCTGTGGCCTTTACCTGCCCGCGGTGCCAGCGGACGTCGCACAGCCCTGAGGACGAGCGCCAGGGCTACTGCGGTGCCTGCCATGACTGGACCGGCCCAGGGGTGCCCGGCGAGGGCACCGCCTCCGCCATCGAGTTCCGGCCGTCGGACATCATGCTGGTGGACCCGCGCGGCCGACGGCGGCACGTCGGGTACACGGACTCCGGGCTTGAAGCACGGCAGCAGCCGGACCGCGGGGTGACCATCGAGGAGGCGGCACGCCGCTACGTCCGCGAGGCCTACGGCACGGTGAGCCTGCCGTCGCCGGCCAGTTTCATAACAAGTTCGCATACTGATTCTGAATCACCCTCGTCCGGTGGCACTGATTGGCCGGGCCCGTACGACGTGGCCCCGTACGGTGACGCCATGGAGTGGTCTCCTGGTGACGCTGAGTGGTAATCGGCCCCCTAGGTGATATCTCGTGGTGCTAGCTGATATCACCTAGGGGGCTGAAAAGCTATCTGATAGCACCTTGTGATAGCTATCAGAGGGTGCTATCTTCTGGGTGTGAGCAAGGGCGACTTCCTGCTGCGGCTGGACCCGGAGGTGCTCGACCAGGTGCGGAAAGCCGCTGAGGCCGAGGGCGCTACCGTGTCCGACTTCATCAGGGAGGGCATCGAGTTGCGGCTTGCACAGGCGGGTACCCCCAGGTCAGAGTCCCGAGCGGACCTGCTGGCCGAGATCGCCGACCTCGCGCTCAAGCTCCGCTCGGGCTTCGTCCTGGTGCCGTCGGCCGAGGCGCTGCCTGCCGGGCACCCGGACTCGTGGTCCAGGCGCATGGACGACGAGGAGCCCTGAATGAAACCGAATCGGCTCGCACGTACTAAAAGCTTGTCTTTGCCCGGGGATTCATCTACACGGATTCTCCGTTGTTTTTCCCGGGCACAGGGCCGGCTGCCTGACACCAGCGGGGGGCCACCCCTCCCCGCCCCGGTGAACGTCCCCCGCCGCCACCTTGATAGAGCCGCGGGACCCGGGCTTCGCCCCGGGTGCGCTGAGCCGGTCGAGCCTAGCTCCCCCGGCGTATGTGCCTCGGCGCAAGGTTTCCCCAGCGGGGTGCGAGCCCCCGCCCTGGACCGCCGGCTGGAAGCTGACATGTCTTCCGGACGGCGCGAGGGAGCCTGCCGGGCAGGCAGCCCACTTACTTCAACCACCAGGAGGTGCCCGTGGCCGGCCGCATGAGGGCGAGCCAGGCGCTGCTGACCGCGCTGGCCGGCCTGACCGCCTACGAGGGCGGCAGCCTGGGCACGGAGCAGCTGCTGGCCATGGGCGAGGAGGCTCCCGGCGAGACCTTCGTGGCCGCCCTGGCGGTCGCCAGCCGGCTGGCGGAGGAGGTGCGCCGGCTCGGGGGCGACCCTGACGCGCTGCGCCGGCGCGTCTACGACAGGGCCAGCGACCTGGCCTACTCCTGATTCTCTTGACTCAAGTCAAAAGCCCCGCTACGCTGGGACTGTCAGCTGGCGGGGCTTACTCTTTCCCCGGAACCCTAGTGAAGGGCAGGCACGATGGACCACATGGGACCAGGCAACGGGAGGCGGCACCTGCGCCGGAGCCCGATGCAGGTAGCCGGCGGCCAGCCGCTCCCGTACGACGGGCCCGGCTTGGCCCTGCCGTCCTCGGGCGGCCCCCAGGACCGGATCTACGCCCGGCCGAACCAGGACTACCCCGAGGACGTCGACCTCTGCTTCGCGCGCGGCAACTCCGAGACCCGCGTCCGGGTCGCCCCGGCTGACCGGCCGGCGCTCTTCGCCGCCGCAGGCGGCCTGGCTCCCCGCCTGGAGGAGCTGCGTCGGCGGGCGCGGGACCTGGGGGACGTCAACTGGGAGTACCACCCCGGCCAGCTGCCCCGCTCGGCTGTCGACCTGGTGAACGCCGCGCACGCGGCCGGCTACTACCTGCGCTGCGAGGACGGCCCGGATGCCTCCGCCGCGGCGGAGGCTGCCCGCGGCCACCTGGTCGGCTTGCTGGCAGCCCGGGAGGGCGAGCCGGGCGGCATGGCTCACCGGGACACCGAGGCCCTGGAGCGCGTCATCGCCATGCTGGACGCCTCGTGAGCACGTTCCTCGGCCTGGCCGTCATCGTTTTCTTCTTCTGGGTGGTCCACCTGGCCGTGGCCCGGCCCTGGTACCGGTACCTGACGGCCCCGGAGCTGCTGCGGCTCCCGCTCATCCTCCTGGCCGGCCGGCGGTACCGCCGGCTGCTGCGCGCCATCTGCGCGCGCCGCCGCGCCGCCGCGCTGAGGCCGGCCCCGCGGCGGCCGGAGAAGGCGAGGGTGCCCGGCCTGCCCGCGCGCGGTCCTGGCACCTCCCCGGTCCCGGCCTGGGCGGCGGGGAAGTCCGCTCTTCCCCGCCGCACCGGGGTTCCGGCTCCCGGCGAGGCCGCTGACTGCGGGGCCCGGGTGCGGGACGAGGCCCTTAGCCGCGCTGTCTCGGCGACCGGGGAGATGTCCGAGGCCGTCCGCCTCGGCATGATGTCAGCCGACGAGGCCCGGGGCCGCCTGAGCACCGTGAGCGACCTGGCTAAGGCCCTGACGGCCATCCAGGTGGCTTTCGAGTCCGCGGGCCTGTCCGGCTCCAGGCCGCTCACGGCACAGGCCCGGGAAACCGGCGACTGGCGGGACACCCTGTGAGCGAGCCCGCTGTCACCGTCGCGCTCGGCCCGTGCTTCGTGCACGGCGGGATCTTCGCTTTCGACCCGGACAGGGTGCCGACGGTCCTTATCGACCCGGTGACCGAGCGCCCGGTTGACGTGGACGAGCACGGGAACCGCTTCGAGCCCTCGGCCGGGGCGCTGGCCCGGGTGCGGAAGGCGCCGTACTGCCCGGTGTGCGCCCGCGCGCTGAACGTGATGCGCGAGGAGCAGGGCCTGCCCCCGTTCTTTGACGAGACCGACACGGCGGAGGCTCTCCGTGGGTGAGCACGCCGCCTGCCTGTCCCTCGCTGAGCGCCAGCGGCTCCAGGCGTGGCTAGAGCACCCGAATGGCAGCCTGTGCCTGTCCCTGGTGACCTTCGAGTCCGTTGAGGGCGGCGGGGTGATGGTCCGTACCGCCGGGTACGGCGAGGCCCCGCCGCCTAGCCTGCTGTTCCCGGCCCCGGCCCTGAACGGCGGGTACTGGCTGGCCCTGCTGGCCGACGCGCCGGACGACCCGCGCTTTTCCGCCAGCCGGCGGATCGTGTGGCGCTGCCTGGACGAGTACGCCCGCAAGGACGAGGCCCGTGCCTGCGCGATGGCCGAGCTGGCGCGGCGCGAGGCTTCCCGTGAGCGCTGACCTGGTCGCCGGCTACGTCGGCATCAAGGGGGCTGCCGGCGGCTGGCATGGCGCGCTGCGCCCCGGTCCCCGGGCAAGGCCGACCTGGACCTGCGCGCACGTGCACGCCAGCCCGGTGACCGCCAGGCCCTGCGCCGAGGCTGAACTGGAGCGCCGCGTGCAGGGCCGCAAGGAAGTCTTCAGGCTGCTGCGCTGCAAGCCCTGCTCCGAGGCTGGCGCGTCGTGCTGGTGGGACGACGTAGACGGCGACGAGGTGCCGCCCTGCCCGCGTTGCGGCGTGCCCCTGCGACGGCTGAAGCTGATGGTCGTCGGCAGTCCCGGCGCTGTTGACGAGGGTAACGGGAAACACTAGACTCTGGTCAAGTAAAAATAGGAGGCTCACTTGAGCAACGACGCTGCCGTCACCGTGACGGGCGGGTTCACCCGGCCGGAGCCGCCGCACGCGGCGGAAGCCGGGCACCACTGGGAGGCCGTGCAGGAGGGTTCCGAGTGGGGCGTCGCCGAGCCCGGCAAGAAGTGCCGGTACCGCGGCCCGGCCGAGCACTCTTGCGGTGCCGAGGCCGGCGTGGTGCTGACGCGTGGCATCAGCAGGCGCATCCCCTGGAACTACTGCGTGCCCGCGCACTCCTACGGGCGCTGGGTGGAGGACGGGAAGGTGATGACGTGGCACCTGAAGGAGGACTAACCCCGGCTGAGCAGCAGCGGGCCCTTGACGACTTCCGGCACCGGGAGGCTGACGGGTCGTCTCGCCGAGGGCGGCTGCTGCTCAGCAGTCCTACGGGTGAGCACCCGGTCGACATCGAGCAGTGGCCCGAGCCGTTCATCGGCCGGGTCTTCGAGCTGCCCCCGGCCACCGCCGAGGACTTCGGGCGCGTCGACCGCGCCGAGCGGCTGCGCACACCCGAAGCCTGGCAGGAGTGGCTAGGGGAGTACACCGGCCGTGAGGCGTGGGCGGAGGACCCGTCCGGGGCCATGAAGGTGCCGGAGACCAATTTCATGGCCCGCGCCGCCGTCGGCGACACCACGAACGGCTACACGAAGACCGGCGAGGCCCTTGACGGCCTGGACGTCTGGCGCCGGGAGCGGTGACAGGTGACTGGCGTCCAGCAGCGCGTGTGGGGCAACAAGGTCGCGCACGGCTTCAACACCTCGGACGTCCCGTTGGAGTTCTGCCTGCTGCAGGGCGAGGTCGCCGAGGCGTTCGCCGCGTGGCGAACGGGAGGCGCGGGCCTCGGCGCCGAGCTGGCTGACGTCGCGGTGTACCTGTACGGCCTCGCGCAGATGACGGGCGTCGACCTGGACGCGGCGGTGGACGCCAAGCTGGCGGTCAACGAGGCCAGGGCGTACACCGCGCTGCCGAACGGGACGCTGGTGAAGCGGTGAGCCACGCGTCCGAGAACCCCGTCTACTGCGCGCGCCGTGCGGACCTGGGCTGCACGGCCAGCCACCCGGGCAGCCGGTGGGACGCCATGGCAGCGGACCGCGAGGGCTGGTTCCACAGCAAGGCCGAGGGGGCGTTCTGCCCGGGTCACGTGCCGGACTGGGTTCCGGCCTGGCGGGCGAAGCAGGAGGCTAAGCTCCACAGGGTCAAGAAGTCGTTCACCAAGTTGCCCGCGGTGATGCGGTGCTCGGGCTGTGCCCTGCACCGCACTGAGGTCAGCGACGACCCCGGGGCCCTGGCTGAGATTCGCGACCTGGCCTGGCAGCACAGCCGGGAGACCGGCCACAAGGTGACCGTCACCACCACTGCCGAGCTGGTCGTGGAGGCTGCCGGTGCCTGAGCCGCTGCCCCGCCGGCACAGCGGCCTGTGGCTGCCCGCGCTGGGCGAGCGGGTACTCGACCGGCAGCCGTGGAGGCCCTGGCTGCCCGAAGGGACCCGGTTGCGAGTGTGGCAGACCTGGGACGGCGGGTTCTTCGCTGTCGTTACCGCGCCGGCCCGTCGCCCGGGAATCGGGGCGCTGGCGGTGACCGGGGACGCCTGGCGGTGCCTGGCGGAGAAGTACGGTGACCCGTTCGGGATGGCGGAGCTGTGGCCTGGCGACGAGGTGCAACTGGTCCTGCCGCCCTGTGAGGACCAGGTGGCCGGCCGGGTACAGGTTTACCCTCTGCGCCCCGGGCACTCCCTGGCGCCCGTGCTCGGTACGTGGTGGGCCGTGAACGGGGACGAGATTCTCCGTTCCTGACTTGACTCTGGTCAAGTAACTCTCTAAACTCGGGACAAGAGGGCAACCGAGTACAGGGAGGGGCACACTCATGGCTGAAAGCGGCGACCGCTCGCGCTCCGCTGGCGACCGCAACCGCCGTCAGCGGCTGCAGGCCAAGCGGCTCACGGCGCGGCAGGACTTCTGGGACGTCCCTGACGAGGGCGGCCGGCCGCACCGGCGCTCGCGCGCCGCCCAGCGCCGCCGGGGGTCCCGGTGAGCGCGCTCAGCAAGATGACCGTCTTCTCGGGTGACATTGAGGGCGCGGCGGGGCGGGACCTGCCTGACCCGGGCAGGCTGGCTGTCACCGACAGCGCGCTGAACCGCTCGCTGGCCTCGGTCGGCCGTGCCCTTGTCGTCAACGGCGGCGGGTACGGGGTCGCCGCTGCGGCCGGGCTCGGTACCTGCGCGCTGCTCGGCGTCAACCCGATGTACGACCTCGCGGTGGTAGGCGCATGCGCCTACCACGTCACCCAGCGCGCCTGGGAGGGCTGGTCGTGGTACCTCCGGGGCGGCTACGCCGCGCAGCGCCGCCGCCGCAAGTACCAGGGCGAGGCGAACCCGCTGGAGGTGCACCAGGCACTGTCTCCCGCGTTCGCGGCGAAGAAGATGGCCCGGCTCGCCCCCGGCCTGCCCGCCGAGCGGTCGTACCTGTCGCTCGGGTACACCGTGCACCGGCCGCACCAGGCCGTCGCCGTCTCTCGCGCGGAGTCGGTCGGCGTCTTCGGCGTGCCGCAGTCCATCAAGACCGCGCTCATCTCCGGCTGGATTCTCGACGCGCCCGGCCCGGTGCTCGCCACCTCTTCCCGCGGTGACCAGTACCGGCACACCGTCACCGAGCGCGAGAAGCTGGGCCCGGTGCTCACGCTTGACGCTGACGGCTACGGTCCCGGCACCACGTTCTCCTGGTCGCCGGTGGACGACTGCCGCGACCCGGCGGTGGCGATGCGCCGCGCGGGCGACTTCATGGACGCCTCGCCGAAAGACCCGGGCGGCAAGGACAGGTGGCACGAGGACCGCGGCGCGAAGCTGCTGCGCTGGGCCCTGCACGCTGCCGCCCTGACCGGCGGCAGCATGTTCGACGTGCGGGCCTGGGTGCTGAACCCGGAGGCCGAGGCGTTCGCCAAGGCCCTGCGCGGCGAGCGCGCCGCCCCCGGCTGGGCCGACGGGCTGGAGTCGATGCTGGCGATGGAGGGCGACCTGCTGTCCGCCGCCGTCTCCTCCGCTGAGGCGGCACTTGGCTGGATGGACGACCCGCAGCTGGCCGCGGTGGCGTGCCCGCGGCCGGGCCAGGGGCTCGGCATCGCGGAGTTCCTGCGCCAGGGGAACGGGACTGTCTACCTCATCGGCGCCGAGCGGCCCTACGGCTCGCTCACCCCGTTCTTCTCGGCGTTTGTCACTGAGTTCATGGAGCAGGCCCGCATCTTGGCTGAGCAGCAGGGCGGCCGGCTGAGGATGCCGCTGCTGGTAGCCGCCGATGAGGCCGCCACCACCGCGAGGATCGACTTCAAGCGGTGGCTCGCGGTCACGGCCGGCTACAACATCACGGTGGTGGCCGGCTTCCAGGCGGTCAGCCAGATCGAGACCGGGTGGGGCGGCCCCGCCGAGGCGGAGACCATCCTCGAAATGCTGTCGACCAAGGTCATCGCCGGCGGCTTCACCAGCACGGCCACCCTGGAGCGGCTGGCTGTCATCTGCGGTGAGCACGACTCCTGGCACAAGGAGGGCGGCGCCAGGGTCCGCACTAAGGAGCGCACCTTCCCGCCGGAGCGCATCCGCCAGCTTCCCCTGTTCAACGCCCTGGTCATCCAGCGCAACGCCAAGCCTGTCCAGGTCCGCATCACGCCCGTCTGGGAGCACCCCGCTCACCAGGAAGTCGTCATTACCGACGAACCGGAGCCGGGGGCGCGATTCCCCGATCGCCTCACGCTTCACCCGGACGCGCCGGAGCCCCCTGCCCCGGCCGACACTACAGAGGAGTAAGCCTTGTCCCTTCCCAACCCGCACCCGGAGCGCGTGCCCGGAGGGCACCCGCACCACCGCCGGCTGCCACGGCACGCCCGGCACCTTGCCAGGCAGGTGCTCAAGCTCCGCACCGCCACGCGCGCCAGTGTCTTGCAGGTGCACGTGAGGCAGCTCGACAGCGCTGTCAACCTGCGCGAGCACCCGGGCCGGCTGCACCCGGACAGCGACCGGCACTCTCCTGGCGTGCGCGTCATGCTCGGCCCCGAGCTGCGCTCCCTGCTGCGGCAGTTGCTGGAAACTCGTGACGTGCGCGTCCAGCAGCAGCTCGTGCGCGAAATCGTTCACCAGGTTCAGAAGCGCACCCTCGCCGCGCTCAAGCGGGTGCGGGCCGTCGAGCGGGCCCGCGAGCTTGGCGGTAAGGCCGCCCGGGGCGCCCGCGCCCGCGGCGGCGGGCTCTGGACCTGGCTGCTCTCGCTTCCGGCCAGGGCGCAGGCCCGAGCCGGCCGCACGGCCCGAGCCGGCCGGAAGCCCGTGGCCCGCTCGCGAGCGGGCGGGTACGGTACTGTTCCCTCGCGCTCGCGAGCGGGCAGCCGCACCGCGCGCGAGCCGCGCGAGCGTACCTCGCGCCCGCGCGCAACCCGGACGTGATATTGACGGTTCTTCCGGCAGGGGTCTAACCTCTGCCGAAGAGCCCGAGAGGCCTTAGTCCGCACCCGGCGCGAGCCGGCGGAGGACGGGTGCCCCGGTCCCCGCCTCCGTCCGCAGGAGGCAACCATGAGGCCAGCTGTAGCCCGTAAGTGGTGGCGGCTGGCCTCGCGCTTTGCCCGTACCGCGTTGAGCTGGAGCCTTCGGGCCGTGATTAAAAGGCACCCGGTTCCGTGCCTGGCTGGTGAGGCTGGCGGGGAGGGAACCGGGTGCCTGTCATGTCGGTGCCAGCGCCACCGCACCTGGCGCGCTAAAACACGCATGCGAGTCCAGTTTGCCTTACGAGCTGCTATATTCCAACCTCGGGCCCCCCTGGCCGTCGCTCGCCGCGCGTGAGGTGATCGTCGGCGGCGTCCGCGTGCCGTTCGCTGAGGCGCTGCGCGCGGCGGAGGTACTGCGAGATAGCAGGACGTCGGCCATCGCCCCGGTGCTGCGGGCCGCGGGCTCGCCGCTGGCCGGGTGCGACTACCTCGCCGCCGCCGCGCCCTACCTCGCCGCCGCGCGGCTGGCCCCTAAGACCGGCCGCGCCGGCGCCGCTGGCCGCCACGTCACCAAGAACGCGTTCCTCGAAGCTGTCGCCATGGCCCTGGCCGTCGCGCGCGAGCGGGACATCGCCGACGCCCTGGACGCGTTCGGCGGCGATGAGCGCTACGCGGTCGCCATCGCCAGGGCCGCCACGGAGGCCAGGGAGCGCTCGTACGCCGCCGGGGTGCGCTCGGCCGTCCGCAGTGCCGTCGCCCGCTCTGTGGCCGCTTGCGGGGCCGTGGCGGGGCAGTTCTCGTGCTCGGCCGCCACGGCGTGCGGAACCGGCACGTGCCGGTTCGCCGTGCCCGCCTACCGGCTGGTCATCGCCCCGGCCGCGCCCGGCCGGTTCACCCGGCCGGCCAACCACGCGGACGCCGGCCGGCCGTTCACCGAGGCCGGGGCTGCGGCCGAGCTGGTCACGCGGGGAGCAGCCAGCCAGGGCGTGCAGGTCTGGGACGCCGACGCCCTGGCGGCCGGCGAGGCCGCGTGAGGCCCGCCGTCAGCGCCGCGATGGGCCTGCGGGAGCTGCTGAGGCACGACCGCGTGTCCCTGGTGAAGGGCCTTATGCTGCTTGCCCCTGACCAGCGGGCTTTGCTGCTGCGGGTGCTGGACGAGTCCGATTGCCCCGGCATGTCACTAATTACTGATGCCGAGCAGGCCGCCGAGAAGGTCTTTCGCGAGGTGGAGGCCAAGGTCGAGGACTTGGACGGGGAGGCGCTGGCCGAGGCCCGGCGGCTGCTCGCTGAGGCGAAGGGCGCCGAGGCACAGGTCCTCTCGGTCATCCTGACCGACCGGTCGCAGCTCATCGCGCTCGCGGAAAAGTACGGCCCCGAGCTGGTGGCTGCGGTGGAGGCCGTTCTGCAGGACCTGCTGAGCCGGATGCAGTCGCTGTTTGGCCTCACGCCGCCTGAGTGAGGGTCCCCCGTGCGGCTGCCATCATGGGCCTTGCCGACGGCACCACCACCGGCATCGGGCTTTCCCTGGCCCTGTATATCGCTGGCGAGCCGCACCTGGCCGTGTGGCTGGCAGGGCTGTCCGGGGGCCTGGCCGCGTTTCCTGGCATGGCTAGCGGCCGGTACCAGTCGGACCCGGGCGACGGCATCGGCGGCGCGGTCGTGTGCGGTGGAGCTACAACTGCCGGGTCAGTGCTGGTCGCACTTCCTTTCGCAGTTGCGTCAGGACGCGCTGCTCTCCTTGCGAGTGGCCTCGCCGCCTTTGCCCTGTGCTCTGCCGTCGCTGTGATAAGAGAGGACGCCGGCTGGAGGGCGTGGGCGCTGAGCTACGGGATCACCGCCGCCGCAGCCGGGCTGTGCATCGGCGCGGGCCTGCTGACCGCGTGACGATCGCAGGGGCATGAGCGACCAGCCGCATTTCGGCCGCACCCGGCACGGCGACCTGCCTGTGCACCTGCACGTGCGCGACCACCTGCCCCGGCGTAACGCGGTCGAGCGCTTCAACGCGTGGCTGGCGGTGTGGACGACCCGTGTAGTCGGGACCATGTACTGCGCCTACCTGTTCGCGGTGTTCGACTGCCTGGCCCTGCCGACCGCCATTCACCAGGGGCTGTACGGGATCGTCCAGTGGGTCGCCTCGTTCTTCTTGCAGCTGGTCTTGCTTTCCGTCATCATGGTCGGCCAGAATCTGCAGGCCGTGGCGTCCGACGCCCGCGCCGCGAAGACGTTCGAGGACACCGAGGTCATCATCGATCGGCTGGACACCAGGACCGAGGGCGGCCTGACCGAGGTCCTGGACCGGCTGACGGCCCTGGAGGCGAAGGTGGCTCCCCCGGCGGCGTAGCAACAGGCATGACACTGGCCCTGCCCGATGCTGCCTTGATGTCCCGTGACGACCGTCGCAAGTACGCGGAGCGCATCCGCCGTCTGGAGGACATCCAGCCCTTCCCCGGGCTGGACTGGTTCAACTCCGAGCCGTGCGACCGCCACGAGAGCCTGAACATCCTGTGCCGCCGGTGCGGCATCAGGCTGCGCAAGCACCAGCGGATCGGGGCCTCGTGGATGTACCTGGGCCTGCCTGACCTGCTGAGCGACACGATGGGGTCGGGCAAGACCGCGCAGATATGCGCCATGCTGGCGATGTGCAAGCAGAACGGGGAGCTGGGGCTGCACAACCGGGCGGTCATCGTCTGCCGGGCGGCTGCGGTCTGGGACCCCTGGGGCAACGAGCTGAAGCGCCTGCTACCGGGGATCTCCGTCTTCGTGGCCGACGGCGACAAGGACCAGCGCCTGCGCGGCTACATGGGCAACTGGGAAATCGCGGTGGTGAGCGACCGCACGTTCGCCGGCGCGCACGGGTCCAAGCAGTCCCGTGAGGGTGACGTCGCCCTGCTGGAGAGCTTCCCGGTCGGGATCTTGATCTACGACGATCTTGACGCGCTGCGCAACCACCTCACCGAGACCAGCATCGCCATCAACCGGCTCGCCGCCCAGTGCAAGAGGGTCCACGGGGCGCACGCCACGCCGACGCAGAAGCAGCTGAAGGAGCTGTGGTGCTTCCTGCAGCCGGTCGGCGGCCGGGCCGCGCTCGGGTCGCTCGACTTCTTCGAGGCGAAGTACTCGGGGCCGTCCTCCAAGACCATCCTCACCCGGGACCGGAGCGACCCTACTGGACGACGCCGGGTCCGCAAGAAGGTTCAGCTGGGCAGCGGCGGCGGGATCACCACCAACCCGAGGAAGGCCGCCGAGTTCCGCGCGAAGATCCGCCCCCTGGTGCTGCGCCGCACCGCCAAGGACATCGACGGCGACGTGGCCATGCCGGCGGTCCAGTACAACCCGGTGTTCCTTGACCTGAACCCGCGCCAGCGGACGCGGTACGAGGAGCTGCGCCGTGGGACGCTGCGGCGGCTGAAGGAGACCGGCGAGGTGGTGTCCAAGGCCGAGGCTGCCGCCGCGTTCAACTACGGCTGGCAGATCTGCAGCGGCCTGGCGGCCCTTGACGAGGGGCCGGGGGCTGACGACTCGTGCAAGTTCGACTGGCTGATGAACCTGCTCACCGGCGACATCGCTGACGAGAAGGCGGTCTGCTTCGTCTACTTCAGGAAGAACGTGGCCGCGCTCGCGCAGCGGCTGAAGGCCGAGGGCATCGACGGGGTGCTGATGTGGAGCGGCGAGACCGACCAGCGCGAGCGCGCCCGTCGGCTGGCGCGGTTCCGTGAGGACCCGGAGTGCCGGGTGCTGGTCGGTACCACCACGATCGAGGCGAGCCTCAATCTGCAGGTGTCCCGTCACGTGGCCCTGGTGGACACCATCCTCAACCCGGCGCGGATGAGCCAGATCGTCGGCCGGTGCGCGCGGGTGGGCAGCCAGTTCCCGACGGTGTACGCGCACCACCTGCTGGCCCGGGGTACCCAGGAGGATGCCTACCTGCCGATGCTGCGGCAGGAGGGTGAGATCGCCGACGTGGTGTGGGACGAGAAGCAGAGCCTGTTCACTACGCTGAGTCCGCGCGAGATCATGCGCCTGGTCGCTTACGGGAAGTTCTAGCGGACGTCGAACGCGGCCCCGGCGGCTTCGAGCAGGTCCGCGGCCTTGTCGGCGGTTGCCCGGTCGACGTGCTCCAGCACGGTAGCCGGCGTGTGCTCTACCAGGTCTTTGGCTTCCTTCAGGCCCAGCCTCGTGAGGACCCGGACTTCCTTGATGACCTGGATCTTCTTGCTCCCGGCGGAGGTGAGGACGACATCGAACTCCGTCTGCTCGTCTTCTTCCCCCGCTGGCGTGTCGTTGACGGCGGGCGGCGTGCCGTTGACCGACACGGCGGCGGTGACCCCGAACGTGCTCTCGAAGTCCTTCACGAACTCCGCCAGCTCCAGCACGGTCATCTCCCTGAAGGCGTCCATCAGGTCCGTGCTGCTCATCTTCGCCACTGCTCCCCCTTGGTCAGATTGTGACCGTCATCGTAGCGGGCCCGCGCCGTCGGTGATGCGTGACGATCACGCGGGGCATGGCATCAACGAGGGTCGAATGGTTCCTGGCAGCCAAGAAGGCGCTGCGCGCTCACCGGGACTGGACAGACGAGCAGGTCGCAAATCACTGCGGTATCCCGCTCGCCGTCACTGACGAGATCATCCGCCCGGCCCGGCAGGAAATCGAGCAGGACGAGGTTGACCCGGCCAGCCGGCAAGCGCAGCGGCAGCTCGGTGACTGAGGAGGAGGTCCGGGCGCGGATCGGTGAGCTGACCGCTGAAATCTTCCCGGCGGCCCGGTCGGAGGCCTACCGGGTGTGGCAGCGAGCCCCGCACGCCCTGGAGCTAGACGAACTGGAGGCGCTCGCCCTGTCGGGCCTGGCCGCCGCCGCGGCGCGCTGGCCTGCCTACTGCGCCAAGCACGGCCACGACCCGTCGCGGTTCGAGTACTTCTACGCCTACGCCCTGCGGCGGATGCGCGGCTCGATGCTCGACTACCTGCGCAGCCAGGACTGGGTGACGCGCAGCGCCCGCACCAAGGCGAAGATGCTGCGCGAGGCCGGGCAGGACCGCGGGCTGTCCGACGCTGAGCTGGCGAAGGCCACCGGGATGGGCATTGACGAGGTGCGCGCCACCGCCGCCGCTGTCTCCGCCCGCCCGGTGAGCATGGACGCCGAGCCCTACGACGTGGCCGGGACTGACGACGTGGAGGGCCAGGCCGTGGTGTCGCAGGTGCTGGCCGCCATGTCCGGGGCGATCGGCCGCCTGAGCGCCCGCGAGCGGGTGATTCTGGTGCTCCGCTATTACCACGGAATGACCCTGCCCGAGCTGGCCCCCTACGCCGGCGTAACACCAGATGAGGCCGCACGGCTTCACCAGGTCGTGATACTGGAGTGTCACGCTGAGATGCTGAAGGTGGTCGCATGAGGTACGAGCTGTGGGCGGTAGAGGTTGAGGTCTGCTCGAATCCCCTGACTTACGAGCTGGAGTACCGGCGCGATGAGCACGGGCAGGGCTCCCCGCTGACCTGGACGTCGCGGGAAGATGCTGAGGCTTACATCGACAGCCTTAAGCGCGAGTTCGACCACCAGGAGGCTGACCTGGACATCCTCAAGGTGGTGCCGCTGACCGGGGAGGCGGACAGCGAGAACGAGGAGCCCTCCGGCTTCCTGACGGAACCCGAGCGGGCCGGCAGCCTGCTCGGGTCGAGCGCGGCGGTCGCGGCTGCGGACTACATCGAAGGTGTCAAGGACCGTCTGTTCAACTGACGATGCCGCTGACAGCTGAGGAGAAGCAGGCCGGGCGCGCGTTCCGCAGCGCCCGGCAGGCGCTGCTCGACGCCCTGAACAAGCTGGACCCGCCGGGCGTGTTCGTGCTGCCGCTCTGGCGCGTCGTGCGTCACGAGTGCCCGGCCGCGGGCGGGGCCAGCATCGGCATCACGCTGCGGGAGACCTGCGAGCCGAGCCCGGAGTACTGGGCCTGCCGGTGCGGGGTGGTGTCCACCTGGGGCCCGCCGCTGGCCTCGCACGCGGGCTGTGAGGGCGCTAGGGTCGTTGCTGCGGTCGGCCGGTTCGCGTTCATATGGAAAGAGGGGAAGTGCTCCGGAGCTGGGTGCGGGCTGGCCGTCCGCACCAGGGCCGGGCGCTTCGTCGTTACCGCCGATCGCCTCGCCGAGCACGGGAGGACACATGGCGGACAAGCCGGCCCATATCCTGGAGATCCCCGAGTCCCTGGGGCGTGACGTTGACGCCTACCGGGCCGGGAAGCTGAAGGACGCCCCGCCTATCGAGGCGTTCATGTCTGATGCCGCCCTTGAGCAGGTGGACGCGCAGACCGCCGCCGCTGCCGCGCCGGTGCACGCTGAGGACCTGGTGGCCATCACCAAGGCCGAGGCCGCGCGGCGCACCGCCTTCGACGGCGAGCACCTGCCGAGGGCGCCGGCGACCAGGCGCGTTATCCCCGCGCCGTTCCGGCGCCCGCGGTTCGACCTGGACCGGCACGGGCGCGACTGGACCACTTGCCGGGCTGACGACGTGGAGCAAGGCGACATGGTGGCGGTCGACGGGACGTCGTTCCGGGTGGCTGCGGTTGAGCACGTGCTCAGGTACGAGACGGTCGCCGGGGTACCGGACGTAGCAGTAGGCATGAAGGTCATCATCACCGGGATAGCCGGTAACCGGGTCGCGTTCGAGCCCGGCTCCAACGTCAGGGCCTTCCGCCTGGCGGAGTTATGGGCCGCAGGCGGGTCCTGGACATCGGCTGCGGAGCCGGCATCTCCTCCGACGGCTACGCCAACTACCTGGACGTCACCGGTATCGACAACGACCCTAAGGTCGGGAAGTTCTACCCGTACGACTTCCGCCTTGGCGACGCGCTGGCGCTGACGGCTGACGACCTGCGCGAGTTCGACATGGTGCACCTCGGGGGGCCGTGCCAGCCGTGGAGCAAGATGATGTCGTGCCGCCCCGGCTTGCGTGACGAGTACATCGACCTCATCGAGCCGCTGCGGCCGGTGCTCATCGAGTCCAGTGTGCCCTATGTCATCGAGAACGTGGAGGGCGCTCCGCTTATCGGCCCCACCTGGCTGTGCGGCCTGATGTTCGGCAAGGAGCTGTACCGCCACCGCGGGTTTGAGACGGGTAACGGCCTGGCTATCCCGCCGCTTGGCCACCCGGAGCACGTGAAGCGGGCCAGCAAGGCCGGCCACTGGGAGCCGGGCACCGTCATGTCGATCGCGGGGCACGTCGCCCCGATCGGGATGGCCCGCGAGCTGATGGGCGTCAGTCGGCACGTGCCGCGCGAGATGCTGACCGAGGCCGCGCCTGCTTACATGACCGCCTACGTTGCCGCGCACGCCGCCGCCTACCTGAGCAGGGAGGCGGCGTTATGGCTGACGCGGTAGCTCACGGCAAGGTGGTGCTGTCGGCCGTCCTGGCGGGCGGCAGGTCGGTCCGGGCGCTGGACTACGTGTCGGCCCGGGTCGGCGGCGAGCACTTCACCGACCCGGTGCAGCGGGCCCTGTTCCTGCTGCTGACGCGGTACGCCGGCCAGACCGGCGGTGTCATGAGCCGTGACGCGCTGAGCGACCTGCTGCGCGGCCGGAAGCCCGGTACCGTGCAGATGTACGAGGAGGCCTACGACGCGCTGGCTGCGGTCCTGCCCGAGCTGCACGAGTTCCGGCACTCCGTCGACCAGCTGCGCGAGCTGGCAGCCGAGCGGGCCACCGGCGACGCGCTGGCCACCGGCATGCAGATTGTCCGCGAGGGGCTGCGGGGGGAAGACGGCCGGGAGCTGGCGGGGCACGCCGACGCGCGCGAGTTCGTTCAGGTGGCCCTGGCCGAGGCTGAGCAGCTCGCCAGCACGTCCGACACCCCGGAAGGGAATGTCACCGCCGAGGGCGACGAGGTGCTGGCCGCCTACGCCCGCGCGAAGGAGATGCGCCGCTCCGGCAAGCCGGCCGGCATCCAGTTCGGCCTGCCGGACGTGGACCGCTACCTGGGCGGCGGCCTCGGCAAGGGGCTCTCGCTGGTCGTGGCCGGCACGACGGTGGGCAAGTCCAGCCTGTGCGTGCAGCTCGCCTGGCACAACGCGGTCATGGAGGGGCGCAACGTCCTGGTCTTCACCACTGAGCAGCACCGCGACGAGGTGCGCGTCAAGCTGGTGGCCCGGCACTCGCGCCACCCCAAGTTCGGCCTCGCCCGCGGGATCGACAGCCTGAAGATCTCCTCCGGCTGGCTCAGCGAGGAAGAGGAGCGGGCCCTGGCCGCCGTCACCGCTGACCTGAAGGCCGGCGGGTACGGCGAACTCCAGGTTGTGCAGATGCCCGAGCACTGCACGGTCCCGGTCTTCTCCGGCCGGGCCGAGGCGATGGCCCGGCGCCTGGTGCCCGACTTGATGGTGTTCGACTACCTGCAGCTGTGCGACCCCCAGCAGCGCAGCCGCGACTCCAGGGAGCACGAGAACCAGTCCGGCATCGTCAAGAGCGCGCACCGCTGGGCCCAGACGGCGTTCCACGGCCGGGGGGTTCCCCTCGTGTCGCCCTGGCAGGCTAACCAGGGCGGCTCGCAGGCCCTGCGCGGCGGGGGCGGCGGGTTCTCGATCGACCAGCACATGTCGCAGTCCTCGGAGGCGGGCAAGACGGCGGCGACGGTTATCTCCCTGTCCCTCTCCGAGGAGGACACCTCCCGGGGCCGGGCCGTGCCGCTGGCCCTCACGGTCGAGAAGAACCGCAACGGCGCGCGCGGGGGCCGGTTCCGGCTGACCGCCGACTACGCCACCAGCTACTTCGCTGACCAGGACCTGCCGCCGGACGAGGAGTCCATCGACTTCGAATGAGCGTCAAGTCGCTGTACGCCATCGCCAACGAGCGGATCTCGTTCGACAGGGCGATGGCGTGGGCCGGAGCGGCCAGCGCGGGCACTCGTGAGCGCGGGGTCAAGGTGACGTGCCCGTCCTGCGGCGAGGCTGGCGCGCTGCGCGTCTACCCGGACCACGGGTGGTGCTTCGCCGAGCAGGAGTACTTCTCACCGGTCGGGTTGCTGGCCAGGGCCTGGAACATGGACGAGGAGCCGGCCGCCATCAGGGCACTGGGCAAGATCGGCTACGTGCCGGTCGGCTACGCCCACTTGTGGGAGGACGCGCGGCGTGAGCCAGAGCCCGCGCTGGACGACCTGGCGACCGCGCTGCGCCTGTACTGCGGCCGGGCCTGCCCGGACTGGGCGTCCCGGCAGTACGACGAGGCTGTGTCCGGCGCGATGGCCCGCTGCCTCGGGCTGCTGCACGCGGTACGGACGGAAGAGGACTGCCGTAAGTGGCTCGCGGTCTCGAAAACGGTCATGGGGCGCGTGCTGTCTCAGGTCTAGCGGAATAGACTTGACTCGGGTTAAGCTATATACCTGAGACAGCAAGCAATGCCCTCAGCGGAGGGCTTAAGGAGAATGACATGGCTAAGGAAAAGTTCCCTGTTCCGGACCTGCCTGGCTGGGAGAGCCTGCCGTTCGCCGCGGCGCGGCTGCGCGTCAAGCGCCAGCGGCTGTTCCAGATGGGCACGGAAGAGCACAAGCTGAAGTCGCTGCACAAGTTGCCCGGCGCGGGAGACCGGCCGGCGGCCTACGTAGTGGCGACCGCGGAAATCGATGCCCTGCTGGAGGTGCAGCGGGCGGCCATCGCCGGGCACGACGAGACGGGCACCCCCCTGGACAAGGACGGCCTCGTGGTAAACCCGGATACCGGTAAGGCGCCGGGGCAGGGGACGCACCGCGCCTACGCCGGCCCGGAGGCTCTTTCGCTGACCCCGGCTGGTGTCGCCGCCGCGCAGTAAGGTGGCGGCATGCTCGCACCTGACCCGCTTGACAAGGCCGCGCCGGTAGCCCTGGATGACCATGCCCCGTGGTTCGAGTGGATGACGGAGGCGTGGCCCGACCGGGCTACCGCCAGGCACTACCGCACGCTGGTGCACCGCATGGACGTCGAGCGTGCCTCGCAGCCGCCTGTCATCCACGTCACCGTGCCCGGCGTCGGGCAGTTCTCGGGATCTGTCGGGGGTGGCAGCTTCTCTTACGCCCCGACGCTCACCCGCGGGTTCCCTGTCATCCCGAATTCCCCCGCGTGAGGGTTTCGGTGCTGGCCGGGCAGCCGATCCCGCACCGTGCGGTCCTGGACGTAGCGTTCGAGGGCTACGTCACCTCGTCCCGCTACCCCGACGTCGAGTACCGGGTAACCCTGCTCCCCGACGGGATCTGGGCGTGCACCTGCCGGGGTTACGGTTACGGGGCACGGGCCGACGGGCAGTGCCGGCACATCGACTTCGTGAGGGAAGAGCGCGAGCGCCGCCTGACGCTCGCGTTCCTGCTGTGCTGAGGCGTAGGAACGAACATGAGCATCTTTCCCTGGGCTGAAGACCCGCCGGGCACACGGGAGTTCCCGGCCTACTGCCGGGGATGCAGTATCCCGATCCGGCAGCTGAACGCTGCGAGCGAGCTGTGGGAGGACCCGGCCGGCCTGACGACCTGCGTCAAGGCCCGCCTGGAGGACATCGGGGGCGGCCGGCGGCCGGACTTCGTGCTGCATCAGCCGATGCCCGCCGGGCTGGTCGGGGCCCCGGCGGGGGCTGAGCCGTGAGCAACCGCCATGTGCACAGCGCGGTCTACCGCCGGGACGGCTGGAAGTGCGAGATGCCGACGTGCCTGTGCCCGGACGGCCGGGCTATCGATCGGAAGCTGCGCGGGACGGATTCTGAGTGGGCCCCCACCGTCGACCACATCGTGCTGAGGACTCTGGGCGGGCGCGACCGGATGGGCAATATGCGCGCAGCGCACCGCCTGTGCAACCAGAAGGACCCGGCCGCAGCCCGCATGGGCCGCATTCGCGTGGCGGAGGGCATCGCCCGTCGGCGTGACCAGGGGAGCAGCTGGTCGTGAGGGAGCAGGGCCGCTGCCCCGGCTGCCAGGAGACGGGCGAGCTGAAGAAGATCGTCTTCCACGTCATGACGTGCCCGAAGTGGGCCGCGCTGTACCGTGCGGACCCGGCCGCCGCCCTCGCGCCCGCGCAGGAGTACGAGCGCTGGGCCACTGAGGAGCGCGCCGGCGAGCAGCGCGCCGACCTGGACCGCCGGATTGACGATACCCAGGCCCGCAGGGCGCGATCGGTCGCCCGGTTCCAGAAGGCGGACCCCTTGGAGGACTGAGTGAGCCTGGTTGCGGCGCCGCCGCCCGTGCGCGGCGGCACGTTCGTCTACTGCCCGTGGCGCGAAAAGGTTCCCGGCGGCGTTACGGCCTGCGGTGTCCCCCGCGTCGGCCGGGCGGCTGGCACACGGTTCCGGACGCCCCGAGCGTACCGGCGGCACTGGCGGAGGTTCCACGCGTGAGCACGACCAACCAGTGGCAGGAGCTGTTCGGCAACGGCCGGAAGTGGCGCGTCGCCGAGGAGGTGACTGGCGTGGTGGCCGAGCGCGGCTACCCGGCGACGTTTACCCGGGGCCGGTTTGAGCTGCCTGTCGGCGTGGCTTACCGCTCGCTGCTGTCGACCAATCTCGGCCGGCGCGGCGTGCTGCTGGTGGAGACGAACGCCAGCGGGTCGCGGGACATCCCCGGATCGCGGATCGCGGTCGGCGAGGCCGCGGTCAGCCGGGCCCGCACCGAGTTCAGCGCCGTGTGGTGATCCCCGCTTAACTTGACGCGAGTCAAGCAGAGGACTAGCCTCTACGTACTGGTGAGGTTGGCTTCAATGGGGAGTTCCGTGTGGCGTTTTCTCGTTCGGCTGTCTGCGTCGCACCCGCGGACTATGGAGAGCTTTTCCTGGAGTACGGAAGCGACATCCGGCGGGTGGTCTGGAAGCAGCTAGGCGCTGTCGCCCGCCCGGCCGACGTCGATGACGGCGTGCAGTACATCGTCCAGCAGTTCATGAACGCTGACGTGATCGCCCAGTACCGGCCGGACCACGTCAGCGACTTCAACCAGCGGCCGGTCACTTTCAAGGCCTTCATCATGGCCAAGGTGGCGCTCTACTGCCGGGGGCTGCGCGAGTCGCTCGGCCGCCGGGCCGGGCGCGAGCTTCTGCTGGTCGATACCCGCGTGGGCGAGGACGGCTCGATGCCGTGGCTCGACCTGCTGGGCGGCACGGCTGACGAGTACCCGTCGCTCGCCGACACCGAGGCGATGGCCCGGCTGCGCGACGCGCTGTCCGCGTTCGCCCCTGTGCCCGGCAGCGAGCCGGTGCTGCCGCTGTTCGACGCGCTGGCCGGGCAGTTCGCCTCGGGCCGGACCGTATCGGCCGCCGCGGTGCGCAGGAAATTCGGCAAGACCCGCGAGGAGGCCGAGGAGTGGATGGCCGAGCTGCGCGGCGCGCTGCGCGAGGTCGTCGGCTCCCAGGCGCCGCCCCTGCCCGTTCCTGTCGCGGAGCCGGAGCCTGCTGTCGTCCTGGCGGATGACCCGTGGCTCGCCGAGCTGCGCGAGGCCGCTTCGGGTGAGGCGACGTTCGAGCTGGGCGGCGTCAGGCTGTCGGCCGCCGAGGTCCGGTCCGCGGTCGCGGCGCTGCGGGCCGCCAAGGGCAACCGCGTGCTGCCTGCCTTCACTAGCACCGGCCACCGGCTGGCCGGGGCCGGCAAGACCTGGTACCTCGGGTTCGCCGACGAGGCGATGCGGCAGAACCCGGAGCTGCGCACGCCGGTGCGCCGGCACGCCGACGGCCACTTCGGCCGGGTGAAGCAGGCGCTCATCTTCGGCCTGGAGCTGCTGGTCGCTGACGTTCCTGTGGCTGAGCCTGTGACCGAGGCTGTGGACGTTCCTGTGGTTCCGAGCGCGGACCTGTGGGCGGAACTTGAGTCGGTGCTCGGCCGCATCCCCGGCTTCGACGCCGAGTCGACGGAGGCCGCGCTGGAAGCGGTCCGTCTGCTGGCGGCGGCATGAGGCAGCTCAGGTACGACCAGCTGCAGGAGATCCGCCGCCTGTTCTGGCAGTGGCGGCAGTTCGTCCCCCCGTGCGAGATCTCGCACGTTCACCCCTATAACCCGTGCCTGCCCGAGCCGGACGAGGAAGGGCGGCTCTTGTGCCTCACCTGCGGCCTGCGCCAGCGCCTGGCCCTGGAGGCCGCGAAGTGAAGCTTGAGTGGCGCATCCTGACTGATGACGAGGCGGCGGAGCGCGATGCCGTCTTGCGGGCTCACCGGGCCCGGGAGGGCGTGCAGGGCGCCTGGCACGCCCTGGCCGTTCACCTGTGCGACAAGGGGCAGGGCGGTCACCTCTGGTACCTGCACATCGACCCGGATGACGGGGTGTGGCTGACGTGCCGGCGCTGCCGTGCGGGCGTCGATGACCTCTACCCGGACGGCATCGGCATGCTGACTGGCGAGTTCGAGGTATTTCCCGGCTACGTGCTCGGCCTCCGGGCTGGCGGAGTGCAGGTCAACGGCCAGGAGAGCTACGGCCTGTTCACCTACGGCTGGCGGGGCCCGGTTATCGTCGGCCTGCACGTAGAGAAGTACACCAGCATGGACTGGATCGGAACCGAGTACGACGCCTGGATTGAGGTGGAGAAGCGTGACGCCTGAGCAGGTGCTCGCCGAGTTGGCGGGCGAGTTGCCCCCGGCCACGCTGGTGCTGGGCCCTGGTGCCGGGGCCCTGGTGCTCGGGGCGTGCGCAGTTCACGGGTGGCCGTTCCGGTTTGACCTGAATGCCGCCGCTGCACGCGATATCCGCGACAACGCCTGGTGGGCGTCGCGAGGGGCGCGGGTTACGGCCCTGAACCTGGATGGCGCGTCGGCCCAGGTTCAGAACATGCTGCTCAAGACCCTGGAAGCGCCCCCGGA
>Ga0210398_10000550_pt1 | contig 42293 bp, 34 predicted proteins | sample IncBWC4OmetaG_FD_161047 | JGI IMG/M metagenome (GOLD analysis project Ga0210398, IMG submission 161047) | Forest soil microbial communities from Barre Woods Harvard Forest LTER site, Petersham, Massachusetts, United States - Inc-BW-C-4-O | ecosystem: Environmental > Terrestrial > Soil >...
TGCGGCCAGCGCTCCCCGCTCACTTCGCTTGGCCTTGCCCGTAAAAACGACCGCCGATGCCGAATACAGATCCTCAAGCCTCTCTTTCGATCTGCCGCACAAAATGTCCCAAAACTTTTGCACTGCAGCGCGAATCTCGACGGATGAAATCTCGGGAGCCACGCCCGAAGATTACCACAGCGTTTCCCCCGCCAACGCTCTCGCATCTACCGGATGAGAATGGGTAAACACCCGCGACCGCGCACGAATAGAACGTCCATCATTATCGCCAAAGGAAATAAATTAAATTTCGCGTGGTTCACTGATGGCTGGCCCGCATCATGTCGTAGCACGGGCGCAAGAACACCCTTCTGTTATACCGGGGACACAACAGGCAGAATCCATCCGGACTAGAACGCCCTCTTCGCAACAGCGTCATGCCATGGCGTCGGTCACAACCTCGTTGGATTGTGGAACTTTCAACCAAGTACCTGCGTACAGTACAGCGAGCCCTGCAATGCAAAACCTACTAGGCAATCTTCGCTATGCGCTACGCCAGTTCCGGCTGTCCCCCGTTTTTACTGCCGCAGCCATACTCACGCTGGCCTTGGGAATTGGTGGAACCACCGCAATGTTTACGCTGATCCACGCGGTGATGCTGCGCTCGCTCCCCGTCTCTGATCCCGGAAAACTGTACCGAATCGGCGAAGGCGACGATTGCTGCGTGGAAGGAGGTCCTCAAGACCGCTGGGGAATGTATTCGTTTCCCTTGTACCAACGTTTGAAAGACGAGACTCCGGAATTCGAAGAGGTCGCCGCTTTCCAAGCCGGTGGTTCGCGTTTAAGCGTGCGGCGCCAAGGCGTTGAAACCGCCGCCAGACCATTGCGCTCCGAGTACGTCACCGGAAATTATTTTCAAACTCTGGGAGTAGGCGCTTTCGGTGGGCGCATGTTTACGCCGGACGACGATACACCAGCCGCTCCGCCCGTTGCTGTACTCAGCCACCGTGTCTGGCAAATGACCTATGGCAGCGACCCATCGGTAGTGGGTTCAAGCTTCGTCGTCGAGGGCCATCCCTTTACGGTAATCGGCGTCGCTCCCTCAGGATTTTTCGGCGAAACGCTGCGAGGAGACCCTCCCGACATTTGGATCCCGTTGCATCAGGAGCCTATGATCAATGGTGACGGCGCTCTACTGAATCAGTCCATCTCCGCTTGGTTGCGCGTCATCGGCCGCTTACGCCCGGGAGCTTCCATCGCCGGAATGTCCCCCCGTCTTACGGGAGTCCTTCGTCAATGGATGCAAAATGATTCTGGTTATCCGGCCAACTGGATGCCCGGCGTGATTGAGATGCTACCCAAGCAGTTCATCAACGTCGTCTCCGCCGGTGCCGGTGTAGCTGAAATGAAAGAAGAGTATGGCCGCAGCCTACAGATATTGTTGTCCGTTTGCGGATTGGTACTGCTCATCGTATGCGCCAATGTAGCCAATCTCCAGCTCGCCCGTGCAGTTACTCGTCGAGGCCAAACTGCGGTGCGCATGGCCCTGGGCGCAACGCGACGCGAAATCGTCACTCAGGCCCTCACCGAAAGCATCCTCCTCGCGGTCGGTGGCGGCATAGCCGGGCTTCTTGTCGCAATCGCAGCCGCCCGCCTCTTGCTCGCGCTTGCCTTCCACAGCGCTCATTTTCTTCCGATCAGCGCCGCGCCATCGCTCATCGTATTGGCATTCGCTTTCGGCGTGGCCCTTGTGACAGGAATTATTTTCGGAGCGGCTCCTGCCTGGTTTGCAACTCTTACCAATCCGGCAGAAGCATTGCGCGGCTCGGGACGCAGCACCAGCGATCATTCCTCTTTCGCTCGCACCGGACTTCTCATCGTGCAAGCCACTCTTTCAGTCGTCCTCGTGGCCGGTGCTACCATGCTCGCCCGAAGCCTGAACAAGCTCGAGCATCAGGATTTCGGTTATCAACTACAAGGCCGCGTCGTAGTGGCGCTGCAAGACCCGCCCGCAAGTTACACACTGCCTCAGTTGGAGTCGCTCTACCGTCAGCTCGAAGAAAGTCTCAATCGTATTCCAGGAGTGCGCGGCTCCGGCCTAGCGCTTTACAATCCACTCACTAACAACTGGGGCGAGATGATTTTGGTGTCCGGCCATCCCGCTCCCACCATGGGCGAGGAAGCAGGAGCGTCGTGGGATCGAGTGAGCGCCAACTATCTTCAGAATTTTGGCATGCCTATTCTCCGCGGCCGCGCCTTCACCCCCGCCGACAACGAAACGACTGCCCCCCTTGCGATCGTCAATGAAGCTTTCGTCAAACGTTTTTTCAAGAACGGCGAAGACCCGCTCGAGCAGCACTTCGGCCTCGACTTGCCTCAGAATGCCGCGACGTTCCGTATCATCGGAGTCGTGCGCGATGCGAAGTTTGCAGGCTACGGCTTGAACCGGCCTGCGCAAGCGATGTTCTACGTACCGCTCGCTCAGAATGTCAATTACACGGACAACGTAATGACCAGAGTCGAGCTGCGCTCCCACTTTATCAACGGAATCATGCTCGTCACCGACCTTCCCACCGGCGCCCTTGAGCCGGAGATCACCAAGACACTCAGCAACCTGGATCCCAACCTGACCGTCATCAGCATCCGCACCATGCAGCAGGAAGTCGAGCTTTCATTCGATCAGGAGCGCGCCGTCGCAAGTCTTGCCGGCCTGTTCGGTATCGTAGCCCTTGTGCTCGCTGCCATCGGGCTCTACGGCCTCACCGCCTACACCGTCGCGCAGCGCACCAACGAAATCGGCATCCGCATGGCTCTCGGCGCCGATCGTGCAAATGTCGTTCAACTCATCCTTCGCGGCGCATTCAAGCGCGTTTTGATTGGCCTGCTCTTGGGTCTGCCGCTGGCTATCGGCGGCGGCCGCTTAATTTCGTCCCAGCTCTATAGCGTGTCCTCTTGGGATCCGCTCGCGCTCAGCATGGCTGCCGGCGCGCTGGCGGTCTGCTCCTTCTTCGCCGCCATAATTCCCGCTAACCGCGCCGCCTCAATCTCGCCTATGTCCGCTCTCCGGATTGACTAGGCCGCCTTCGGTAAATCTTGGAACCGCGCTGCGGCGGCACCATTTCATAGTCCCCTGGCGCTGAGCGCGTCCTTAGTTCGGCCTTCCCAAAGAGCCGGCTTGGTAGCTCTTCGTGGTGGTATTCTCCGAAAATTGTATGAAAAGCGCGGTGTAGGCGCTGGCCAGGCACAACTTCTCTATTGAGGACAAAACAGGCAGGAACTACTTAGCCCGGGCAAAACCAAACCCGGCAACAGATCTCCAGCCGGAAATAGATTAGATCAAAACCTTTGCAAAGCTACGTCTTCGTCTCCGGCTCTTCGCGCCGGCGAACCAGCAAACCAATGCCAACAAGCCCCACCAAGATCATTGGAAGGGCTCCAGGCTCCGCTACTGCCGGACTGTCTGGCACAACTTCGTCAGAGTTTTCATATCTCGAGGCTCTGATCCAATTAGTCGAAGGCGAAAAACCGAACTCCTCCGAAGAACCGCCACGCATACCCGCAGGATGAACATCCTTGGCCGAAGTCCCGTCCGGATTCAGGCCCAAACTCGACCCACCCGCCGTATACGCCGATCCTGCGTTGTTGGCAGACTCTTTGAGCGTTTCGCTATTCGGTGCCTTGTCGGCCCACACTGGCGCCGCCGCAACCAACAAAACTGCGCAAACCACCAACCCTAGCCTTCCATTCATATGATCGCTCCTACCCTCAGCACTTCAGCCGAACCTTGCTGGCCCGATCGAATGCTAGTCGTCGCCGAAGACAACTTCTGTTCAATTGTGCACAAGTCCTGCGGTTCGCTCTGTTTTCGCCAAGGCGCGGCACCTGACCGGCCATTAGCGCTCTGCGGAGCTAAGTTCGTAACGCTGCCCCTAAGTGCCATGCCACAACAAACACAGCGCACGCGATAAAGTTCTACGCTTGGCCGCCCAAAGCTCCAATACATACTTCACCGTATGGTGCCTGGGATTTCACCGTAAACGACAGGATGCCACCCGCAAAGCCCCGGAACCTGGCGTTCTTGCTACCTTTTTTGGTCTGGTGCGCGTCGTAACGGCGCCTTCGAGCAGAGTCAGTTAGCAGTGAGCGAAGGGCGGCTTGCATGCGGATGCTATACTTACTCGTTTATCGCCCATGCCAAAAACCAACCGAGCTACCGCCTAATGAAACTCGAAGACTTCAACGAGCGCCTGCGCGACTCCATCCTTGTCGCCGACGGAGCGATGGGCTCTCTGCTTTATGAGTTCGTCGGTCCCCAGCGCTGCGTGGACGAGCTGAACACGCTCGACGCCGAAGCTGTGTTTCACGTCCACCAGCGCTACCTGGAGGCTGGCGCACAGATCATCGAAACCAATACCTTCGGGGCCAATCGCCACAAGCTCGGTCAGTTTGGAATGGCCGAACGCGTCGCGGAGCTGAATCATCGCGGAGTAAAAATCGCTCGCGAAGCGCGCGAAGCCGCCAAACACGAAGTTCTCATCGCCGGCTCCATCGGCCCGCTCGGAATCGTCCAACACGTCCGCGAGCTTCCGCACGAGGAGATCTTCTCGATTTTCAAGGAGCAAGCCGGAGCTCTCGAAGAGCGTGGCGTCGATTTTTTCATCCTGGAAACTTTCAGCGACATCGAAGAACTCCTCCGCGCAATCGACGCCATCCGTTCCTTCTCGCGGTTACCCATCGTCGCCCAGATGACCTACTCCGACGAAGGCACCACCTTCGGCGGCACTCGGCCGCAGGACGCCTGGGAAAAACTGAAAGAAAAAAATATTCAGTCCATCGGAGCGAACTGCACGATCGGCCCGCAGCTCTTGCTCCCCATCCTGCGCGAACTTTCTTCCGCCACCGTGCTACCGCTCTCGGCCATGCCAAACGCAGGTTTTCCGAAACGCGTCGGCGACCGCACCGTATATCCGCGTTCTTCACCCGAATATTTCGCGCTCTTTGCACAGGAAGCTTCCGAGCTGGGGGTGCGCTTGATTGGCGGCTGTTGCGGAACCACGCCGGAACACATCCGCGCCATCGCCGAAGCCGTGAAGAAAATTCAGCCGAGCGCGGCTGGCGGCGCAAAGGCGGTCAAGACTCGTTCCATAGAAGTATTCGAGCCGGCCGAAAGATTTCGCCGTATCGCCACGCGCGAACCCGACAGCAAGCTCTGGCGCAAAATCCAAGAACAAAAATTCGTCGTCTCCGTCGAAATCGATCCGCCCAAGGGAGTTACGGTTGAGCGCATCGTCGAACAAACCGGTCGCGTAATCGCCTCCGGCGAAGTGGATGCCATCGACATCAATAGCGGAACGCTCGCCCGCGTCGGAATGGATGCACTCGTTCTAGCCGGCGCACTCGAGGCGCACGGGTTTGAAACCATCCCGCATCTGACGACCCGCGACGCCAACATTATCGGCCTGCAAGCGATGCTACTGGGAGCCTGGGCCGTCGGCGGCGTGCGCAACGTCCTTGCGATTACCGGCGACCCGCCGTCGCTCGGGGATCACCCCGAAACCAGCGGAGTCTACGAAGTAGACTCGATCGGCCTGGTCAAAGTCCTCGGGCGGCTGAATCAAGGAACGGATTGGGCTGGAAAAAGTTTGGGAGGAGCCACAAACTTTACGATTGGCGTTGCGGTGAACCCGGTCGCGGAAGACATCGACGAAGAGTTGCGCCGTTTCGAAGAAAAAATAGAAGCGGGTGCGCACTTTGCGATGACCCAGCCGATCTTCGATCCCGAGCATTGGAATTCTTTTCTGAAACGGATGGGCGGAAAATCGCCGGTCCCCGTAATAGTCGGCTTGTGGCCACTCACAAGTTACAAACAAGCGCTGCGCCTGAACAATGAAGTCCCGGGAATAGTGATTCCGGAAGCCACTCTGCGCGAAATGGAAAAAGCGGGAGAGGCCGCGCGCGACCGCGGTTTTGTTCTCGCGAGAAGAATGCTCGATTGGGCGCGCACAGCAAGAAGTTACGGCATCGCCGGCGCGTACTTGATTCCCCCGTTCAAACGCTACGAAGAAATCCTGGAACTTTTTCGCTAATCTTTGCATTGTGAGCGTTTCTCGATTGGCCCAGCGCCACATGGTAGAGCGCTGGATTTGGCCGCTCAGCGCTCAGAAAATCCAAAAACGTTTTCGCCGCCTTGGCGAGGTGGCCCCCGGAGCGAGCCCCGCATCTTCGTCCAGCTCCGGGACAAAAGGCAGCGGCCTCCCCTCGAACGCCGCCATCGGATTATCCAGCAGCAACGCTTGCGCGATTTCCTCGCCGCGGGTTTTCTCCAGATACTCGAAGCCTTCACTCAATCGCAAAGGCCTGGACGAAATGTTGTGTGCGTCACTGGCCAGGAAATGTACTGCTCCCGCATCGATCCACTCTTCCGCCGACGCCTTTGCCGCCTTGCCAAACCTACCCAGCAGCGACTGCGCGGTCACCTGCGTGTAGCACCCCTGTCGCAGCCAACGGAATAACCGCTCGGGCTTCGTCCGGATAAGGGGGTTTCTCTCCGGATGCGTGATGATCGGAGTAAGCCCCGCTAGCTGTAGTTCGTGCAGAGCGTTGTCCATGGACGGCGGCACGGAAAAATCGGCGAACTCCACGAGCAGATAGTTGTTCTGATTGATAGTGAAACGAGAAGGGTTGAGACGGATGTCCTGCAGATTTTCAAAGCTGAGGTGAAAGTCACAGCCGGTCGCGACGGTGAGGCGGCCTTCAAAGCGCGATTGAATTTCATCCCGGCGCATTCTTACCAATTCGGGAATGAACTCGTGATTTGGGCTGGCGTGCGGAGTGGCAACTATGTGGGTAATGCCGTCCTCAATCGCCATTTCCGCCATCGCGAGAGACATATCGAGAGATTCAGCACCATCATCAAGGCCGGAAAGTATGTGGCAGTGAATGTCGACCATTAAGAGCGAGGATAACGCAAGCGAGAACCGATGACAACGAAGTACGACAGAACATGGCAAACGATTCGTAGGCCCAAAACGACATTGGCCAACCGCTTGCAATCACACCCCTGAAAACATCCAAACTGTTCCGTTCCGGGAATCCTGAATGGAACAGTAAATCGGACGGAATTGATTCAATCACCGGAGGAGCACTTTGAAGTTGCGCATCGGCTCGACAACGGGGTCCAAATCGGGTGGTGAACATTACTGGGCTGGATCCGGAGACGCGAATCGATGACTGCAAATCTCCAGAGCCAGGTGAAACGGGCGCTAATTACAGGCGTCACCGGACAGGACGGTTCCTATCTCGCGGAACTACTGCTCTCTAAGGGTTACGAAGTCCACGGTATCAAACGCCGTTCGAGCAGTTTCAATACTAACCGGGTGGATCACTTGTTAGCTGATTGGCACGAGAGCGACGCACAGTTTTATCTTCATTTTGCCGACCTTTCCGACGCGACGAGCCTGGCAAAGCTGCTGTATCGCCTGGCTCCGGATGAAATTTACCATCTGGGCGCGCAAAGCCACGTGCGAGTGAGCTTCGATATCCCGGAATATACCGGCGACATCACCGCGTTGGGAACTACGCGGTTACTGGATGCCATCCGTGAAACAGGGATTCCCGCACGGTTCTACAACGCGGCAAGCAGCGAGATGTACGGGCAAGCATTCGGGAGTTCGCAAAATGAGAACACACCGTTCCGGCCGCGCAGCCCGTACGGTTGCGCCAAACTTTACAGCTATTGGATGACCGCAAATGCTCGCGACGGCTACGGCCTCTACGCGGTGAATGGAATTCTATTCAATCACGAATCCCCGCGGCGCGGTGAAAATTTCGTCACTCGAAAAATCACACGCGCAGTCGCGCGAATCTCCAATGGATTGCAGGAAAAGCTATATCTCGGAAATCTGGAGGCGCAACGTGATTGGGGCTACGCGCCGGAATATGTCGAGGGAATGTGGCAGATGTTGCAGCAAAGCGCGCCGGATGACTACGTTTTGGCCACCGGGGAGACACATACGGTGCGGGAATTCTTAGAGCTCGCGTTTGAGACTGCGGGCCTCGATTGGCAGGCGTATGTGGAGATCGACCCGGATTACTACCGGCCCACTGAAATCGATCGATTGGTTGGTGACGCTTCGAAGGCGCGCCAAAAACTCGGATGGCTGCCGCGCACGAGATTCCGCGATCTGGTGAAAGTGATGGTTGAGGCGGATGCACAAATGCTCGTGGACAAGTTAAGCGGCCACCTCGAGCGAAGAATGTCAGTGCGAGGCGGCGAATGAAGTTCACCGACCCGTTTCGGGAATCGCTTGGGTTCTCGTCGCGCAAATTCGGTGGGTTTCTGACGGCTCTTTTGGGTTGCTGCGTGGCGGGAAACAGCATGAGCGTCATGGCACAAACGCGCAATCAACGGCCCACTCCGACGCCCAGCTCCGAGCTTGGCAGGGAGAATCTGAGCCGCGTGTCAGCGTCCGCCGGTGAGATCAAAATGGTTCTGGTCAAAGATACGGGACTCATGGTGGCCCTGAAATATTGGGTCGCCAAAGATGCGACCGATCACGGCCAGATTATTAGCGAATCCGATCTGACGAACGATGCGATTTTCCAACGGCTGGAGGAAGACGCGCAGTTCCGCTCGGTCGCGACAGCTCTGGTCCAGCGCTACGGCTATTTGGTGCCCAAGTTGAATCCCGATTCGGATGCAGCTCAAGAACATAACCTGCTAGTCGTAGAACGCGCGAAGTGGTTGGCTCAAGATCAAGAAGAAGAGCTGTCAGACGCGCGAAAGCGCCGAGCGCAGAATCTACAAACGGCGAGGTCATGCGATCCGAAACTGGACGCTGATTGCATCGCGCGGCAAGCGGAATTCCCAACCGAAGGTCCGCCGCGGTCGCTACAGAATGGAGCCCCCGAGGAAAATCTCGGCGAGGACTCGAGGCCGAGAAATCCTCCGGCAAGAAATCCCTATGGTTACCCGCAAACCACTCAGACGGATTATCCGCCAGCTTCGCAGGTGGACAGCGAGTCTTCCGAAGTTTCTTCTCCGCTCGACGATTTGCCGGGATCCAGACAATCTTCCGACGGCTTCGGCTTCGATCGAACACCTCGCGAGCCGTCCGTGGGACAAGCCACGGCAAACCGCAGAGGTCAATCAGTGCCTGAACCTTTCGACAGCAGCGCGGAAAATCGCAGAGCAATAGAGGAATCGACCACTTACCGACCGAATGGCCCCGGAACTCATCAGCCGGACGATTTGACTACGTACCAACCTCGGAGTGACGGCTTCAACGGAATGGTAGCGGAAGAGCGGTCCGTCATCGAGCCTCCGAGTGTTCGCGAGGTCCCGTCGCGGCCAGCCGATATGGTCCGGGCAGCGAATCCTTACAACGATATCCCTTCGCTTTACGACATGTATATGCAGGCGCTTCCGCAGCCCGCTACGCCGCAAAGGTTTGGAATGCAAGTTTTTGCACATGGCGCTCGCGATTCGAGACTTATTCCCGTGGACTTGCCTGTTGGGCCGGATTACGTAGTGGGGCCGGGCGACGGTTTGTCGATCAATCTCTGGGGAGGCGTTTCACAACGCCTATACCGCACGGTGGATCGCGAAGGTCGCATCAGCCTTCCGGAAGTCGGGCCCATTCTGGTTAGCGGAAAGAGTCTCGCGGACGTCCAGGGCAACCTGCAGCAGATTCTGCGAACACAGTTCCGCGATGTGTCCGCCGATGTTTCGCTTGGACGCTTGCGAACCATTCGCATCTACGACGTTGGTGACGTAAAGAGCGCGGGCGCCTATGACGTAAGTTCTCTCTCCACTCCGTTAAACGCATTGTTCGCAGCCGGAGGGCCGACCGCTGGGGGCTCGCTTCGGACTTTGAAGCATTATCGGGGTGGCGAGCTTGTGCAGGTCGTGGATGTTTACGATTTGCTTTTGCGCGGAGTGAAGACAGACATACTTCGGCTCGAAAATGGCGACACAGTCCTGATCCCTCCCATCGGTTCGCAAGTAACGGTAGAAGGAATGGTTCGGCGTCCGGCGATCTATGAGCTGCGAGATGAGAAAAATCTAGCCAGCGTCCTGGAACTGGCCGGCGGGCTGCTGCCGACGGCAGCACTGCGCCATATTGAGGTTCAACGAATTCTCGCGCACGAAAAACAAACAATGCTGAGCGTGGATATTCCCGAGGCCGATCACTCCTCGGAAGTTGCCAAACAGCTTGCAGCGTTTGAGATTCACGATGGCGATCGCGTCCGCGTCTATCCGATCGCGCCATACAACCAGGACGCGGTTTATCTCGAAGGGCACGTGATTCGGCCGGGACGTTATTCCTATCGCGCGGAGATGCGCGTGACGGACGTAATTTCGTCCTACAAAGATATGTTGCCGCAGCCGGCAAATCAGTATGCGGAGATCATTCGCCTGAATGCTCCCGATTTTCGTCCCAGCGTGGAGAGCTTCGATCTATCCAACGCGCTGGAAAACCCTTCGCAAGCCCCACTCTTGCAAGCGATGGATACAATTCGAATTTTCAGCAGGTTTGATTTTGAGAATCCCCCAGCGGTTTCCGTTACAGGGGACGTGCGCCAACCGGGAACCTACCGGACTTCTGGCCAGGTGCGTTTGAGCGATGCCGTGTACCTCGCCGGTGGACTCGCACCCGACGCGCAGATCGAGGATGCCCAGGTATTTCGTTACCTCCCGGATGGGAGATTCAAAATATTCAGCGTTGACCTAAAACAAGCTCTGGCAGGAGATGCGGGAGAAAACATCCTGATGCAGCCTCGTGACCGGCTGCTGGTGCACCGCAATCCAGCCGCGGTGGAACCGGCCACTGTGAACGTCCAGGGTGAAGTGGCCACACCCGGACGGTATCTGCTGACGACAAACATGCAAGTAGGGGATTTGATTCGCGTCGGAGGTGGGTTAACCCCCGGCGCCGAAACTCAGTTCGCGGACCTCACTCATTATCGATGGTCCCAAAGTCGAGATTCAACTCCGAATCAACTGACCGGACAACACGAATCCATTTCAATTTCCGCAGCGCTTATCGGAGATCCGAAATCCGATGTGCCGCTACACAACGGCGACGTGCTCACAATCGGGCAACTTCCGGGGTGGAATGACTTGGGCGCATCCATCCGAGTAAAGGGAGAAGTGAAAAACCCTGGGACGTACGGAATTCGCCCTGGTGAACGGCTGAGTTCAATTATCGAGCGAGCGGGTGGATTCCAATCGGATGCTTACCCTTACGGAGCGGTTCTGCAGCGGACACAAGTGCGCGAGTTGGAAGCCCGGGGGCAGAACGAGATGATCCTGCGGGTGCAAGATGCACAAACCACGCTGCAACTCTTGCCGGATGCGGATCCTAAGGCAAAACAGGCGAAAGAAATAGCGCTACAGCAATGGCAGACGAGCCTTGAGTTGTTGAACAGCAACCCGCCGCTTGGCCGTGTGACCATCCGCATTTCTTCAAACCTGGATCATTGGAAAGACACGAACGCCGATATCAGCGTGCGAGCCGGCGACACTTTGCTGATACCGAAGCGGCCTAGTTTCGTGATGGTGACTGGCCAAGTGTTCAATCCGACGGCGATTTCTTTCCGGCCGGGAAAAAGCGCGAAGTGGTATCTAAGCCAGTCGGGCGGACCCACGCAGCTCGCAAACAAGAAAGCTATTTTTGTAATCCGCGCAGACGGTTCGGTGATTGGTTCCAGCAGCAGTGTATGGGCAGGCGACTCGATGTCTCGGACGCTGGAACCCGGAGACATGCTGGTGGTGCCGGAGCGAGCGCTAGGCGGCGGCGTGCAGTGGCAAGACATTTTCCTGGCTGCGCAAACGGCGGCCTCCGTCGCGAGCGCGATAGTGATCGCCGTCCGGTTCTAGCGGAATTGAGATGAAACGAAGGAGAAAAAGTCTGGTTATGAACTGCTGTTTTCTTTTCGCCGTTCGAATGTTGGCGATGACTACGGGCGCGAAAGCCCAAGAGGCCGTCGAACATGTGGCAGAACAAGGAAATCCTCCGGCTGCGAATAATCTCGAGCAAGAGCAAGAATCATCCAGCCTGACTAACAAACCGCCGAGTACAGAACAAAGCAGCAATCCCTTGGGACTACAGCTAATCGAGAATTTTGGGAAGGATCAAATAGCGATTTGGACCAGTCCCTTTCGGTTGGCGCTGGTTGACTCGGAATGGGTGGTGCCGTTCGGTCTAGCGACTGGCGGATTGCTGGCCACCGACACGGAGTTCAGCAAACATCTTTCCAATTCCGCGACCCGGTTGAAATACAGCACGGATTTTTCGAATTACGGACTTTATTCGATGGCGGGACTGGCTGGCGGAGTTTACGTGTGGGGCCGCATCACACACGACGATCACAAACGTGAGACGGGGATCCTGGCGGGAGAGGCGGCGGCTGACAGCTTTGCTGCGACGACTGCGCTGGAATACGCGTTTGGCCGGCAAAACCCGTTGACGAATGAATACCGGGGGAATTTTTTTCAAGGTGGTAGCTCGATGCCGTCCGACCACGCCGCTATCGCATGGTCTGTCGCGAGTGTAGTGGCACACGAATATCCGGGTCCACTGACGTCGGTACTGGTTTACGGGTTGGCATCAGCGGTGAGCGTATCGCGTATAACCGCAAAGCAACACTTCCCTTCCGATGTTTTAATCGGCAGCGCGATCGGATGGTTCGTGGGGAAGCACGTGTATCGCGCGCATCACGACTCGAACCTGGATGGTGCTGCTTGGGAGACGTATGAGGAGTCCAGCGACTACGACGAGAATCGAAGGCCACGCCAAAGCATGGGATCCACATTCGTGCCACTGGATAGCTGGGTTTATCCGGTGTTTGCAAAACTGGCAGCGCTTGGTTACGTCACCACGTCGATGGCTGGAATGCAGCCGTGGACGCGCATCGAATGCGCTCGTCTTACAGAAGAGGCTAGCGAGAATTTACAGCGGGATCAAAATCCAAGCGCGCGCGTCGCGGATTTGCAGGCAAGTCTACAGCGGGAATTCTCCTATGAGGGACATTTGTTGAACGGAGGGCGAAATTTAACGGGGAATGTGGAATCCATTTACGCGCGAGTTGTGTCTATCAGCGGGCCTCCGCTGACGGACGGATACCACTTCGGGCAAACGATTTCCTACGATTTTGGGCGGCCGTTTGAGCGTGGAACGAACGGACAAGCTGGAGGAGCGGTCCGCGCGGCGGCGGGACCACTGGCAATTTATGTGCGGGCTGAATATCAGCATGCACCGTCGGCTCCGGCGCAATCCAACGCGGTCCGCGAAATCATCTCCGAGCGCGACCTAGTTCCCGAGGCTCCGGCCGCTCCGGTCGCTACGATTAACCGTCCCGAGTTGCTGGATGCCTATGTCGCGCTGGACATAAGTAATTGGCAAATCGCCGCTGGAAGACAAAGCTTTTCCTGGGGGCCAGGCCTCGGGGGATCGCTAATCTGGAGTGACAACGCGGCGCCGGTAGATATGGTTCGAATTGTGAATCCCGTGCCGTTCGAGCTACCCAGCTTCTTACGATTTCTTGGTCCCGCTCGCGTGGATCAATTCATCGGCAGGCTAGCGGGACACAACTTCGTTGCCGAACCATTTATCTATGGCCAAAAAATAAGTTTCAAACCATTTTCTTGCTTGGAATTCGGTTTTGCGCGCACCACGACAATTGGAGGCAAGGGCGGCAATCCGCTTACCTACGGCAATTTTTTCCGCAGCATTTTCGGAGTGGTGAATGCGAAGCTCAACTCGGTGCCGGGTGACAGCCACTCGAGTATGGACTGGACGTTTTATGTTCCGAAAGTCCGGAACTACATCGTGTTTTACGGAGAGCTGTACGCGGATGACGATATCACTCCGGTTGAAAACCTGGCGCGTAGTGCCTGGCGGCCTGGTTTATACATCACTCGAATTCCGGGAGTAGCGAGACTCGACTTTCACATCGAGGGAACCTCCACCGAATCTCCAGGACAAGTGACTAACCAAGGGAATTTGAACTATTGGAACACGATTTATCGTGACGGCTATACAAATCGTGGAAATCTGATCGGCAATACGGTAGGACGCATGGGACGGGCAATTCAATTGTGGTCAACGTATTGGATCTCGCCGCGTGACACGGTTCAATTTGTGTACAAGCATAGTTCGGTTAGCCCGGATTTCATTCCAGGCGGCGGCGAGTGGCAGGACTATGGGGTGCGAAGCGAGATCGGTTTGAAGTCAGGTTTCTATGTCAAGGCTCAAGTGCAATACGAGCACATCTCGCGTTTCCCGATACTGTTCAAGGGAGCCCAAGGAAATTTCATGACTGCTTTGGAATTGGGCTTTTATCCAGGCGTGGAACGATGAGCGAAAGCTCAAAAAAATGCCTTGGCCGGCGGGAGCGGTTCACCTGATGCGGGTCGATTCCCCAAATTTGGAAGAGTTGCTCGCCCAGATTTCCGTGAACAACGGAAATCACGCTGGGTCGGACGAAGGGAAAGCCTTTCGCGAAAGAAGCGCGGCGCGGATTCGTTTGTTCTGGAACCACCGTAAATTGCTAGGACGCGTAGCGGGTGTGGGACTACTGGCGTCGTTGCTGACTGCGTTTGTAGTTCCGGTGCGATACGAATCCGTGACTCGATTGATGCCGCCGGACAGCCAATCATCCAGCAGCTTGATGATGATGGCGGCATTATCCGGAAAAGCGGGTGCTCTTGGCGGCATAGCGGGTGATTTACTCGGCCTCAAAAGCACTGGCGCTCTTTTCACGGCGATTTTGCTCACTAGAACCGTTCAAGACCGTTTAGTGATGCAGTTTGATCTTCAACATGTCTATGGATCGAGGATTCGAGCGGATGCGAGGCTGCGTCTCCAGGAGAACACGCAGATCGCGGAAGATTTGAAAAGCGGAGTCATCACCATCGTGGTGACAGATCACACTGCGAAGCGCGCAGCCGGCTTGGCCCACGCATACGTCAAGGAACTGAACAGTGTTGTGGTTGAGCTAAACACCTCTTCGGCGCACCGGGAGCGAGTGTTCCTAGAAGGTCGCTTGGTAGAAGTGCGACGCGACTTAGAAATCGCAGAAACCCAGTTCAGCGACTTCGCCAGCAAAAACACGGCAATCAACATTGAAGCGCAGGGGAAAGCAATGATCGAAGCCGCGGGGACACTCGAAGGGGAGTTGATCGCCGCGCAGACGGAATTGGAGAGCCTGAAACAAGTCTACACAGCGGGGAACGTCCGAGTCCGCGCCACGCAGGCGCGTGTCGATGAGCTTCAGCGACGCTTACAAGACCTGAGAGGACACTCAGAGACGTCAGCGAAAACCGCGGGAGCAGCGAGCCAGCCGTTGTACCCGACGATTCGCGAGCTTCCACTGCTCGGCGTTACGTATGCGGACTTGTACCGCCAGACGAAAGTGCAGGAAGCTGTTTTCGAAACGCTAACGCAGGAAAACGAGCTCGCGAAAGTGCAAGAGGCGAAAGAGACTCCCAGCGTAAAAGTGATCGATCCCGCGGAGGTGCCGGAAAGAAGGTCCTATCCCCCACGCATGCTGATCACGATTCTCGGGACTTGCCTTTCAGTTGCGGGAGCCATGACCTTTATTTTCCTGGCGTCCAATTGGCGGGAGATTGATCAGAACGACCCGCGCAAGATTCTGGCGCGCGAAATGTTTCAAAGTGCGAAATTCGGATTGTTCCGTACGTCGAAGAATGGCTCTGCGCAGCTTAGCGCGGTTTTAGGAACCTCGCAGACAGTGAACGCTCCGCACGTCGAGCGCTAAAGAGCTCTTCTCTACGCAACCGGCAAGTAGGAAAGGAGATAGAACGAATTTCTCCTGTAAGTCGCCGGGCGAAGCTGTGTGTGGTTTCGGGGACCGCCAATGGTAAACACTTCAAATCTTACAATTCTTTCAGACCAGAGATTCATGCCTCAAGAGGCCGAGTACTTAGAACCTCAGTGGTACGCGGTCTACACTTGTGCGAATCACGAAAAACAAGTCGCAAAACAATTCATCGAGCGAAACATCGAGCATTTCCTGCCGGTATATGACGCGGTTCGGCGTTGGGCAGATCGAAAGAAGCGAATCCAATTGCCGCTTTTCGACGGATACGTCTTTGTTCGAATTGGCCTTCAAAACCAGATAGAAGTTTTGCGAGTTCCCAGCGTTGTGAAGCTGGTAGGCTTCAACGGACTTCCTGCGATGCTTTCCGCACAGGAAATCGAATTTCTGAAGAATACTCTGCTTCCTCAACTTCGGGCCGAGCCGCATCCCCACCTGAACGCCGGACGCAGGGTGAGAATCGTGCGCGGTGCGCTGCAGGGGACCGAAGGAATTTTAATTCGCAAAAAGAAAGCCAGCCGGGTAGTCGTTTCGATCGACTTGATCGCACGAGCTGCTTCCGTGGAAGTTGAAGCTTCCGACATCGAAAGAATCTAGTTACTGCAGTTTCGTAAGTAGAACAGCCGCCGAAAGGGATTCTCTTCCAATTCATCCGCGATCGGTAATTTCCTGAAAGTTTGTCCCAGGAATGGGAAACGCTCCCACAATAACAACAGACCGAAACGTTGGCGCGATTCGGTCGGCCAACGATTCAGTCTCACCAGCCAATCGGCGGGGCCCGAATTGGCGATTCTCGCCTGGCGCTGTAAAAAACTTTTCGAAAGCAAGCCCGCTGGCATATAGCTTGGCGGATCAAGCGTTTTCGGTAGGCGGACTTTTTTTAATCAATGTGATGCTCGCTCGCACTCAAAGCAAGGAAGAGTACGGGATGTTTGCGCTTTCCTACTCGGTCTATACGTTTCTCTCCGGCCTTCACAATGCAGCGATACTGGAGCCGTACACCGTGTACGGTTCCGGCCGTTATCGGAAACGTTTCGCGGAGTATGTCAGCCTGATGGCGCACAGCAACACTGTAGTGGCCATCACCCTGACGGGATGCTTGCTTCTCGCCAGCGGACTTTTCGGAGTGATCGCGCCTCATTCAAGCTCCCGGGCTTTGCTTGGTCTGGCTCTGACGGCTGGAATACTTCTTTCCAGCTCATTTCTGAGGCGCGCGTTCTACGTGAAGGGACGCGCGGCGCTGGCCGCACAGATCTCCTGCGTTTTTTTTATTTGTGTAGCGTGCGGTCTTCTGCTCACCACTCACTTTCATCTGCTGAACAGTTTCTCCGTTTTCGTGATTCTTGCGCTCGGATGGATTGCCGCTGGGACGTGTTTTGCGGGAAGACTCTCCACGTCGAGACCGCGGAGAGCCTTCCTGCAAACCGAGCCGCGTTACTGGCAGGAGCATTGGAAATATGCGAAGTGGGTACTGGCGACGGCCTTCGTATTTCAGCTGACCACGCAAGGATATTACTGGCTGGTTGCCGGATTGCTATCCGTGAAAGACGTTGCTCAGCTCAAAGCTATTTATATTCTTGTGACGCCCGTGGATCAGGTTTTTATTGCCGTGAATTACCTCGTATTGCCGGCCATGGCTGCGCATTTCGCAGCCGGACGCATGGGAGAGTATTTCGCGCTTTGGCGAAAAGTCGGGTTGGCCACTGTGTGTGTCACGGGGTTATTTGCAGCGGGGGTCCGGTTGGCCGGGCGCTCCGTACTTCACATTCTTTACGCTGGAAATTTCGACGGAGTAGTCCCGTTGCTCTTTCTGTTGGCGCTGCTGCCACTGCTAATGGGAATCGGCAATACGATGAACGATGCGCTAAAAGCCGCAGAAATGCCCAGACTGATCTTCTACGCATATTTCGCCAGTGGTGCGGCTACTCTGCTTGTGGGCATTCCGTTCGTAAGGCACTTCGGTTTGAAGGGAGCGGTGTATGGAATGCTTGTTTCGGGCGCCACGTATTCAACCGCCCTCGCGTTGGGATTTCTACTTCGAGTTTCACGAAAATCGTCCCGAGAAGCGACCACTTTCTCGCGACCGGGCGGGCCCCAAGACATTGCATGTAATTCTTCCTCGAGCGCGCTAAACGTCTGGAATTTACGCAGCGGATTGAAAGAGGAGTTCGCGCCGGTCGTCTTATTTGTCTACAACCGGCCTGAGCATACCCGCAGGACGGTGGAATCTCTTGTTGCAAACGACCTAGCGCACGAGAGCCAGTTGTTCATTTTTTCCGACGGCGCCAAAAATGAAGCGGATAGCGCGTCGGTGGAAGAAGTCCGCCGCTACATTCGAGCCATCCATGGCTTTCGTTCGGTAACAATCATTCAGCGTGAACTAAACTCCGGCCTGGCGCAGTCGGTGATCCGCGGCGTCACGGAAATATTTCAAACATACGACCGCCAGATCGTGATGGAAGACGACCTTCTAACCACGCCGGACTTTTTGACTTTCATGAACGAAATGCTGGGCCACTACGAACTAGAGTCGAAGATTTTCTCCGTAAGCGGGTTCAATTTCGCGGTCAAAGTGCCGGAAGATTATGGATACGATGCGTTCTGTTCCCACCGCAGCAGTTCCTGGGGCTGGGGAACGTGGAAGAACCGTTGGGAGCGTGCGGATTGGAATGTTGCAGACTACGCAGAGTTCCGCACCAACAAGAATCGGCAGAGCTTACTAAACCGCGGAGGAACCGATCTTTCGTACATGCTTAGCCTCCAAATGAAGGGGGCGGTTGATTCCTGGGCTATACGATGGGCTTACGCGCACTTCAAACAAGACGCGGTAGCCATGCTTTCCGCAGTTTCAAGAGTTTACAACATCGGCTTGGATGGTTCCGGCGTGCACTGCCGCAGGGAGTCGGTCGCGCAGTCCGCACTTACACCTCGTGTAGGTCTTCAGTCACACCTACCGGAAACTGCGGAGCCGCACCCCGATTTTATTGCTGAATTTCACCGTTTGTATCGTCGCCCTTCGCTCGGAAAGAGAATGGCGCAGTATTTGTACGGAAAACTGGAGCGCGAAATATGAGGAGGTCTGATTCTATGTTCTTGAGTTCGATTACAACGGCCCTTCCTTCCAACGCGTCAGAATCCGGGGCCGGAAATCTACGGGCAAAACTTGGAAGCGGGCTCAGCGGGCGGCTGCTGCTAAAGAAGCGATTGAAGTTGATTTATAAAAGGCTGAGGAGAGAACTCAGCCGCTACAACGAAGCTGCTCTTCTTCTTCATGGTAAAGAGATGGCCTGGCGTGCCGCACATTTTCCTGCAGCAGCGAACTTTCGTGATGTTGGATTCAAAGTATTTTCGCAGTGGGATGAGGACGGGATCATTCAATACTTGATCAACAAATTGCCGATTCAAAATGAAACTTTCATCGAGTTTGGAGTGGAGAACTACGAAGAAAGCAATACGAGATTTCTAATGCTCAACAACAATTGGCAAGGAATGGTTCTGGACGGTTGCGCGGTGGACATTCGCGCGATCCAAAAGGATCCGATTTACTGGCAATACGACCTTCAGGCAAACACTGCGTGGATCACTAGAGACAACATCAACGCACTACTGAGCCGGTCCGGATTTTTGCCGGATGTCGGGCTCTTATCGATCGATATCGACGGCAACGACTATTGGATATGGGAAGCCATCCAGTCCATAAGGCCCAGGATCGTGATCGTCGAATACAATGGGCTTTTCAAACTCGCGCCTGTCGCCGTTCCTTATAGGAATGATTTCAACAGGACCGCTGCCCATTACTCAAATCTTTATTACGGCAGTTCCCTAGCGGCCCTGCATCATCTCGCAAAAAAGAAGGGCTACATACTCGTGGGCTCGAATTTTTGGGGACACAATGCCTTCTTCGTGCGCTCGGACGTGGCGCGCGATTTTAAGAGCCTGGAACCGCAGGAGGCATATATAGCCAGCAAGTTCAGAGAAGCGAGAGACGGATCGGGTCGCCTGACTTACACCAGGGGCGAGGATCGGGTGAAATTGATCGAGCACTTACCGGTCATAAACGTTCTGACCGAAGAAACCGGAGCGTTAGGGGATTTTATGAAGCTCGCAAGTTCGACGATTTGATAACAAATCCGCAGTAATCTCGCAACGGCTACCTCTCTGCATTTTTCTCGACCCCTCCACAATTAGACATAAACAAATGGCGAATCCAGAACGTCCGATTGCACTCTCACACATCGTCCAAATTGAACCATGGATTGATGAAAGCGAGCTTCGCGAACTCGAACGAGCAATTCAATCGACTTTCGTAATCGAGCACGATCTGACGCGCGAATTCGAACAAATGACCGCACGATTAACCGGAGCGAGGCATGCCATCGCAGTCTGCAATGGAACCATGGCGATATTCGTTTGCCTGAAAGCGCTCGGAATTGGCGCCGGAGATGAAGTGATCATTCCTGATCTCACTTTCGCAGCCACGGCCAATGCTGTGATTCTCGCAGGCGCCGAACCGGTGCTTTGCGAAATCCGGGAAGACACGTTCTGCATCGACATGGAAAAAGCTGCGGCTCTTGTGACGAAACGAACGCGTGCCGTAATTCCGGTTCACCTATACGGACAAAGCGCGGACATGACAGCGGTGATGGCTTTCGCCCGCCAGCATGAATTGAAGGTAATTGAGGATGCTGCCGAGGGAATTGGGGTGCGTTTCAACGGTCAGCACGTGGGTACATTCGGGGACCTGGGTGTGCTGTCTTATTATGGCAACAAGACTGTCACTTGCGGCGAGGGAGGCGTGGTCCTGACAAACGACGATGCCCTCGCGACAGCCGCTTACCAGCTTAAAAATCACGGCCGCAAGAAGAAAGGAACGTTCATCCACGAAGGGATCGGATTTAATTTCGCATTTACGGACTTGCAAGCAGCCATCGGGATTGCACAGATGAAGAAACTCGCCCGCATAGTCCTCAAGAAGCGAGAGATTCGAGATCGTTACGTGGAGAAGCTGCGTGAACTCAAGAACTTTCTTCCGGCGCAAATTGACTTGCGCTGCGAACCGGTTTTCTGGTTTACGTCCTTTCTTTGTGACCGGGCGGAGGAGCTTTCTCTTTTCCTGGCCGCTCGCAATATTCAAACTCGAGGATTCTTTTATCCACTTCACCGGCAGCCTTGTTACGCAGATGGCCGGCACATCCGAAACATAGACCAGGATTTTCGGATCAGCGAAAAGATCTACGAACGCGGTATTTCCCTGCCCTCTTCTTATAGCCTGACGATAGAAGACCAATCTCTTGTGATCGGGCAGATCCAGCGGTTTTATGCGAATCGGAGTTAACTGCCTGCGGATCAACTCGTCTTATGTGGGCGGGCTAAACACCTTCACTCTAGGGCTTCTGGACGGGTTTGCGGCCACGGGAACCGGCCATCGGTTCATCTTATATGTCACCCAGGCGAACCAACGTCTCTTCTCCAAATTTGAAAAATGGCCCAACTTCGAGATGGTAGTCACAGAGGATCGGAGTTTGGCTGTGCGGAAAGGATTTTGCCAAGCGGGGCTGCTGTCAGGCAGCCGAAACCTTTACAGGATTGCAAGCAATATGGCTTATCGGGGAATCCAGGCGAAGATGGATTCGGATTCCGACATCGTCTACGTCCCCAGCGTCGTGTTGCAGAGCTTTAATACTGGCAAGCCAACAGTACTGTCCATGCACGACATTCAGCATGTCCACTATCCGGAATTCTTCACCTGGGAAAAACGGTTGAGTCGACAAATCACGTACGGCTTGAGCGCCGATTATGCGACCTACTTGCAGGCTAGCAGCGAGTTCATAAAAACAGATATGTTGGCTCACTTTCCAAGAGTGTCGCCGGAGCGAGTGGAGACAATTTCAGAAGGGGTAACGGTGGAAGATTTTGTGCAGCCAAGAGATGTTTCTCAACTTTGCGCGCGCTATGGTCTTCCGGAAAAATTTCTGTTTTATCCCGCACAACTGTGGCCGCACAAAAATCATTTGACTGTGCTCAAAGCTCTGAAGCGAATCGAAGAACGCGCGGGAGTAAAGATCTCACTGGTGATGACCGGCGCACGGTTCTCGGCTGCTCCTGCGATCGCAAGCTTTATACGCGAGCAAGCGATGGATTACGCGCATTACCTGGGCAAAGTGCCTTTCGAGGACATGGTCGGTCTGTATCAGAAAGCTCAGTTTCTAATAGCGGCTGGGCTTTACGAGGCAAGTTGTCTGCCCGTCTTGGAAGCTGCGGCGGCCGGTACGCCAATCATAGCGGCCAGGATTCCACCCACAGAGGAACTCGGGCAGAAACTCCAGTTGAATTTGTTCAATCCATTGGACGTGCAGGAACTGGCAAGGTTAATTTTGTCGCTTTGGGATGATACGGCAAAAGCCTCTGATCAGGCTGTTCACAATAGCCGCGCCATTCCGTTCTATTCCTGGGCAAACGCGGCGCGGAAGTACATCAATCTCTTCGAGAGAATCGTAACCGCTTAAGAAATGCTTGTTGACCTTCGGAATGAAGGTGAAATCCCGGCTGCTTAAAGCACGTCTGAGATGAGAATTCTATATTTATTGATGGTGGCAATCCTTTTTGGAGTTTTCTGGAAGGTGATGGTGAAATTGCGCCGCAATGACGAAGCATTGACCCCGATTCTGGGATGGATTTTAGGACTCGCCTTTTTCATTCTGGCACCTTTGACGCTGATCGTGCTCCACGGCGGATATACAATCCCGCCTTTCTATCAAGTGAATGACAGTTATTCTAAGGTGGACCTCTCCTCCGGAGAATTTTTGATCCCTGTCGTCGTGGTTTGGGCCTCGCTGCTTTTTTCGCTCTTGGCCGTACTTTTCTTTGCACCGGCGGCGGGCGAGTCGGGCGAACGGGTGAGCGCGCAGATTAAAGAATCCGGTCTAAAAAAAGCAATACTGGTAACGGCTGGTCTGGCTATTTTTACTTACCTGGCAACGATCCAAATGGTGGGGGGTCTCGGTGTCTTTCTCGTCTCCCACTGGTACAGCCGGCAAAGTGAATTGGTCGGGCGATTGGGAGACGCATACGTTCTGTTTTCACAATTGTCTCAGGCCAATCAGATTCTCTTCACCGCGGCTGCTGCCTTGTTCACACATGTGCAAATCGAACGTCGGAAATTCGACTGGCGATTTTGCGGCCTCATTTTATTTTTATTTCTCGTGCAGATTGCCATGACTGGAAACCGTATCTTCTTTGCCCTGTATCTGATGTCGTTTGCCGCTTCGTGCTGGCTGTACCGTCGGAAACGGCCCATCGTGATGCTGTTCGTCATTGCCCCCTTCTTGATTTTCATTTTCAGCGCTTGGAATTTTTTCCGTCACGATCTCAGCACTATTGGAAAAGACATTCCGGCATATGCCGAAGGAGATCTGGGAAACAGATCGGTAACGTCTTTGATGGATGCGTTCGAAGGCAACGACACGATGATCCTGCTACATATGATCAACGACTTCGGGACGAAGTACGACTATCTGTATGGCGGGTCCTATGCGAGAGTGCTTTATTTCCTGGTCCCTAGAAGTATTTATCCGGAAAAGGCGGCCGGATTTGCGGTTCGCATGGCTATGCTTTACGAGCCCGGGAATCTCGGGAGTCTGGCAGTAACACAGTTTGGTGAGTGCTATGCGAATTTCGGGCCCTTCAGCTTGATACTCTTCCCATTGATTACGGTGATAATTATGAAGTTTTCCGCGAGTGCGGCCGGCCAAATGCGCAATCATGCGCTCCTATCGGCCGTCGTGTTTGTATTGTTCATATGGGTTGCGCGGTCATCTCTTGAAGACAACTTCATAACGTTTGTACTGGCATTTATATTGTCCGCAAGCCTGCGATTGGAGAAGGGATTGCCCGGTCGCATCCCGATGCGGCGAGTCTCCGAATCCAGATCGATATGAATTTTTCCAAGCTCTCAAGCGAAAGTGCGCTGGGCAAAATCGCCAGGATTCCTCTGGCGTTGGTTCCCGACGAACTGATATTGCCGATTCTGCAAGGGCCCCTTCGCGGAAAGCGATGGATAAGCGGTTCCGCTACTCACGCGTGCTGGCTCGGATCGTATGAATGCGAAAAACAACGGGCGATCGCGCGGGAAGTGTGCCCCGGCTCGGTCTTTTACGACGTCGGCGCTAACGTCGGATTTTATTCGCTTCTTGCCAGCCTACTGGTTGGATCGGGAAAGGTATTTGCATTCGAGCCGGCGCCTCGAAATCTCCCTTACTTGAGGAGCCACCTGGAATTGAATCAAGCGTCCAATGTGGAGGTTTTTCCCGTTGCGATTGGCGACACGGTCGGAGAAGCGCGGTTTCAGATCGAGCCGAGTGGTTTGATGGGGCACTTTGCAGCGAGCGGGAGCGCACTGGTTTCCACCGCGACTCTGGATTCCTTGGTGGAAGGCGGCAGAATCGCCCCCCCGCACTTCATTAAGATGGATATCGAAGGCGCGGAATTGCTCGCACTTTGCGGAGCGGCCCGCATCTTCGAGCGGTATCATCCGGTTTTGTTTTTGGCAACTCATGGCAGCGATGTCGAGAGAGAATGCCGCGTACTGCTGGATTCATGGGGATACAAGATCCAGGAGATTGGTCCAAGGGCTTCCGACCGCAACGAACTCCTCGCGAAAATGATTTCTTAAGACCGCTCTATCTTCCTCGCTTCACGAAGACGGCAGCGTTCTGCATACCCAAGGAAATAAAAATGAAACTGGATCGGGCAATTCGGCGAGTTATACCATCCACCGCGCGGCTTACGTACAACCCGCTGTTCAAAGTTTTGATAAATTCGCTCGATCTACTTCCGAACTGCATGTACGAGGAGTTTTCACGAATTCCACCGAATCATATGCGGGTACGCGTCGGAGTGGGGAACCGCATTTTTGCTAATCAGATATTTTATTTGAATGAAGCCCGGGATTTTTGGACGCACGCATTTCATGCCGGTCTGTTCCGCCTCGATTCCACAATTGTGGACATTGGCTGCGGCTGCGGACGCTTTGCGCACCCTCTGCGGGACTATCAATTCAAGTATGAAACATTTTCGGGAAGATACGTCGGCATTGACATAGACGAAGAAATGTTGAATTGGTGCCGCGCGAATTTCGACCGTACCCGCTTCGAGTTCTATCGCTCCGAGCACGCCAGCAAGGCTTACAACACAAAGGGAGGCAACGACGCTTACTACGAACTTCCACTGGAAAACTCGAGTGCAGATCTCGTTTTTTCGTCATCCCTATTCACGCACCTTTTGGAAAAGGAAATAGTGAACTATTGCCGCGAGAGTTGCAGGGTCTTGAAGCCCGGTTGTTCGATGGCTATGTTTTGCTTTTCGATGGACCATCCTCCGCCGACGTTCGGAGATCGCCATACATTTCGGTTCAAGACGGGTAATGCCCGCGTGGAATCTCTAGCTGTGCCGGAAGCAGCGGTTGCTTACGAAGAAAAGTTCTTATTCCAGACCGCGCGTGACGCCGGGTTTCAGACTGCAGAAATGCTCGTGGGACCTCAGGATTGGCAGCCTGTGCTGCTTTGTCGAAAATAGCCGCGGCAGTTCTACTTCGAATAACCTAGAACAAAATTCATGAATCAATTTTCAACCATCGAGACCGTCGGCAAGGCGGAGGAGTGCTCGGCGCGACTTGCGGCTACATGCTTGGAATGCGGAGGCTCGCTTCAGGAACTGTTGAGCCACCTATTCGACACGCGTTACGGAATTGATGGAAGTTATGACATCCGGCGGTGCCTGGAATGCGGCCTGGAGCAGATCTATCCTCTTCCCGAGCGGGAGGAACTTCGAAATCTCTATGAAAACCACTACAACTTTAACGGAGAGCAGGAAACCCTCTATACCAAATTGCGCGGATATTTTCTGGATTCCTTTCTCTACCGGATCTGGACATGGTCGGATGGAGATGTGTCATTCCATAGCAGCAAAGGCGCAGGCCGGTTGCTGGACGTCGGGTGCAACGAGGGGCGCAGTCTCAAAATCTTTACTCGAAACGGCTATCAGGTTACAGGACTGGAGTTGAACGATGAAGCGGCGAAGGTAGCACGCGCAGCCGGATTTACCGTTCACGTATGCGACGTTGATAATTTCGACCCTGTATCTCTTTACGATGTAGCTGTGCTGTCAAACGTCTTGGAGCACTCGCTCGCTCCAGGGCGCATGCTCCGGGATGTGGCGCGAGTACTGAAACCCGGAGGCGAAATCTGGATCAGTTGTCCGAATAGCAGAAGTTGGCAGAGATCGTTGTTCAGTCGTTCCTGGATCAACTGGCATGTGCCGTTCCACATCACACACTTCTCCCAAGGCTCGTTGGAGCGCCTATTGAGCGACGCCGGTTGTGTCTGCACTAAAGTTCGCCAAGTGTCTCCTGCGGCTTGGGTGGCTTCTTCGCTTATCGTTCTGGCGTTTTTCCGCCCCGGGAAGGCGACCCTGCAGCTTCGAAATCCGCTTCTGTTTCCCCTGGCTATGTTCGGCGCAAAGATCTTGCTGTTTCCTTTCTTACTGTTGGCAAACAGCGTAGGTAGAGGCGACGGTTTGGTGGTCGTCGCACAGAAAAGTTGAATTCAATTTATTTTCCGCACTCCGAAGCATTTACTTTCCTAAAGGACGATCAATTCCATGTCGAAATGCCAGCAACAGGTTAGAAACGATCATCACGCTCCCGCCTTACTAGCCCCGCCAAAAACTTATTTGTGCGCATTCTAGTCATCGGAATTAACTATGCACCGGAGAAGACCTCTGTCGGGCCGTTCACGACTGGTCTGTGTGAACACCTGGCGGCGCAAGGTCATCGGGTAACGGTTGTAACGGCCTTTCCCTACTATCCGGAGTGGAGAGTGTGGGACGGCTATCGCGGTTCACTCTACCGTCGGGAAATCATCAACGGCGTTATAGTCCATCGCGTCGCGCACTACGTCCCCGCAAAAGCCAGCCGCCTGATTGAGCGCCTCGCTTACGACTTCACTTTTACGATCTCTGCATTTCTTGCAGCGCTTTTCACAGGCCGGTGCGACGTAATCTATTGTTCTTGTCCTCCTCCGACTGTGGGGCTCGCGGCTTGCGTTTTGGGAAAAATAAAGCGGGCACCGTACGTCATTAAGCTGACGGACTTGGCCTCCGATGCCGCGCTAGCGACTGGAATCCTGAAGGAGGGGTTCCTTGTGTGCATGGCGCGCGCGGCGGAGGGATTTATGTACCGAAAATCGCGCACGGTTGTGTGCCTGTGCCAGGGCTTTATCGACAAGCTAACTGCTCGCGGAGTACCGCCTGAGAAATTCCAGTTGATTCCCGACTGGAGTGACACCGAAAGGATTCGCCCTGTTGAATCCGATGGAACGTTCCGGCGTGCGAATGGTTTCTCAAGGGAACAATTCCTCGTGCTTCACAGCGGAAACATGGGGAAGAAACAAAACTTAATGAATGTTGTAAGCGCGGCGGAAGGTTCTCAAAACGAAAAGGATTTAGCGTGGGTTCTTGTGGGCCAGGGCGAGGACCTGCCGGCACTAAAGAGCGCGGCGGGAGATCGGGTCCCCGGTCTCAGCATATTGCCTCTGCAACCTACTGAAGTTATGTCGCAGATGTATGCAGGTGCGGACGTGCTCCTGCTAAACCAGATTGCGGCCATGGGAGACGCGGTAATTCCCTGCAAGCTCTTGACGTATATGGCTGCGGGCCGACCGATCGTTGCAGCCGTCAACGAGAATAGTGAAGCTGCTCGGATAATCCGCAGGGCAAACTGCGGTGTAATCGTACCGGCCGAGGATCACGAAGCGCTCACCGCCGCGGTGATTTCATTGCGAAAAGACGTCGAATTGCGCAGGGTACTTGGCGCAAACGCCCGCATTCACGCCGAACTACATTTCACCAAAGCGAGAGTGCTGCAAGCATACGACGAATTCTTCCTTAACATTTTATGTGCTGTCAGCCTCTCGCCCGCTCTAGAAGAAGCTATGGAACGTTGACTGCTTTGTCCTCTCATCTGGACGCTCTGGCGAGTACAGGCGCCGGAGACGATAAAACACACGCCATAGAAATTAAATCCCCTTCCGCGCTCTATATTTTAAATTGAATGAAGTTCTTCGATTGCGTTAGGCCGCAACGCTATTCCGCACTCACTTGAAACACCTGGAGCAAGGGATTTCAGCCAATGATTCTTCGCCTTAAGTATTATCGGTTCTGTCTTAGAGTCGTTACCTATCTGCTTCCTTTTCTGGCATTCGAGTTGGGCTGGCAGATATGGACGAACGTGTGGAAAGGTCTCGAGCGTGCGGCGGACTTCGACTCTTACGGCAATTTCAGGTTACTGGCTCTCGCAGCATTCGTTTGGGCAGTCCTAGCGGAGCGCTATGGCGTGACGAATCTCGACGAGCTATTCCGAGAGCGTACGGGTACGCGTGCTGCTCTGTCCGCGAATGCCGCCACCAGCGCCGTTCTGGTTGCCGCTCTTTTTTTTAGCCGGGATTTTATTTTCCCCCGCGGGCTGTTCGCAATTTGGGCCGTACTTCTTCTATTTTTCACGGTCCTAATGCGGACCTGTTTTCGAGTGTACGTTCGACTGAAGGTCACCGACGGTAAGCCAGTCCGCCTGCTGGTTGTGGGTGCCGATCAGTACGCCCACACCGCGGTCTTCCGGCTACAGGAAATGCCGCTGGGATCTTGCCGGGTAGCCGGATTTGTGCGTTTACCTGGACAACTGGTCGCCTTAACCGACAAACCTGTGCACGAACTCGAAGCTGTAGGCGAGCTGGACGTGGAGCAAGGCGTTGACGAAGCAGTGATTGCCATCGATCCAGCCCAATTTCACGAAATCCCAAAGATATTGAAAGCTCTCGAGCACGTTAGAATTCCCGTACGGGCTATCGTGGACCTGGGAGAAGGCATTGTGGCGCGCGAAAGACTCTTCCAGCTCGGGCGCATGCAAATGCTTGACCTCACCACAACGCCCGCCGAATCGCTGGATTACAATCTCCTGAAGCGGGCATTTGACATCCTGTTCTCAGCCTCTGTGGTAGTGCTGACCGCCCCCATTTTCGCGTTTGTTATGCTCGCCATCCGCTGCAGCTCTCCGGGGCCTGTTCTTTTTTCACAAGACCGCGTGGGCCTTAATGGCAGGCTTTTTCATATGCTGAAATTCCGCACTATGAAAGTCTGCACGTGTTCGGAGAGCGATACTCATTGGACCACTGAGAATGATTCCGGGAGGACCGGCCTGGGCGCGTTTCTGCGAAAGACCAGCCTGGATGAACTGCCTCAGTTTATCAATGTTCTCAGGGGCGACATGAGCGTGGTAGGCCCGCGGCCGGAACGGCCGCATTTCGTTCAGAAGTTTCTCAACGATATAACGCGGTATAACAACCGGCATTGGCTAAAGGCAGGAATTACAGGGTGGGCGCAGGTGAACGGATGGCGAGGCGACACATCCATTCAGAAGCGTCTGGAATATGATTTGTACTACCTGCAAAATTGGAGTTTTTTCTTCGATCTTCGCATTATCGTGTTAACCGTTCTTTCCGCAATGATTGGGCGCAACGCTTACTAGCCCCTTCCTTCGCCCTCGGGTCTCGCAAAGCATCATCCTTGAACGACCAAGTATCCTTTTGCGGAGATGTCTTTACGTCCATCCGGATGCGAAAGCAACTTGCAGTCTTCGCACGTCCAACCGCAGCAATGTTTATGCTCCTTCGGATTCTTGTTATAGTGTTTTGCACTCAATTTGTGGCTCTTAAATCTTGCAGCAGCCGTCATTACTCGCGAAGAGAGGGAACAGAATGGCCGTAGATCGCAAGCCGGAGTTTTTTGCGGGAAAAGACCTCAAAATCGGCATCATCGGGTGCGGGTACGTAGGCCTTCCATTGGCCCTTCGATTCGCAGATGTGGGTCACCGAGTGACGGGATTTGATACCGACCAGGAAAAGATTAAAAAACTGAATGCCGGGCAGTCGTACATTCAGCACATACCAGCGGACAAGATCCAGCACCACGTGCAGGGAAAACGTTTTGATGCAACCACGGATTTCACGAAGTTGCGCGAAATGGATGCGGTGCTCATTTGCGTGCCTACGCCGCTGGACGAACGGCGCGAGCCGGATCTAAGTTACGTGGAAAAGACGGCGCAATCTATTGCGCCGAACCTGCAACGCAATCAGCTTGTCGTTCTCGAGAGCACCACTTACCCCGGCACCACAGAAGAGCTCGTGCTGCCGATTTTAGAAAAGGGCGGCCTGCACTGCCCCATAGCAAAGGGTGACGGGTCAGAAAATGTTGCCACGGATTTTTACTTGGCATTTTCGCCCGAGCGCGAAGATCCTGGAAACAAACAATATGGTCTTGCGCAGATTCCCAAAATAGTCGGGGGCATCAATCCTCCGAGCGGTCGGGCGGCGGCGGGACTTTACGCGCAAATCGTTTCGCGGGTAGTCCCAGTGAGTTCCACGCGTGCGGCGGAAATGGTCAAGTTGTTGGAGAATATATTTCGCTGCGTAAACATCGCGCTGGTGAATGAGCTGAAACAGCTATCCTTGCGGATGGATCTGGACATCTGGGAAGTGATCGACAGCGCGGCCACGAAGCCTTTCGGTTTTATGCCGTTCTATCCGGGACCGGGTCTCGGAGGACACTGCATACCTGTTGACCCATACTATCTTTCCTGGAAAGCGCGAGAATATGATTTCGCGACCCGCTTTATTGAGCTTGCCGGCGAGATCAATACTGCCATGCCCTATCACGTGGTGGACGCATTGGTAAGAGCGCTGAACGAGCGGGAAAAAAGTCTAAAAGGTTCGAAAGTGTTGTTGCTCGGAATGGCCTATAAAAAGGATGTGGATGATCTGCGGGAATCCCCTTCTCTTAAACTGCTCGAATTGCTAACCGGAAATGGAGCCCTGCTGGATTACAACGACCCGTATTTCCCGGCGTTGTTCAAGATGCGGCACTACGATTTCTCAAAAATGCGATCGGTGGAGTTGACTCCGGAGAGCTTAGGGAAATATGACTGCGTCCTGATTTCGACCGATCATTCGAGTTACGATTTCAATGAAATCGTGAAGAATGCCAAACTGGTAGTCGATACGCGGAATGCCACGCGTCACGTAAAGCAACACCGCGAAAAAATCGTCAATTGCTGACTTGTCTTGCTGCGCATATTTCTGTCCGGTCGGCGTCAAAGGCCTTATAATCGTAAGTTCTACGGCCGCCCCTGCCCTGTTTACTTAAAAACTCACCTAGTAAGATAGTTCTATTGCCTCCGGCGCCGTCGAACGCTATGGTTTGGGATTATGGGAGCTCCACTAACATCCCAAAAAGAAAAGCAGGCTTGGATCACCGATCCTGGTCGGCGCCGCAGTATGAGGGTGCTGCTCAGCGTTCCGATACTGGTGCGCGGAAAAACGGCCCAGAATCACGATTTTAACGAGGAAACGCGAACTTTGGTGGTTAACGCCCACGGCGCTTTGATCTCGCTGACTGCTCAAGTGGTCGCCAACCAGAAGATTTTTGTTTCCAATAACGCCACGCAACAAACGCAAGAATGCCGGATCGTATATCTGGGAAACACTCAGGCAGGAAAAGCGCAGATGGGTGTCGAGTTTTTGAACCCGTCGCCTACATTCTGGCAGATTGATTTTCCGCCCGAAGACTGGGTCGTACCCGAGAACTGAACTCTGGCCGACTTCAAGAAAGTGTCATTTAACGCCGAGAAGAAATTAGTTCGACCCGCGCTTTTCCCAGAGGGAGCTCGGCCTGCAACAGAACAGGCGTCCGCGACGGATCGTCTGCCAGCCACAACGAGAAGCTCTCCCGCGTTGATTCCGCACCTTTTTTGTAAAGGTGTATGGAAACGCGCGTTGCCGAGAAATTGCCTGCGTCAACCGCCACGGTTTCACTCAGTACTTCAAGGCGAGCGTGAACTTCGAGAAGGTCCTCACCATCATAGACCGGCGCACGGAATTCGGACGTTTGACGCCAATCGACGGTTCGGAGCGCGTATAACGTCCCGAGTGGGTCCAAGGTTCCCGGCAGTACCGCAATTGCAGGAAAACCGACCCGGTGCGGTTGACCCATGGGAGAGAGATGTAATACCTGATTTTCAATGCTGCCCATTTCGCTGAGGTGAGTTTCGTACTGGCGGCTCTCGAACGTTTCGACGTCAGCATAGGAATCGAGCTGGTCATCCACAGTCATAAATGATCGGAGAGGACTCAGCGTATGAGCGGAGGCCCGGAAATGCCAAGTCCTCCAGCCCTGAATCTCGCGATGTTCCGGTACGCTTAGCTCTGCTGTTGCGGCGCTTGAGAATCCAGCCCAGGAGACATGGTAAGTCAACGTCTCGCCGATACGAAAAGGCATTACCTCGCCCGCGTGCCCATCACGTCTGCCGTTCGCTCCGAGAGGGCCGACGGGGGAACTTTGAGCTCCTGGAGAATAAGTTGCCAGGCACGAGACGGCAGCCAAGGAGGCCAGCGATATGATCGAGAGGAAATTCCGTAAGAACCTTTGGCGCTCCGTCGTAATGCACTCGAACACGATAACCTCATGGCTGAGCAGCCGGGCGATTAAGGAACAAATAATTATGTCCCGCCGCGGTTCGCCAAGCTATAGTAAATCCATTCTGAGACACCAACTCCCGGAAGCTTGCAGCGTAAAGGAGATTTCCTGAATGCGTTACCTGGTTACGGGTGGCGCCGGATTTATAGGCTCGAACATCGTGGACAAGCTTGTTGGCTGCGGCCAAGAAGTGGTGGTGCTCGATGATCTTTCCGCGGGCAAAGAATCCAACCTTGTGGGTGTTCGCAGCAAGATTGACCTGCGCATAGGAAGCGTCACGGATTTGGCGAACATACAGTCGGCGTGTCGAGGCGCCGACTACGTGATTCACTTGGCCGCGCGAACGTCTGTACCGCGCTCCGTGCAGGATCCCGTCGAGACGAATCATGTGAATATCGATGGCACTTTGAATGCGCTGATAGCAGCGAGGGATGCCAAGGTGCGGCGTTTCGTTTATGCCGCTTCCTCGTCTGCGTACGGAGAGACGCCTGCTCTTCCGAAAACTGAGGCGATGCGGCCTGATCCTATTTCTCCTTATGGAATAACAAAGTATGTCGGTGAACTTTACGCGCAGGTCTTCGGCCGCGTCTACGGCCTAGAGAACGTCTGCATTCGCTACTTCAACGTATTCGGCCCCCGCCAGGATCCTACTTCACAGTATTCTGGGGTGCTCTCGAGATTTATGCTGGCGGTGATCGAAGGGCGGCCGCCGGTTGTGTATGGAGACGGAGAGCAATCGCGCGATTTCACGTTCGTCGACAATATTGTGGACGAAACCTTACGCGCGTGCGAAGCGGAGGGTGCATCGGGGATGGTTTTTAACGGCGGCACCGGCGCGCGCATTACGCTGAATCAGGTTCTAAAGCTTCTTGAGAAAATTACTGGACAGAAGATTCAGGCCAAATTTGAACTCCCCCGAACCGGTGATATCCGCGACTCCCAAGCCGACGTCTCGCTGGCGCGAAAAGTGCTCGGCTACGAACCTCAGATTCATTTCGAAGCAGGTTTACAGCACACCTGGCGGTGGTACAAAGCCGAATACGGAAAGAAATAGGCCGTTGTGCATCTCAGCTCATGTCGACCGATGACTAAGGTGTGCGGGAAGTTCCGTTAGGCTGTCCAGCATTAAGTCTGGAGGAAAGGCGCGCAGGCCTTCTCGTCCAAGCCCGTAAGTCACACCACAGCTCCAAACGCCGGAATTGCGCGCTGTCTGAATATCGACCTCGGAATCTCCGACGATCATTGCTTCCTCGGGCTTCACCGCTAGTTCACGCAACAAGGTTTCCACGCCCATCGGATGAGGCTTCTTCTTTTCAAAGCTGTTCCCGCCGTAAACAAATCGGAAATAGCGCGAGAGACTCAAACCATCCAGGATTGCGCGGCTGAAATTTACAGGCTTGTTGGTCAAAACCGCCATGGGGTGCTCTTCGAGGAGGGCTAGTCCTTCGCGAACGCCAGGATAAGTGACTGTGTTGTCGAGCATGTGGTTGCGGTAATAGCTGAGAAAATAGGCGAGGCCGGTGTCAGCTTCTTCGTCGCTCGCGGTGTTCAAGGTCTCGCCTCCCAAAGCTCGTCGAACAAGCACTGGAGCGCCATTTCCCACCATTGCAAAAATGTCTTCATGCCGGAGTTCGGCGCGGCTCATTCGTTTGAGCATGGCATTTATCGAAAGCGCCAAATCGAGTTTTGAATCGATCAGCGTGCCGTCGAGATCGAAAATCAACGCTCGCACATCGGAAAATCGATTCTCTTCACGTACCATTCGTCTCGCTCCAGGAGAAAGTATCGCCAGAACCTTCAAATTTTATGTGGAGCGGTCGGAATTGTCACCTTTCGCTCCGCCTGATCGAAAGGTTGAGGCAATGAGGAGCTACAACTTAGACGGTGCTCGCTGCTACAATGCTTTGTTTCTGCGGCGCTCGCTCCGCTACGAGAGGCTCCATGGCTGAAGTTCATCCCTTTCGCGCCCTGCATTACGATAAGAACCGCGTCGAGCTGGGCGATGTGGTCACTCAACCCTACGACAAGATAACTCCTGCCATGCAGGAACAGTATTACGCCGCGAATCCATACAACCTGATCGCCATCGAAAAAGGCAAGCCGTTTCCTGACGATTCCGGCGAGAATAATGTCTATACACGCGCCGGAGAAAAAATCGAAGAGTGGATCGCTCAGGGGATTTTGGTCCAGGACCAAAATCCCGCTGTTTACGTGTACTCGCAGGAATATTCGGTACCGGGCACACACACACGCAAAGTCAGAATCGGCTTCATCGCTTTGGGCCGCGTGGAAGATTACGACGCGAAGATCGTTTTCCCCCACGAACGCACACATTCCGCTGCAAAAGCCGACCGCATCGAATTACTGCGCCGAACACGCGCTCAGACTGGCCAGCTCTTTATGCTTTACGACGATGCCCCCAGGCAGATTGATACCTATCTGGAAGAGATTGCGCGGACACCTGCCCCGTTCGAAGTGCACGATGAATTTGCCGTCACGCACCGGCTATGGCCCGTTACTGACATCGCCTTTATTCGCCGAATTCAGTCCGCCATGACCGATAAGAAACTCGTAATCGCAGATGGCCACCATCGTTACGAAACCGCTTTGAATTTTCGCAACGAATGCCGCGCGCAACTCGGAAGGATCGATCCATCAGCGGCTCACGAGTTTGCCATGATGACATTCATAAACACGCACTCGCGAGGGCTGACCATCCTGCCCACTCACCGCTTGATTCGAAACATTGCAGATTTTGACTTCCAGCAGTTCCGCAAAATACTTACTCCGTTTTTTGATTGGTATGGGTATCCGTTTCTTAATTCGGAAGAGCGCGTCGCAAGCTACACCGAGTTCCGCAAAGACTTTGCAGGACAGAATCACGGGCGTCGGGCTATCGGTATTTATCCGGGCACGATCGACGGCAGCGCTGGCGCATTTTATTTGTTCGTACTGCGGCGCGACGTGGATCTCGAAACAGTTTTGCCGGATATGTCTGAAGCGCAGCATGGGTTGGATGTTGTGTTACTCCATCGCTTGATTCTGGAAAAGGGCTTGGGTATCACGGCCGAGGCGGTGGAAGCAGGGAAAAATGTCGGCTACGAGCGCGAACTCGATACTGCAATCGCGGCGGTGGACGAAGGCGAAGCTCAACTGGCGTGCTTGCTGAATCCCGTGCGAGTGCAACAGGTGGTCGAAATCGCACTGGGCGGCGATGTTCTGCCTCAGAAATCCACGGATTTCTACCCCAAATTGCTCAGCGGGTTGGCTATTTATCGTATCGAAGGAAAAGTGGACCAATAACCGAAAACATGTGCGGCCCAGACTTGAGCTGGGCCGCATTTGGAACGGTCGCCGTTTAGACTACTTACTTGGCGAAGCTTTGAACTGCTAAGGCCTCGCTGTCGTACGTGTCGAACACGGTCATCAGCTTTGTGACCTGTAGCACTTCCTTAAACTTAGAACCCAAGTTAGCCAGTTTTAGCGTGGCTCCTTGCGAGCGGGCGCTGTGAAACGTAGCCACAAGCGTACCGAGACCGGCGCTGTCAATGTAACCAACATTCGCGAGGTTCAGCACGATCTTCTTCTTGCCTGCGGCAAGCAGGCTTTTCACTTTCTCGCGAAATGCGTTGCTCTCTTCGCCGAGCACAATGCGCCCTTCAATCTCGAGTACGGTAACGCCGTTTACATCTTGATCCGTCATCCTCAATGCCACGTTCGCGCCTCCTGGAAGTCTTAAATCCGTTTTTCGACAGCTGTGATACGAAAAAGCCACGCAGTCTACTTTCCCGCGGGCCTAGTTTAGTAAAAATCCGAGCAAGACATATAATAACCGCAACTGGGGCAAATCAGCTTGCAACTTCGCTGTGCCAGCCGGGCCGAACAACTGGGGCAGAATGCGGATGCAATTTCCGGCTGATGCTCTGGCGAGTTCTGGCCTGTCGGTGACTCCACTTGGTCCGCCTGATTCACGACATTTGGTTGCAGCATAACTGAGCGTCCTTGGAACGCATGTTTATAGCACATCCCGCGTTAAGGGAAAAGCGTACAACACATCAGCCGGACGCTCGATATTCGATTCCCGTGATAGACACCAGCGGGCACTACTTGGTTCCCGCTGATGGGAACATGCTATGTATTTTGGACCGATAGTGAATCTGGAGTGGCCCAGGTGTAGAATGCGAGCAACCGCCGGTCTGTGCGGCGCGTCTTATCAGATGAGGGTAAAGGAGCTTTGAAAGTTAGGCTCAAATTCGACGCGATTTTCATAATTCTCGCCACCGCTCTCAGTGTTTGCCCTCTTGCTCACGCCCAACATAGTTCGAGCGCCCCGGCTGCGGCACGTCCTCCTTCGTCTAACGCGGTCTCCTCACATCCAGGCGGCTTGCAAGGGTCAACCTCCGGCAGAGCGAATGCTCGCGCAGTAACGGCTTCCGGATTTGGACCGGCTTCCCAGCGGCAAAACGTATTGAGTCCGATAAGACGACACAAACCTCCCCACCTTCCCACTTTACCGCCCACAACTGCGGTGCGAGGAACTGGATTTTATCTGTTTTATGGCGGAGGTGGGTATTTGGCTCCGGGTGAAGGCGACGAAGATGCTGATCAGGCGCCGGTTGATCAAGCGAACGTGGCGCAGACGGGTGGCGACCAATCGATTGATCCGTCAGATCAGAATCAATCGCCGGAGCGCTCGCCTATGCTTGCGTCGCAAGCCCCATCAAGTCAGCGAGCCGGTGAAGAGTCCGATGCTCCGCAGAACGCTGCTGGGCGTCAGGATGAGGCTCCGCTTCCAGATGAGGGGGAGTTTACGCTGGTAATGAACGACGGAACCTGGATTGAAGCCGTGGCATTCACGCATGCAAACGATCGGATTGTGTATATAACAGCGGCAGGCAGCCGCTACACGATCCCTGCAAACGAACTCGATGCGGATGCCACCATAAGAGTGAATCAAGAACGCGGCACACCGCTTCAGTCACCTCTCTGAAATCCTGTTTTCTCTAACAACGGACACTTCGGGGTTTCACTCTTCCAAGCGGCGGGCGGGCTCGGGCATATAAGGGCCGGCTTCGGCAGGTAGTCCGGCGCGTTCGAACTGGATTGTGGTGTGCGTTATCTTGAAGTCGTGGGCCAGAACATCCCGAACTTGTTTGAGCACTCTTTCGCTTTCCTCCATATGCATGTCGGGGATGCATATGTGGCACGACAGCGCCGTGAGGTCGGTGCCTAAAGTCCAGATGTGAACGTCGTGAACTTCTTGCACACCTGGAACGCGCAGCACGGCAGTGGCTACGGCATCGAGACGCATTTCCCTGGGCAGCCCTTCAAGAAGGATATGGCTGCTTTCGCGGAGAATGCCGATTCCGGACCAAAACACCATCACACCGATTGCAGTGCCGATGACCGGATCTATCCAGAGGGCGCCTGTCCAGCGAATGGAAAGCGCACCGACCACGATTGCGACATTTGAAAGCGCGTCACCTAAATTATGGATCCAGACGCCGCGGATGTTCAGATCGTGCCGGCCGCTATGAACTGCAATCGTGATACCGCTGTTAATGACGAGCGCAAACAATGAAACCCACAGCATAATTCCGGTTTGGACTTCAACCGGGTGGCGCAGACGCGCGATCGATTCATACACTAAGAAAAGAGACAAAATTGTCAACAGCGTGGCGTTCACAAACGCTGCAAGAATTCCCGCTCGATGATAGCCGTAGGTTTTCTCTGCTGTCGGAGGGCGCTTAGCCCAACGCATGCCGAGCCAGGAAATTACAAGTGTCGGAACGTCCGTGAGGTTGTGGAGCGCGTCGCTAACCAGCGCGATGGAATGCCCGGCGTAGCCTGCGGCCAGCTCGACCGCGACCAGAAGGAATGTAGCGACGACGGCAGCACCCAAGACGCCAGTCATGCCCTCCAGCGGCAAATGCACATGCGAATGCCCACTCAAGCCATGGCTGTGGCCATGATCGTGAGTATGGCCGCCGTGTCCTTCCGAATGCGTTTGCATCGCTTGAATTCTACTCGCTGACCGCGCCGGTGCACAGTGTTGGGATGGCGTTTGTGACTGAATAGGACCCGAAGCGGCGACAGCCTCAGGAATGAACTTCGCGGATGAAACTGGATTGACTTCAATCGCCGCCACCGCCTACCATTGCAACAGTTCCCGAACCTCTGAAATTGCGATGGAGCGCAAGCGGGAAGCGTCAAGATTCGCGTCTGCGATGACCCACCACGTTGCCAAACTGACCTTCTGGGGAGTGCGCGGCTCGACGCCGACGCTTGAGCGCGATACATGGCGCTATGGCGGCAATACGCCTTGTTTGGAACTGATAGCGCCCGACGGTACGCCGTTTATTCTGGACTGTGGCACGGGATTGCGAATGCTCGGCAACCGTTGGACGAAGTCACACCGTGGACATGGAATCGAAGCCCACATTCTTGTCACGCATTACCATTGGGATCACATCCAAGGGATTCCCTTCTTCAACCCTTTTTTCCAGTCGCAGAACCGCTTCCACTTTTATAGTTTTCAGTCGAAATACCTCGGGCCCAATAGTCTTCGACAGGTGCTTGAAGCGCAGCTTGCAAGTCCATACTTCCCCGTAGAAGTCAGTATGATGACGGCGGCTCGCGAATTTCATGAAATCAGCGGCGGCGACAAATGGGAAATCAACGGCACTCAAATTACCGCCAGATTCTTGAACCATCCACAGGGATGCTTGGGATATCGCGTGGAAACCTCCGGCGGGTCGATAGTCTACGCTACCGACAATGAGCCGGGCCTCCCGGAGTTTGACCAGAATCTTCGGCAGCTCGCGCAGGGAGCGGATGTATTGATATATGACTCCCAATATTCGCCGGAGCAACTGGCCTCGGAACGCAAAGGCTGGGGTCATTCGAGTTGGCTGGAAGGCGTGAAGATTGCGCGCGAAGCGAAGGTGAGAAACCTTGTTCTTTTTCATCACGATCCCGACTCAACCGACAAGGTTGTGGACGGCTTTCTGTCCGCGGCGCGTCAGGAATTCCCGGCTACGTGGGCAGCTACTGAGGGAATGACCATTACCATGAGCGAGCGTGGCGTAAATGTGGAGATGCGCGCGTCACGAGTGGGGCAGCGGCGCCGGTTCCGGTTCACTGCGGTCGTAAGTGGGCTATCCGAGGACGGGAGGACGTTCGAGGAAAAAGCAACGGTGCGAGACTTGAACTTACAGGGAGCATATCTCTGTTTGAGCAACCGTCCGAAATTGCAATCGGAAGTGCGCGTGGTGATCGAAGCCACGGGAGACCCGGCCGCCTCCAGCGTAATTTCCTTGCGTGGTACCGTCGTACATTTTGACGCCGGCCGGGAAAAGACTCAGAACGGCGTGGGAGTGGTATTCATGGACGATACAGATCCGGCCCACCCGCACGATTGATTTACCGCTCACAGAACCGGAAAGAGCTCGGGACCGCCCGATTCCTGCCGCGCTTAATCAGTTTCTCTCAGCTTGGAGAGCTGCGCGTCGAGGTCGGCGAGAGCGCGGTTAAGCTGTTCGCGGTAGCGCGGGTCCTGATTGGACTGCAACTGTTTCTCAACGCGAGCTCGCGACAAAAGAAGTATTTCTCTCTGCCGCCGAATTTCCACCTGTGTTTGCGTTAACTGCCTCTTATGTGCACGGTTTTCTTTGGATTCGAACTCCTGAACCTGACCTTCGACGGCCTTGCTCTCCCATCCTCGCGCCATGCGTAGATTTTATGTTGCCCGCGGTTCAGCGCGGAATGATATTTTCGGCTAATTTCTTCACCGAAAATAGTTTACGGCGCTACGCGCGACTCGCAAACACCGTTCTTTTTAGACCTAAAGGGAACCCGCTGAGAATCTGCGGTAATCACCGTATGGCCCGCCTGACTCGCCTAAGGCACGGTTGTAGGTCGTATAGAACTCGGGACTTGGGAGACAACCCTATTTATGGCCACGATCAAAGTGCTTATCGCGGACGACCATGACCTCATGCGGCGAGGCATCAAGGCAATTATCGAAACGAAGAAGGGCTGGGAAATCTGTGGAGAGGCACAAACGGGAGTGCAAGCCGTGGCAAAAGCAAAGGAGCTCAAACCGGACATCGCTATTTTGGACATTACGATGCCTGAACTAAACGGCCTGGAAGCCGCCAAGAGAATCCAAAAAGTTTCGGAGAAGACTGAGATCCTGATGTTGTCGATGCACTACTCGGATCAGCTCATCCGCGAGGTCATCGAAGCCGGCATACGAGGCTACATCGTCAAGTCCGACTCGGACCGCGACCTCTCAATCGCTCTCGATAACCTGGCAAACCACAAACCGTTCTTTGCGCCACGCGTGACTGAGGTAATTCTTAATTCGAGCAGTGGAAGCGTTCACCCGCGAGCGGAAGGACCTCGAAACCGAGTTACCTCGCGCGAACGAGAGATCATTCAGCTTTTATCCGAAGGCAAGAGCAGCAAGGAAGTTGCAGCGCTCCTGAATATCAGTGTAAAGACCGCCGAAACTCATCGCGCCAATATCATGCGCAAGTTGCAAATGCATACTGTGAGTGAGTTGGTGCGCTATGCAGTCCGCAATCGAATTATCGAGGCTTAGAGTGAGGCGGTGACTATGCCACCTAAGACTTCCCATCCGCAAGCTCCGGGAACTTCGACTTCTCCAGCCGGCAGCGGCTCGATACCTCTCAGAAAATTCGGGAAACACGACGTGCAGATTTCCGCGCTCGGATTTGGAGGACATCACCTGGGCGACGCACCGGATGAACAGACCGCCATCAAGCTAGTCCATGAAGCAGTGGACAACGGCGTCACATTTTTCGACAACTGCTGGGAGTACCACCGCGGGAAAAGCGAGAATTGGATGGGCAAAGGTCTCAAAGGCCTGCGCAATAAAGTCTTTTTGATGACCAAAGTCTGCACCCATGGCCGCGACGGTTCTCTGGCATTGCAAATGTTAGAAGAATCTCTGAACAGATTTCAAACCGACCATCTGGATCTGTGGCAGATTCACGGAGTTTCCTTCGAAAACGATCCCGAGCTGTTTATGCGGCCGGGTGGAGCTGCTGAGGCACTACAGAAAGCGAAGCAGCAAGGAAAAGTTCGTTTCCTAGGCTTTACCGGCCATAAGGATCCATCTATTCACTTGCGTATGCTCCAAACGGATTTTCCGTTTGACGCGGTGCAAATGCCGTTGAATTCTTTTGACGCTAACTTTCATAGCTTTGAAATTCAAGTCTTGCCGGAGCTGATTCGCCGCGGCATCGCTCCTCTCGGCATGAAGCCACTAAATGGCCACGGCGAGCCGATCCAGCAAGGCGCGATCAGCGCGGAGGAAGCCTTGCGTTACGCCATGAGTCTGCCGGTGGCCACTACAATTACTGGAATGGAGCGTTTGGACGTACTCCAGCAGAATTTGAGGATTGCGCAGAATTTCCAGCCCATGACCCCAGACGAAATGCAGGCCCTGCGCGATCGTACCCGCCTGGTTTCAGCCGACGGCCACTTCGAGTTGTACAAAGTGTCGCTGAAATTCGACAATCCCGAAGCTCGACTGGCGCATGGCTTCCCTCTTGATATGCAATCAGAAGAGGTAAAGGAAATGATCCAGGCAACGGCAAACACCGGGCATCCGTACCCGGTCATTCCGAAGTAGCCGAACCATTTTGGAGGCCTGTACGTGCCCGAGGAAAGTGGCTTCACTCGTAGAACGTTCGTAAAGGGGGCTGCGGTGTTGACAGCTTCGGCGATGGTAAATCCGAATCTGGCGTTAGCGGATCAAGGCGGACAAGACGCGCCAAATTCGCCTGATCGCGTTCCTTTACGCCCCCTTGGAAAGACAGGTGTGCAAGTCTCCGCTCTCGGCGTTGGCGGTTATCACCTCGGTT
>Ga0210398_10000551_pt1 | contig 42281 bp, 34 predicted proteins | sample IncBWC4OmetaG_FD_161047 | JGI IMG/M metagenome (GOLD analysis project Ga0210398, IMG submission 161047) | Forest soil microbial communities from Barre Woods Harvard Forest LTER site, Petersham, Massachusetts, United States - Inc-BW-C-4-O | ecosystem: Environmental > Terrestrial > Soil >...
ATTCACGCTGCCCGTCGCCGCGATGACAGCCGTCGCGGCTTGGATTGGAACCGCGAGCTCACGACTCTCTTTTGCAGGCGTCCAATTTGCCTTTGCCTTCTACCTGATCCACCTGAGCGAGTTTTCGATCCAGACCAACCTCGCTGTCGCGCGCGACCGCGCCCTCGGCGTTCTGCTCGGGATCACCATGATGTGGCTCGTTTTTGAACGCTTCTTCCCACGATCTGCCGCCGATGAGATGGTGCGAATCTTCGTACGTAATGTTCGCTCAATGTCAGACCTGATGTCCTTCACTCCGCGCCGGGAAAAGCCGGGTGCGATCCTTAGGGTTCGGCGCTTGAGAGAAGACATTTATCGCCGCTTCGGCGAGGTCAACGCGCAGTCAGACGCGGTTCCCTTCGAAACCGGCCCATTGCGTTCAGGGGATATGGCCGCGAGGGATCGCATACGCCGCTGGCAGGCTTTACTACGGAGCTTTTACCTGCTTGAAGCGCCACTACTCCAGTCGCGTATCTCCATCAATGTCGCGTCAAAGTCGCAATCATTCACTGCATTCGAAGATGACTTTCGATTCGAGTGTTCGCGTATCTTTTTGGAGATTGCCGAGAGTCTCGAGAGTCAAAGCACAAGCCGCATTCACGAGGGCCGCCCGACCACCAGCCTTGTCACTCGCATTGATATTCGTCCACTCGGAGACGCTGCAGAGTTCTCCGAGCGCGAGCGGGCGCTGGTGCATCTCATCCGGTTTATCGCACAGCTTGTCGATCGCTTGCAGCTTGAGGTCGCTTCTGAAGGGCTCTACGATGTGCTGCCGGCCCCGGAACTGCGACAGCTAGGGTTCGAAAATACTTAGCAATGTCCTCTGGCAGCAGGGCCATCCGCGACGTTGTGCAGACTCCTACCGCATATTGACAATCTCCCGATCGAAGCTGCGAATGTGCCGCTGCTGGTTGAGTACTGTGCGAACCGCGGCTCGTTACTACAGCCCCCCTTTAGTCGATGTTTTCGGTGACAGGTAATATTCGTACACCCTGTTTTCAGCCCACTTGCTAGCGCTTTGAACCAGCGGAGTGTCCACAACGTCAACCTTTGTCCGCCTTGACGCCAGAAGATCGACACGTCGTCACGCGCCCCAACGTTCGCAATCTTGCAACTCACCTGAATTCAAGCGCCTTCTCTGAAGCGCGTTTTGGCAGCTCGATTGCCACTGGAAGGTCGAACGCGAAACGAAGCAACTTCTACACACCCGGGGTACGGCCATGACTTGTATGGGCCGAGACTTGCTCATCGACCGTATGACGAATTGGCCGCCAGGCGCGACGGCTAAACCACAAAGGCGGCTCATGTCGTGATCTCAACCCTTGAGCAACTGCTGTGGATGCAATTCCACTTTGGCGGTTTCGCACTCTCGTTCCGAGCATTGGGGAGATAAGTAACCCCGGAGGCCAGTAATGTGGATTGTCAGACTCGCGCTCAACAAACCGTACACGTTCGTTGTAGCTGCGATTCTGATCGTAGTTCTCGGAACAACCTCGATCGCCACCACGCCCACGGACGTTTTTCCTAATATCAATATCCCGGTTGTTACCGTGATCTGGACGTATTCCGGCCTCCCTCCTCAGGAGATGGAGGGTCGTATAACTGCCTTCACTGAATTCATTCTGGGCATCGTGAACGACATCAAATCCATCGATTCGCAAACCTTGGACGGCGCAAGTATCGTCAAGATCTACTTTCAGCCGCAGGTTCGAATTGACGCCGCGATGTCGCAGATAGGGGCTGCTGTGGACGCCATCCGCTTTCGAATGCCGCCCGGCGTGAACCCGCCTTTCATTTTCAGATTCAGCGCATCCACAGTCCCAGTTCTCCAGCTGTCGCTCTCCAGCGACACGCTTTCAGAGAAGGAACTTTACGATTACGGCCTTTTTCGCGTACGGGAACAGCTATCGACAGTACCTGGGATTCTGCTCCCCGCACCTTACGGCGGCGTGGCTCGGCAGATCATGGTTGACATGGACCAGGGTGCTCTTCTTGGGAAGGGAGTCACTCCGCTCGACATAATTAATGCAATCAATGCCCAGGACGTCACCGTGCCATCGGGGACGGTCAAGATGGGTACCTGGGAATACCCCGTCACAACGAATTCAAGCCCATTGAACGCGCTTACTCTTAACGATGCGCCCGTCAAGACCGCCGATGGGCACATCATTTATATGCGCGATGTCGCACACGTCAGAGATGGATGGGCTGTACAGCAAAATGTGTCGCGTGCTAACGGAAAGCCGAATGTGCTGTTAACCGTGATGAAGATCGGATCTGTATCAACGCTCGACATTGTCAACCAGATCAAACAGGACATTCTGCCGACGCTGCGGGCCGCGGCGCCAAAGGGTCTCAAAATCACCGAATTGTTCGATCAGTCCCTCTTTGTTCGTGCGTCCATCAAGGGAGTGTTGACAGAAGCCGTCACCGCGGCATGTCTCACGGCGTTGATGATTCTCTTGTTCCTCGGCAGCTGGCGCAGCACCCTTATTATCGCCATTTCGATCCCGCTCTCCATTCTTAGCTCAATTATCGTGCTGAGCGCCTTGGGACAGACGATGAATACGATGACTCTAGGCGGGCTGGCCCTGGCGATAGGCATCCTGGTCGACGACGCCACGGTAACGATCGAAAATATCCATCGCCATTTGGGGCATCAGCCAATTTACGATGCAGTCTTGGCAGGCGCTTCCGAGATTGCCACGCCAGCCTTTGTTTCAACTCTGACAATTTGCATCGTGTTCGTATCGGTTGTCTTTCTCACCGGTCCAGCCAAATATCTCTTTACACCGATGGCGCTCGCCGTTGTGTTCGCCATGGTGGCTTCATACTTGCTTTCCCGCACACTGGTGCCGGTTCTGGCCGAATTTCTTCTTGATGCGGAGCACTCGCTTGATGGGCAGATTGACCGGGCGGGTCGCTGGACCCCCATTCGGCGCCTCAACGAACGATTCAACGATGGTTACGAGTGGCTGCAAGGGCGCTACGGCGCCGGACTCCGCGCAGTGCTACGGCACCGCAAGGCGGCTTTCGCGACGTCTCTGGCGATCATGGGAAGCGCGTTCGTGCTGTTGCCGTTTATCGGGAGAGATTTCTTTCCTTCGGTGGACTCCGGCCAGATTCGGTTGCACGTGAGAGTAGAGCCAGGTACTCGAATCGAGCGCACTCAGGTGCTTTTTAGCCAGGTTGAAGACCGGATCAGGCAGATCATTCCGTCGAACGAGATTAGCCTGATGATCGACAACATAGGCCTTCCCGCTGAGACTTTCAACTACGCGTTCGGAGATGGCTCCATCACCGGGAGTACAGATGGCGAAATTCTAATCTCACTGCATGAGAAACGTCGCGGCGACGCAGTGAAATACATAAAGGAGCTTCGGCGAGAGCTACAGAGGCAGTTTCCTGATCTGGGCTTTTTTTTCCAGCCGGCCGATATCGTTACACAGATTCTCAATTTTGGGCTGCCTGCCCCCATCGATCTGCAGGTACAGGGTTACGACGGAAAAAACTACGACATCGCCCGTAGCTTACTTCGGCGAGCGGCAGCGGTACCGGGCTTGGTGGATGTGCATATGCATCAAGTCGTGGACGAGCCGGCGCTGCACGTCGACGTCGATCGCGTCAAGGCGGCAGAGTTTGGACTGACTGAGCAGGACGTTGTCAACAGCATCTATATTTCGCTCAGTTCGAGTTCAGCCGTGTTGCCCAATTTTTGGCTTGATCCGAAGATGGGCCTCACATACACGGTGGCAGTGCAGACACCACAATATGAGTTGAGTTCGCTCAATGCCCTCGAAAATTTACCGATCCCCATTCATACGCTCAACAACCGCACAGAGCTTCTTGGAAACATGGCGACGGTGAGCCCGACCACTCTCCCAGTTGTCATCAATCACCACGACGGCGCTCCGGTCTACGATATTTACGCGAATACTCAGGACTGCGATCTGGGTGCGGCAGCGTCTCGTTTGGTTCGAATTGTTAAGGAGGAAAGCCGCCACCTGCCGCCGGGCACCAAAATCGTTCTTCGCGGGCAGGTGAAGAGCATGAACGAGGCGTTCAATCACCTCGGCTTCGGCTTGGTGTTCGCCGCGTTGCTGGTCTACCTGCTGATGGTCGTCAACTACCAGAGTTGGCTTGATCCCTTCATTATTATCTGTGCTCTGCCTGGGGCATTCTGCGGGATGGTATGGGCACTCTTCCTGACTCAAACGACGTTCAGCGTTCCGAGCCTGATGGGGGCCATTATGTCAATTGGTGTGGCAACCGCCAATTCGATCCTTCTCGTCACGTTCGCGAATGAACGGCTCTCAGGTGGAAGCTCCGCTCTCGACTCTGTCGTCGCGGCCGGTCATACCAGACTTCGACCCATCATCATGACGGCCTCCGCGATGATCATCGGCATGCTGCCGATGGCCCTCGGGATCGGAGAGGGTGGAGAACAAAATGCGCCGCTTGCTCGGGCCGTCATCGGCGGGCTTTCCGTCGCTACCTTTGCAACCCTGTTTTTCGTTCCTCTCATGTTCACTCTTGTTCATGGTAGGAATGAGAATTCTGAGGAGTCCGCATGATGGAACAGATCGAACAGAATTCCGCTCGGCAGAAATACAAAGGAGTGTCCAAAAAGTGGGTGATTGCCGGCTGGATAACCACCCTAGTGGTCGTTCTTCTTGTCATTGGGGGCGTCCCGCGAATCTATAGGGCCCATGAAGCTCTCGCCGCCACGAGCCTGTCACCCGTAAATCATCCGATCGTCTCCGTCTTGCGCCCAGAGGCCGGTCCGGCTACCTCGAACCTGAAACTGCCTGGAAATATCGAGCCGCTGTATTCGGCCTCTGTCTACGCCCGCACGCAGGGATACCTGGAACGGCGCTTCGTAGATATAGGAGCAAAGGTACGGAAAGGACAGCTTCTGGCGGTGATTTCGACACCCGAAGTGGATCAACAGCTCCTTGCGGCGCGCGCGACACTTGCTCAATCCATTGCGAGTCTGCAGCAAGCGAATGCATCCTTGCAGCAGGCGAAGGCAAATGAGGAACTTGCGCTGCTGACCAAAAGTCGTGATCTGCCCCTTGGGCAACAGCATGCTATTTCCCAACAAATCGTCGACGAGGCAGTCCAGAATTACGACGCGCGGGCCGCGGACGTGGCGGCAGCAGCAGCTAATATCACGGCCGCCGAAGCGACTGTCACGGCGAATCGAGCCAACGTAGGGCGCCTGACGCAGCTGCAAAGCTTCGAACGGGTGGTTGCGCCATTCGACGGAGTGATCACCGAGCGAAATGTGGAACAAGGCGATCTCGTAACATCGGGGACGGCTGGTGGCGACAAGCCGCTCTTTGCCATCGCGCAGAGCGGAACGCTGCGGATACAGGTAGACGTTCCACAGTCCGAGGCCATCAACATCGCAGATGGCCAGAAAGCTTCGGTTACGGTTCGAGAACGGCCAGGCAGGACGTATATCGGGACCGTGGCGCGGAATGCAAATGCCCTAGACAGTGCTGCTCGCACCATGCTTACTGAGGTTCAGGTGGACAACAAGGACGGATCTCTCATGCCCGGCATGTACGCTCAGGTAATATTCACGCTCCCAGGGCAGCGGTCGGCGATCATCATTCCCACCAGCGCTTTGGTCATCAATCACAACGGTGAGTACGTCGTTACAGTTCAGGCCGGATCTACGATCCACTTTTCGCCTGTGGTAATCGGAACGGATATGGGTACCGAGGTCGAGGTTCTCAGTGGACTCCGTGCTTCCGACGTTCTTGTGAACGATCCCGGGGACCTTCTCTATGAGGGGCAGAAGGTCGAAGTTCGATGAGGTTCCGAATGCCTGAAAGCAACCATCAAAGAGCTTCTGACCGGTTTAAGTCTATCGGCACAATCGTGTTCATGATGGCCTTGGAATTCCTTATGATTTCCTGCACTGTCGGGCCGAACTACAAGCGGCCAACTATTAATATTCCTCAGGACTACCGCGGCCGGATGGCTCCGGAAGTCGCCGCTGTTTCTAGTTCCCCTTCTATTGCGGACGAGCGCTGGACGTCCATCTTTGGTGATCCCGTTCTGGAAAGATTGATCAGGGAGGCGCTCGCCGATAATCTCGATCTTCGGATTGCCGCACAAAGAATCCTTGAAATGCAGGCCGAAGTTGGAATCATCCGCGGTCAGCAATTCCCGAGCATTGAGGCTGGAGGCAGAGATGCGGGCATACAACTTCCTTCCAAGCTAACCAGCCAACCCGGGGGGCTTTTAGACAAGTCCTTTTTTTCTGGTGGTGGCCCAAGCGCATCGAGCGTGTGGAACCTGGATTTCTGGGGCCTCTATCGGCGTCAGACGCAAGCCGCTCGGGCCGACCTCCTCGCCAGCGAATGGGCGCAAAAGGCGGTCACAAGTACGCTCGTGGAAAGCGTAGCCGATGCCTATTTCGACTTGCGCGGACTGGACGCCCAACTCGCGATTACTGAGGAAGCCATCGCCGCACGTGAGGAGTCGCTGCAGTTAACGCAGGCTCTTGAACAGCACGGTGCGGGATCGCTTGCGGATGTGCGCCAGGCACAGGAGCTTCTTCACACCGCTCAGGCCAATATTCCGGTCCTGCGGCGGCAGATCGCAATTGAGGAGAATTCAATCAGTGTTTTGAGGGGCCATATGCCGGAGGCAATCGGCAGAGGACTGCCGATTCAAGACGAGCCACATCCGCTGCAGGTCCCTACCGGGATCCCCTCAGAGGTGCTCGAACGGCGACCAGATATTCAGGAGGCAGAAGCGAAGCTGATAGCGGCTAACGCACGCATTGGAGTAGCGCGGGCCCAGTATTTCCCACAGATCTCTCTTACGAGTGCGGGGGGTGTTTCGAGCAACCAACTGAGTTCGCTATTCACCAGCGGTAGTACTTACTGGTACGCCATCGGTTCAATATCGCAACCGATTTTCGAAGGAGGACGTATCCGCAGCAACTACCGACTGTCTCAAGTACAAAAACAAGAGATGGTGGCGAGATACCAGAAAACAATCTTGGACGCCTTTCGCGACGTCTCCGATGCGCTCGTCTCGTACAAGGAGATCCGCGAGTACCGCGAGGAGCAAGCGGCTCACGTGACAGCGGCGACCGATGCGGTGCGTCTGGCCCGATTGCGCTATTCTGGTGGAAACGCCAACTACCTCGAAGTCCTGACGACTGACACCGATCTATATTCGGCACAACTAGTCCTCGCGCGGGCCGAACAGCAGGAGGCAGCGTCGCTGGTGCAACTGTACGCGGCATTGGGTGGCGGCTGGCAATAGCCCAGTAGGCGCCTTCTGCAATTGGCCCGCCTGCCGATGCACTTAACCGCAACAGGTCGCTGTTCTAGACACCTTGAGCTTGATGGTCGTAACTACGACTTCGGCAATCGGACTGGGAAAAATGGGCACTTGACCGTCGCATTGATATTCGTCCGCTCGGAGACGCTGCAGAGTTCTCCGACCGCGAGCGGGCAGTACTATCCGGGATACTACGCCGCCGATGCTTTCGACCCAGACGGGCATTCGTTCGAGGTCGTCCATAAAAGCCAGTGAGACCTCAAATCTCCACCAGCGCTCGATGCACGAGGTGGATCGAGATTGAACCTTCACCCACGGCAGATGCAACGCGCTTCACGTTGCCGGAACGAATATCTCCGACAGCAAAAACTCCGGGCAGGCTAGTTTCCAGCATCTGCGGAGGCCGGCTGAGTGGCCATTTCATTGGCGCGCTGTCCAGAATCGGGTCCAAATCCCGTCCTGTGAGGATGAACCCTAGCTGATCGAGCGCAAGACATCCACGCAGCCAATCTGTACGCGGCGAAGCGCCTGCCATCACGAACACATGGCCGATGTCATGCACAGATTCTTCGCCCGTCGCCCGGTCCAGCCAGGTGACTCGCTCCAGGTGCGAATCGCCTGCCAATGCGACAATTTCGGTTTCGAAATGCAGTTCGATGCCCGGATTCTCAACGATTCGCTGGATGAGATAACGCGACATGGTGTCGGATAACTCCTTTCCGCGAACCAGCATATAGACCCTGCGTACTGTTTCTGCCAGGAAAACCGCTGCCTGACCGGCGGAGTTGCCACCGCCAACCACGACGATCTCTTCGCCCGTGCACAGTTGTGCTTCCATGGCTGTGGCGGCGTAGTAGATGCCCTGTCCCTCGAATCGGCCCAGATTCTCGACACTTGGCTTGTTGTACTGAGCGCCGGCGGCGATCACAATGCTCCGCGCCTCGACGAGTCCGCCGTTTTCCAAAGTAAGCTCATACGGCCGCTGGTCACACTTGACCTTCACAACTTTCTGGCCGACCGTCATCTGCGCGCCGAATTTCTCTGCCTGCACGACCGCGCGGCCGGCGAGTTCCTGCCCCGAAATGCCCATGGGAAAACCAACATAATTCTCGATCTTTGAACTCGCTCCAGCCTGACCTCCGGGGAACTCAGATTCGATCAACACAGCGTCCAGACCCTCGGAAGCCGCATATACCGCCGCGGCCAAGCCTGCGGGGCCAGCGCCCACAATCGCGACATCATAAACGCGGTGCCCGTCTGTTCGGCCGGAGATCCCCAGACACTCCGCTAGTTTCTGGTTCGTCGGATTTCGCAATACATTCTTTCCGCTGCAGATCACAACAGGAATGTCCTCTAGCTTTATGTCGAAGCGATCCAGAAGTTCCTGCGATTCTTTATCGCTATCGAGATTGACATAGCGAAAGGGATGGCCGTTGCGGGTTAGGAATTCGCGCAGGCGCAAAGTGCTGGACGAATGTTGCGATCCCAGCACGGCCACGTTGCCCAGGCCTCCTGAAATCATCGCGACGCGCCGCAGGAGGAATGCGCGCATGAAGATATCGCTCAGCTCGGCATCCTTCGCAATCAACGTGCGCAACGCGTCTGCGTCGATCTCCAGAAACTCTCCCGGCTCGGCCACACGCCCGCGAGAAAGGGCGCGCGCACCGGAGATCAGGACAAGCTCACCTGAGAATTGGCCGGGGCCGTACGTTACAAATACCTGCTCGCCGGAGAGTCCGGATATCGCGATATCAAGCTTTCCTGAAAGCACCACGAAACAGGACATGCCCGTCTTGCCTGGTTCGAAAAGGACTTCTCCAGCCTGGACCGATCGGATATTGCCGTAGGGCCGGAGACGGGCGATCTGCGCCGGCGTAAGCACCGGAAAAGCCTCGGCTTGCCTGTCAGGCGCATTGATTGTTGGCAACATGGTTCAATTCTCCTGCAACCGTATGAAATGCCACCGAGCGGTCGCTCGTCGCCGAGCATGAAGAGGTTCGAAGCAGTTTACTGTGGCTCTTGAGCATTTCTCTCTTAAGCGCGACAGGTCCAGGATGGCTGGCTAGTTCAGATGCGATTCCCAGTCGGCCGGCACCCTTCCTGCCGGTCCAGGAGCAGGCTGATTTCTCGGGTGCGAATGCGGCGGAAGCAACTCTACACCCTTGACCATCGCCTGCTTCTCGTAATCGAAGAACCAATCCTCGCCCGGCTCAAAGCTGGTTATGATCGGATGCCCCGTCGCCGCCGCATGCTTTGATGCATGTTGACTCGGAGAACTGTCACAGCATCCGATGTGCCCACACTCCGCACACCGGCGGAGGTGAAACCACCAACCTCTCAGCGACGCAAGGCATTCTACACATCCGTCGCCACTTGGTTTCGAAGCGGGGTTGATTCCGCGCGCAGCTCTTTTCATCTCCGAGGTTCCCTTCGTGGCTTTTGTTCGCAATAAAACGTCAAGCCAACAGCAAGACCTTCCCATGCTAGCTTTTTCTGCGGCTGCTTGAGCTCCATCAGCGCGGCTGAATCGCACCTTGCCGCCTATCGAGATCACCAGTTTGCCATTTCGGACGCCCTCGACCGTAGGCAAATGTGGAAGACGAACCCGATCATCCAAATGTTTTCGCGGCCATCGCCTTCCCGTCAACCGAGTCGCTAAACTAGGATGGCCATCGCATAAAGGAAGACGCTAATTTTCAAGACCGATGACTCAGGTAGCTCAATCAGAAGTCTCTCGCTCGCCGGGGCCGTGGCAGCCCCTCCGCAATCGCACGTTTCGAAACCTGCTTGCGTCCAACCTGATCTCTGATATTGGAACCTTTATGCAGAGTGTCGGCGCGGCATGGCTGATGACTTCGCTCACCAGAAATCCCCTATACATCGCCCTGATTCAAACCGCGTCCGCTTTACCTTTTTTCCTCTTGGCGCTACCAGCTGGCTCGATCGGAGACATCTTCGACCGCCGCAAGCTGATACTCGGTACAGAGACGTGGATGCTCGTGGTTGCGATCGTGCTGACTGTGGCCACATTCGCGGGAGTGATGACGCCTTGGCTCCTGCTCCTGCTTACGCTGGGGTTGTCGATTGGGGATGCAGTCGAATCGCCCGCCTGGAGGGCGATCTTTCCTGAACTGGTCGAGAAAGAGGAATTACCCGCCGCTTTGGCTCTAAATGGAATCGAGTTCAATCTGGCTCGCGCCGTAGGGCCGGGCCTCGGCGGCTTCATTGTCGCATCTGTGGGCGTCGGCGCTGCATTTGCATTCAATACCCTCTCCTTCTTCGGTGTCATCGCCGTGATCAAGAGATGGAGGAGACCAGTGCGAGAGAGCACGCTTCCTGCAGAGACCTTCCGCGGAGCGACCTCCGCCGCCATTCGCTATGTCCGGTATTCCCCCGGTATTCGCAGACTGCTGCTTCGGTCGGCGGTTCTTATATTCTTCACGAGTTCCTTCTGGGCGCTTCTGCCAACCGCGGCCAGGGAACTCAGTAAGAGCCCAATCGCCTACGGATTCTTGCTGGGGTCCTTCGGATTGGGCGCAGTGCTGGGCGCCATGGTGCTGCAGCGGACCAGGTCGAAGTTCTCGACGGAGACTCTTCTGTCTTACGCCGCAGCGATATTCGCCGCAATTGTCCTAAGCCTGGCATTGTTACGTACACCTGCGATTCTCTGTTTTCTCATGCTCTTTGGAGGTGCCTCCTGGACCGCGATCATGTCCCTCTTCAACATCATGGTGCAGGAACTTGCGCCCGATTGGGTAAGGGCGCGAGTGCTCGCAGTCTATCTGTTCGTTTTTCAGGGAAGTGTTACGCTGGGTAGCACGCTGTGGGGCTTTGTTGCCTTGCGCACAGGTGTCCATGCAACACTTGCGGCTGCGAGTGTTGGAACGGCTGCATGCCTATTGCTGCGGCCCTGGTTCAGATTGCCGGATACTAAGCTCGATCTCAGCATCTGGAATCACTGGGTTAAACCGGCCATGATCGAGGAACCTGAGCCCGATGAGGGGCCGGTCCTCGTCACCGTGAAGTATGTAATTGACCCGGCGAAAGCTGCCGAGTTTCTCCATCAAATCCACAAGTACGAGCGTGTGCGGCGCCGCGATGGCGCGATAAGCTGGGGGATCTTCGTCGATACAGAAGCGCCGAATACATATCTGGAGAGCTTCAAAGTCGATTCCTGGGCGGAACACGAGCGGCAACATAACCGCTTCACTCAAGCCGACAGCGAGCTTGAAAAAGACGTGCTGAGCTACGCCATCAAACCTGTCGAGGTACAGCACTACATCTACGCGCGGGACCTGGGCAAAAGTCGCATGGGGCAGAGTTCGCGGGCACGTTAGGGATACCATAACGATTCTCAACGTTCCCATGCGCTACGAATGAAGCCATTCGTCCAGTGCCTGTCACGCAGGAGGTCACGGGTTCGAGTCCTGTCGTTCCCGCCAAAAATTCCCGAGCTGACACTCGGGGTGCACGCCTTACTCAGCTTGGGGCTCGATGAACGACTCGGCGATCTTGCGTCGAGCCAGAATTCCGGGCCGAATTCAATATCGTATATGTGGCTTCTTTATGACCTCGCCGAGACCTCTCGTGATCGAAGCTGCAGGTGCGTATCCTCGCTAGCTTTTGTGGACGACTTCAAACGAATACCCGTCCGGGTCAAATACATCGGCAGCGTAGTATCCGGGATAGTATTCCACTCGTACCCGTGGGGGAATATTGTCTCTGGCACCGGCTGCAATTGCCGCCCTGTAGAATTCATCGACCCTTTCATTGTTTTCGGCCATGAACCCCCAGTGAATGGACGCTGGATCGGGGTTTCCTTGCTTGATCCAGAAGAACGCCCTCTTGCCATCACCAAATCCCCATAAATCAGGATGTTCGCCTTCACCCTTATACGGCAGGAAAAACTTGATATTGAGAGGCTTCAAGGCCGTCTCATAGAAGGCTAGCGAGCGTTTGACATCGCTTACAGTCAGAATCATATGGTCGAGCATTTTTATCTCCTTCAAATCATGAGCACCTCAACGGACGTTTCGCTGTTAGATAAGCGCATGGATCGCAGGCGCTGGCGTGCTTGTGGCCCCGTCGTTGGTTTGCCCACGGAAGACCCGGATTCAGAGACGCCTCGATTAGAGACTGCGAAGAGCTGTCATGAAGTTATCGATCTTGCGGGTCGACGACGTCTTACCGGATTTGAGGTTGCGCTCAATACACAATCCGGAGAAGAACGACAGTACCATCTCCGCGATTGCCGAGGCGGCCATCCTGGGCTTTTCCGCCTCGATGTTCATGGCGATAAGGCGCTGCAATTGCGCCCGATTCTCGCTTACGACCCCATGAGCCTCATCCGGAAGGATCGCGAACTCCCGCATACAGTTGACAGAAAAGCAACCTTGCTGCTCTCCCTTGTTAAGAGGGCCATTCTTGAGAAAAGTCTCGACGTTCTTCCAGCCAAGAGGTTCCTTGGTAAGAAGTCCCCTCTTCCCCTGACTCTCAAGGTAGTGCCGCAGACACGCCACAAAAAGATCTTCCTTGTCGCGAAATTCCGTATAGATCCCAGACTTGTTCACGCCTGTCGCTCGTTCCAGTTCCTGAACGCTCGTATCCGCAAACCCGTGCTTCCAAAAGACGGGCATCGCCTTTTCCAGCACTTCCTCTCGGCTAAAGCCCTTTGGACGACCCATAGCCACATTATCCGATAAAGAACTAAATAGTTCACTATCTCTGCATCCTCGCCGTATCCTCGTCATCGTATAGAACTGAATGGTTCAGAACTGTCTGACACGACCCGGTCGAACGAGACGCAGCTGAATCGGGTCTTTGAATTGTTCCGAACATGGCAAAGGAGACACATGTCCAAGTTGGCGAAGAAAGTAGCACTCGTTACCGGCGGTTCCCGGGGCATCGGCGCAGCAATTGCAAAGCGACTGGCCGCCGATGGGGCCAGCGTCGCCTTCACCTACGCGAAGAACGCCAACGCGGCCTCGGCCGTTGTCAAAGCGATTGAAGCCGGCGGCGGCAAAGCGATCGCTATCCAGGCGGACGCCGCCAATGTCGAAGCCGTTAAGAATGCGGTCGAAAAGGCCGTATCAACCTTCGGCGCACTGGATGTGCTCGTGAACAACGCCGGCACGGCAATTCCGAAGTCGTTCGAAGAAACAACTCAGGAGGAAATGGATCGCGTGATCGATATCAACATCCGCGGCGTGTTCGCAACGACGCATGCCGCGCTTAAGCACATGAAGGAAGGCGGCCGCATCATCATGATCGGTTCGGCTGTCGGCGAACGTGCTGCATCGCCATTCCTTGTCCCCTATTCAGGCACGAAGGGTGCCATCAAGATGTTTACCCAGGCATTGTCGAGAGAAGTCGGAAGCCGAGGCATCACCGTGAACAACGTGCAGCCGGGTCCGATCGATACGGATTTGAATCCGGCCTCTGGCGACTGGGCTGTACCGCAAAAGGCCGTCACGGCACTCAATCGCTACGGGCGCGTTGACGAGGTCGCGGCTCTGGTTGCGTTTGTCGCGAGCCCTGAATCCTCGTATATCACTGGCGCCAATCTGACGGTGGACGGTGGAATGAATGCGTGAGCTCGAGAACAAAACCGCGCTTGTGACGGGGGCGTCGAGAGGCATTGGCCGCGCGACGGCATCGGCGCTTGCCAAAGCCGGGGCGCACGTCCTGGTTCACTTCGGTCGGTCAAGACAGGAAGCGGAGTCCCTCGTTGTCGAGGTCCGAAGGAAAGGGGGGCGCGCGGATGCCGTCTCGGCGGATTTGCGAATTCCCGACGGCGCTTGGTTGCTAGCCAAACAAGTGCGCTCCATCGTCGGCGATCGATTGGATGTGCTTGTCCTCAATGCCGGAATCAGCAAGTCCGCTCGCATTGCGGATCACACGGTGGAGGACTTTGACAGCCTCTTTGCGACGAACGTCCGAGGCCCGTTCTTCCTGGTGCAGCAACTCTTGCCGGTTCTTGGCGAGGGTTCAAGCGTTGTTGTTGTCTCTTCTCTTGGAGCCCGTTCGGTGATAGGCAAGGCCGGTCTGGGTAACCCTTCGATTCTTGCCTACGCCTCTACCAAAGGAGCGCTTGAGACTCTGGTCAGGAACTGGGCCGCCAATCTCGGGCCGAGTGGCATACGCGTCAACGCTGTTGCTCCCGGCGTCATCGACACCGACATGTCGAACTTCACAAAGACCGATGCGGGACGAGAGATCGCACTCGGAATGCAGGCCCTGAAGCGACTCGGAAAACCCGAGGATGTTGCCGACGTGGTCGCCTTTCTAGCATCCGATGCGGCGCGCTGGATCACGGGTGCCAGTATTCCAGTCGATGGCGGTTCGAAGCTTTAACTGACCTGAGGAACGCAATGAATAACACTCTGAGCAAAGGCAAAGAGATCAAGATTCCTGGCCCTGATCATCCCATTACGATTTCACCGGTTGAGGGCAAGGTCCGCGTAACGGTCGCTGGCAGGATCGTCGCAGAATCGGCGCGAACACTTCGACTGGAAGAGAAGGGATACCCGCCCGTTTACTACTTGCCGCGCAGCGATGCTGACATGTCGCTGCTCGGTCGGACTACACATTACACCTATTGTCCGTACAAGGGTGATTGCAGTTATTACAGCATTCCCATCGGCGGTTCCCGATCGGAGAATGCCGTGTGGACGTATGAGCAACCGCATGAGGCAGTCTCCGGAATTCGCGACCATCTGGCGTTTTATCCCTCACGGGTCGATGCAATCGTAGTCATTTCTTAAGAACGTTCAGTTGATCTATGCAGGAGTTCATGGGATGTCGAATCAGCCGCTTCTCACACCCTATCGGATGGGAGACCTCGATCTTCCTAACCGTATCGTGATGGCCCCACTCACCCGGATGCGTGCGCAACCGCGTGATCACGTGCCCACGACCTTGCAGGCGGAGTATTACGCGCAGCGGGCTTCGGCTGGATTGATTATCACGGAGGCCACCGCGATCAGTCCGGAAGGATTCGGCTGGGCCGATACGCCGGGACTGTGGACCGGGGAGCAGGTCCGCGGATGGCGACGGGTTACGGATGCCGTCCATGCTGCCGGCGGTCGGATCATTGCCCAGCTCTGGCACACCGGCGCGATCTCGCATCCAGATCTACTGGAAGGCGCGCAGCCAGTGTCCGCATCGAACGTCGATCCCGGCCAGTTGTCGTTCACGCCGACGGGAAGGAAGCCGACAGTGACACCGCGGCCTCTGACGACAAAGGAGATTCAAGTTACGATTGCAGATTTCGGGCGCGCTGCGAGGAACGCGATGAAAGCCGGCTTCGATGGCGTCCAGATCCTCGCGAATTATCTCTATCTGATCTCGCAGTTCTTGAACGCTGCGACCAACCTGCGCCAGGACGAGTACGGCGGAAACCTCGAAAATCGCTCGCGCTTTCTCTTCGAAGTAGTCGAGGCGGTCCTGAATGAGGTCGATGCACAAAGGGTGGGAGTCAAGATCAGCCCCATGCACGAAGGCGCGGCATTTCAAGCCAACGACGAAACTCTGCCAGTGACCGAATATGCGATCCGGAAGTTGAATACCTACAATCTTTCGCACCTGTTGCTTATGGGCAACACAACCGACTTTACGGGAACACCACTCGAAAAACTGGTCAACGATGGCATGTTCCGGCATTTCCGCCCCCTCTTCAAAGGCACATTGATCGCGAACGTGAAGATGGACCGTGATCGCGGTAATCGCCTTGTCGCGGAAGGTCTGGCGGATCTGGTGGCTTTCGGCCGTCCTTATATCGCAAATCCCGACCTGGTCCAGAGGTTTGCCGAGAATGCCCCTCTTGCTGAAGTGGACTGGGAAACCGTCTACGCCTCGGGGCCACACGGTTATTCCGATTACCCAAATTATCAATCACTCGAACTCAACTCCAGGAGCTGAATATGCCCAAGACGACACCCGAACAGAATAAGGCGATTGTTCTCAAAGCCTTCGATACGCTCTTCAACGAACGCGACTACGCGGCTGCGGAACGATTCTGGTCGCCGAAGTACATCCAGCACAGCGCGCACATTGCGCCTGGACGCCAAGGGCTGTTCGACCTTGTTCGCGCGGCGCCAGATACCCTGCGCTATGAAAACCAACTGATCGTCGCAGAGGGCGACTATGTGATCGCGCATGGCCGTTTCACCGGGATGGGAAGACCAGCGGCCTGGATTGCGGCCGACATTGTCCGATTTGAAGACGGTCTCCTGGCCGAACACTGGGATGTATTGCAGGACGAAGCCACACGGAAAGAATCCGTCAGCGGCCTTCCCATGTTTGGGGACAGCTTCCCCACATAGGCCTCGGACAGTCCCGTTCAATCCAGCCCCTTGCGCGAATCCATCAGCATTTTGTCACAAGCACTGGAAAAATCAATAGCTGCGGCGATTCTTCATGGCGCCAGTCACATCCTCCGGAATCGCAAAAATCGCGCAAATGGGCAGGACGGCGGTACAAAAGCGGTACATTTTTCCCGCCTCTCGCCTGCTAACGGTCAGAGAGGGTCACGTTACCATCACCAGCGCCAACTTGTCGCTCACTTTCGCGATCCCCTGAATGCGTCAGTTTTCATTCGCGTATCTTCCCACGCTCGGCCTCACGCGCGCCTCGGCTGATCGACAGTCTTCCGGCCTGCCATGGGGAAACACGGCCTTGGGCAGAGGCAGCCTACCGGCAGTGGCCCGGCGCCAAAGGAATTGCGTATGGCTCGCGCCGGGATCACGCCGCGCGATGCCTGATGCTCTTTGAGCAACGCTTACCCGACCCGCCACTTGCCGTTACTCCAGAGTGAGCCGTTGGCAGTGTCTCCTCGAAGAGAAGAAGTGCTTACGCTCGTTCGCCGGTTGAAGATACGCGAGATTTAGCAGCTCGCTCCGGATGAGGGTCGAAGCCCAAATCGGGTTCAGATCCACCAAACAAACGGACGCCGCTGGGTCCAGGACATTAATCTGCAACTTCTGAGTTGGGCAATCGTGCACCATCAGAAAATAAAGCGGTTCGCCAGTCCGGCAGATGAGGCGCGAATTCAGTTTCAAACCCGCCTGTTTGCCCACGGCTCGGAGCGCGAGCAGTAACCCCACAATGACCCAGAATGAACAAAGAACCCCCACCGTATAGGCCAGCCCGTGCCGACGCTGACGCGCCTTGCTTTCGCCGGAACTACCGATGAGAGCGAGCCCTTTGAGAAAGAGGACTGGAAAGACGCACGGCATGAGGTTCAGAATCACCCCTCCCGCGAATGCGAGCAGAACGGCAATGATGAACCCCGGTTCGCTGCCGGAACCTGCTGGCGCCGCAAATGCCTCCACCGGAACGTCGAAGGTATAGGATCGGCCGCCGCTCAGCTTCAGGACACCCCTGAGGCGGGTCGGCAACTGATCTGAGACGTCCGGCCGTTCCACGACAAGCTTTATGCCAGCAGGCGTCGGCACTGCCAATTGTTCCGCGGCGTTGCGAATTGAATTGTCATCGAGCGGGTAATACTCCGCGATATCTTCTCTTTTTCCTGTCGCAATGCTGAGGGTAAGATGGCTGGGGTTGGCGCTGACGCGGATCGTCACGGAACTCGGCAATCTCACTGGCTCAGCACTCGCGGCGGCGCTGATCACACTGTTGGTCTCATCAGTGGCCTTCTGAACCATGCGGAGATTGAGTCCCAGATATGCCTTTCCGGGAAGGCATATCTCTCGGCATACAAGCCACTGGACATGCGCCGTGAGTTTTGCATAGCCGGGTCTGAGGTTCTGTGACGCCGTCAAGTTGAATGGAAAGACCGCCGTCCCAAGATAGCCATAGTCCATCAACGGGCCCACGGGAAGACGAGAGGGGACGGAATAGGGCATCGGGCCTACGGCGACGCCTTGCGGCAGCGACCACATCACCATTGGCGGTTCGCCCGCGTCGCCGGCATAGAGCCAGTAAACATGCCACCCAGGTTCGAGCGTCAGAGACAAGGCCACCCGGCTCGTCGTCCCTGGCGCGATCGTACCGGAATCGGAGATGAGCTCCGCCGTGACGTGCGGCGCTTTGAGTGGCCCCGGAGCGCCGATTCCCAGTTCACGCAATTGACCATGAGCCGCCGAGTGGAGCGCATAAAACGCGGCCATTGCAGATGCCAGGAGAAGCGATTTTCGCATGCGGCGCATCAATCAGAACCGGTGTATACCGGGAAAAAAGAGGCTGCGATGGGGGCCAACTGTTCGCAGCCTCAAGGGCAGCCAGCTAACGGGCCGGAAGGTGCTCGAGCGCATCCTCCGCAGACAACCGATCGCCATGCGTGTGGCTGATTTTCTCGAAGACGATCACCCCTTTTCTGTTGAGGATGAACGTCGACGGATACGCTGTTTCATGAGGCGCGTCCCAGCGTAGCCCGTACTGATTGGTTACGGCATAATCCGGATCCGTCACGAGAACAACGTTTGATGGCAACTCTGTCTGCTTCGCCAGGAAATCTTTGGCATGCTGATCGAGATCGCCTGGAGGCCCAGGGTAGACGAGAAGGATCCTGGTATTCTTCGCCTCGAATTCCGAGGCATGGTCAATGAAGTCATGGACCTGCCGCACACAGTAGGGGCATTGATAGCCGGGAAATCCCCTCAATATGACGAGAACCAGGTCGTGACCCCGCTGTACCCGTGACATGCGGACAGCAGTGCCCGTCGGGGTCGAAAGCGTGAAGTCGGGTGCTTTGGCACCAACTGCGGGAGTTTCCGCCAGCGCGGGCGCTCCCACGGATAGAGCGCAAATGAATGCGAGCACAAATCGTGCCGTTTTACTGAGTGGAAGTCTGGCAGGCGACTGGATCTTGTGAGATTCGAAACCTGGCGCTTCCATGCAGAGATGCTCCTGGTATGGCATGCCCGTGTGATCCGCGGACGCAGCGAAAGGTTACAGCACTTTCTTCACGCTGAGTCCACAGGCCGCATCGGGGAGCGCTACAGCATGGTCGTCACTGCTCCTTCAATCGCGCCCTGGTGTTTCTCCTGAGCGAACAGGATCAGGTGATGACCAGAACTACTGTTAACGTGGAATCCGTCGGGGAACGCGATGTGAACGGACATTTGCGCAGCGCCGCTAACGGTCGCCACACGCAGCAGTGAGCGCGCGACTGCGACATGCTGAAGAAGCCGGCCGCCGTTTTCTCCCCGCAGCACCTTAGATTGGTCCGTATCGTCTGTCACAACTGCGATGATATCGAGTGGCCTCGACATCTCTCCCTCTATAGAGAACCTCACATCCAGTCCCGAGGATGAGGGTGTCGTGGACAGTATGCTGAAATTCAGATGAGGCCGCCGCGCTTCATCTCCAAGTGCCCTTTGGAGTGCGCCGACATCACTCCCCACAAACTGCTCGCGTCCGTTCACAACCATCTGTGGCGTATAGGGACCCTCAGGCGACATGCGCGAGGCGTAGGCATCCTGCCTCGCGGTAAATTCCGCAGCTGAAAATGGGTCCTTCCATCCGAGGTTGTTCCAGTAGGTGACGTGCTCACTGATGCCGACTATCAACTGCCCGGCGACACGTTGGCGCTTGTCATGTAATCGTCAAATGAATGTCTCATCGCGACTTCTGGCAACAACACAGTGTCGACATGCGGGCTCCTTCCACTTGCCGTATCCAGCCATACGGGTGGCTGTGGGCGCTGACGGACGATTTGCAGAATGTTCCCGCGAGAGTAATTGTGGAATCGCGCGATCGTGCGCAACAGGCGGCGAGCATGTCGCTTTGGCCGGCCTCAAGCTGCCAAATGAGTAGTGCACGGCCTGCTTGATGAGGGCCTGCGCGGGATTGTCTTTTTGGCCGGTGCGGTGCTGGTAATGGGAATCGCTTGGCCTGCGCTGCGCCGCATTTTTCCTGTACGGCGCGAAGTTGTTGCTAATTGGGCCATTGCTGGCGGCGAAGGCTGCTGCGGTTGTTGGTGCTCCTCAGGTGCCCGCTCGGGGGCGATTTGCGTGCATTAGGAAAGCACTCGTCTGAAACTCCCATCTACTCTCGCAAGGAGGAATTGCTGCCTAGGTCGGAGCTGCCTATCTCGACCTGGCAAGAGCTGATACCCTAGCTGGAAATTATCTACCGGTGGGCTTGTGACTAATGGCTTGCTGGCCTTATGGCAGGGTGACAACCGACCCTCAAGATAGCACCTTCTTTACTACGCCGATGAGATCGTCTGGTGCGAGCCGAATTCGAGGAAACGGGAAGACCAATGAAAAACCGGGGCAGGGATGTGTTCTATCGTTTCCTCATCTAGGAAGCTGATGGGGCGAACGCATTTGCGGTCTCATTCGTAACGCAGCGCGATTATGGGATCTACCTTCATTGCTCTTCGCGCAGGCATATAGCAGGCCAGCAGGGCAACGGCAATGAGTAAGAGCGACACAGAAACGAAGGTTGCTGGATCGGTGGATCGAACTTCATAGAGGAAGCTTGTCATGAGCCGAGTGACGCCGAAAGCGACGACGAGGCCGATGGCGATCCCAGTGCTTACAAGGCGACTGCCTTGTCCGAGAACCATCATAAAAATCCGGCTTCGCCGGGCGCCCAGCGCTATTCGAATGCCGATTTCCGGAGTACGTTGCAAGACCGAATAGGAGATGACGCCATACATGCCGATGGCGGCCAATAGCAGCGCCAGCACGCCAAATGCAGCCAGCAGAAGCATGGAGAAGCGATCGGCACTCATGGAGGTATCCACCAGCGTGGTGAGGGTCCCAAAGTTTGAAATGGGCAGGTTGGAGTCCACCTGATGCACCGCTTGCCGCACGCTGCCGGCGATGGAAGCTGGATCGACCTGGGTACGAATCGCGAATTGCATGGACTGCATGCTAGGCCAGTTCTTGATCTCGCTTTGCGTATAGGGCACGTACATGGTGGGACCAGTCACTTCGCGGAGCGAGACCTGTTTGATATCCGGCACCACGCCGATGACGGTTCTGAGCGGATACCTGGTCGACCCGACGCCGACCTGCTTCCCGATGGGATTCGCGCCAGGCCAGAATTTCTTGGCCATAGTGCTGTTGATGATAGTCACCGGCAGGTTGGTAAGGGTGTCTCCGTCGGCAATGTCGCGTCCACCCTGCAAAGGCGAGCCGATGGCAGCAAAGTAACCTGGTGAATCGAACAGGTAATTCGCGGTTGGAGGCTCGCCGCCCAGGGGGGTGGGATGCTCGGGGATGCGTAGTACTGTGTTGTCCGTCGGACCTCCCATGGCAACGATGGAAGCAAATCCCGCGGTCTGAACGCCGGAAATCGATTGCAGCCGCCGCAATACTTGTTGATAAACCCGCGCCGTGTGGTCCGCGTCGGTGTATTTGGAACTGGGCAGCGGCAATGTGAACGTGACAACTCGTGTAGCGTCGAAGCCGGGGTTTGAGCGCAGCATCTGATAAAAGGTTCGCACCAGCAATCCAGCCGAGGTGACCAGCACCAGCGCCAGGGCTACTTGAGAGATCAGCAGCGCATTCCGGATTCTCGGGGCGGCGACGCTGCCTCCGGATCGTTGTCCGCCTTCCTTCAACGCTTCAACCAAATTTGTGCGCGTCGCACCGAGTGCAGGAGCCAATCCAAAGAGGATTCCCGCGATCGATGTGGTGCCGACCACAAAGGTAAGCACGCGAAGGTCGAGGCCAGCATCTTGAAGTTGGGGAATGTTCGCAGGCCCAAAGTGCTTGACAAGAAAAAGGCTCGTACCGCCGAGCACAATACCCAGAATACCGCCCGTGAGCGCGAGCAACAGGCTCTCGGTCATCAGTTGCCTGATTAATCGGCTACGCTGAGCGCCCAAGGCTCCGCGCAAAGTGAACTCTTTACGCCGTCTCAAGGAACGGTTGAGCATGAGCCCGGCAACGTTGGAACAGGCAATCAGCAGCACCACGCACACCGCGCCAAGCAGCAGTAACAGTGGCCGCCGCGTGACCGATACTGTTTGTTGCTCCAATGGAACGACCGTCGAGAACCAGCCCTTGGCGGTGGGGCGGTTTTCGACCCAGCGTCGATCGAAGGCATTCAGGTCCTCCCGCGCCTGAGCCAGACTTATCTCAGGCTTCAGCTCTCCCACAACTTCAAGATCGCTTGGCCCCAGTGGGGGTGCCGCAGGCAGAGCCAGAGGCACCCAGAGCTGAGTGTGCCTGGGAACGTCAATATCTGATGGCATGCCTTCCGGAGTGGGAAAACTGAACCCGGCCGGCATGACGCCGATGACCGTGTAAAGAAAGCCGTTGAGTTGGATGGCCCGGCCCACCACTCCAGCATCTCCTCCAAAGCGCGACTTCCACAGTCCGTAACTCAGGACAACTTCAAGCTCGTAGCCGGGCTGGTCTTCCTGTGCCGTGAATGTGCGGCCCAGCAACGGCGACATGCCCAGTGCGGAGAAAAAGCCCTGAGAGACACGGACACCTTCGAGCATTTCAGGCTCAGCCGAGCCGGTGAGGTCGAATTCTTCCTTCTTGAACGCACCCAATTGCCGAAACACCCGCTGCGTCTGTATCAACAACGAACATTCCGCTTGCGACCATGGGAAACTGACGGTCCCGAAAATCGTGCCGATTGGTCCTTGACGCCAGGGAATCACCAGGCGGCTGGCGTTGGGATAGGGGAGCGGCTTGAGCAGAATGGCGTTGACCAGGCTGAAGACCGCGGTGCACGCGCCAATGCCGAGAGCGAGTGTGATCGCGGCAACGAGGAAGAAGCCGGGGCTTTTATGGTAGGCGCGCAAGGCGAAGCGAATATCCTGCAACGAGGCCTCCAGCAGGCTGATGCCGCGGGCTTCGCGGCAATCTTCTTTGATTTGCTGATGCCCGCCAAAAGAGAGGCGCGCATGCGGCGTGGCTTCAGCTTGGGTCATGCCGGCATTCTTGCGCCTCTCGACTTCGCGCTCGAAATGGAAGCGCAGTTCCTGATCCAGTTCTGTTTCCATGGCCTTGCGGCGGAACAGAGCACGAATACGAAAGCGTAAATCGTTCAGCATGCTGCAACCTCAAATGCTCTCTAAAATCTGAGTGACGGCGGCGGTCAATTTGAGCCAGCTATCGGTCTCCACGGCAAGCTGTTTTTTGCCGGCCGCGGTAAGGTCGTAATATTTGGCACGGCGATTGTTATCGGATGTGCCCCATTTGGCCCGGATCCAGCCGCGCCGCTCGAGCCGTTGCAGGGCGGGGTACAAAGAGCCCTGCTGAATTTGCAATACGTCGCTGGAGATTTGCTGCACGCGCTCGGAAATGGCCCAGCCATGTTGCGCGCCCAGGGATAAAGTGCGGAGAATGAGCAGGTCCAAAGTCCCCTGCGGAAGATCGATACGATCGAAGTTCACGTTGAAATCCGCAGCATTCCAGCGAACTTCAAACAATAGATTCCGGGAACCACGGTTCCAAGTGTTGTTGCACTGCAAGCAGGACCGGTTCCAAATCACGGACATCAAGGATAAATCCCAATACGCGACGTACTCCCAAAGATGGTCACCCCGGGAGATCGAATGCCTCTTATTGCCTGGCCTGTACAAATATTGCAAGATCATTCAAGTCTTTACCCACCCCCTCCAGAACAGTCCCAAGCTCTTCAGCTGGAGCGTGTGAGCGATTCACCCAAAACGTGGGATAGCCAAACCACGTTGCCCCCATCGCATCCCAGCCTGCAAACGCAGAAAAAGCGATCTCTTCTTTCTTCAACCCGAAGGCATTCATCGCCATTCTGTACGTCTGAGGATCGGGCTTGAACGCCCCCACTCGATCAGTACTCAGGTGATCGGCAAAAATACCCTCGAGGCCGGAATTCTTCACCGCCTGGTCGAGCATCGCAGCAGTAAAATTTGAGAGAAACGCCATCTGTAGGCCGCTGGCCTTCAGCTCCTTCAGCGCCGCAGGGGCATCCGGCCACGCCTTCAGTTCGAGGTAACTCTGCATCAGCCGATTGCTATCCGCCCTGGTCAGCTCCAATTTCAAAGACTTGCATGAGAACACCAGCGCGTCCTCCGTCACTTGCCAGAAGTCGGCATACCGCCGTCCCACGGTCCGTAGCCAGGTGTACTCAAACTGCCGTGTCCGCCATAGAGCGCTCACCTCTTCTCCGCGTCCAGGAAAGATCCGCTCGGCCAGGGTGGCAACAGGCCGCACATCGAAAACTGCCAGGCCATCGAATGCAATCGCCCTGATCTTGGTCCTCGACACCGCTGCCAGCACCGGTTCTCCGGAGAGCGCTGCCGCTGCCGCTCCAGCTCCGACTAAACTCACAAAATCTCTTCGGTTCAATGTCGTTCTGACTCCCGTCATCTTGGACGAACAGCACCGCCGCAGTCCAAGTTGCCGCGTTGGTGCACAAGTGTCAACGGGGTCGGATTGACAAAGAGTTCTTCGTAGCGATCCGATTCCGATGCCGAAGCGTCAGAGACCTGCGAGGTTGCCGCGACGTAAGTTTACTTCCTCGATAGAGCGCGACATAGCGCACATCAGGGGACACAGCAAAGATTTGATTAATGATGCTCTGGAGAAGATCCATTTGGGATGCTAATGCCTTTCTCCTTTTCATGAGGTGTCATCGTTCAGGCCCGTCGCACTGCTATCGTGTGGTATCAGGCCGACGCGGAGTTCTCCTTGAGTGGTTATCTCCTGATCAAGAGACATGAATATCAGAATAGGTGTGGAATCCGAGTGTGGGTGCCAGTGAATTGTCACCTGAATGCGATCGCTTGGTTAAGGGAGTCGAATTCTCTCTCGACGAAGGCAGAACCACGACTTCGGATGGATCCGGAAAGGCCGGGCTTTTCATTTTGGCGCGGAGCAGGACCTTTGGGGGCTCTCGCGGAACCGGCTCGGGTGCCATCGGGTTGGCGCAACCGAAACGCACGAGTACGTCATTTGTTGTGTCCTCAATGCGGACTCCCGGTTTATGCAGCTTGCGCGCTGCCCTTGAAGCGAGCCTGGTGAGGAGATAGCGATTGGGAACGTACGTCAAAGCGCCAAAAACCAGATCGGATCGCATAAGAACCTCCAGATCAGCTAGTCGTAGTTCCCGGCTTACCAACAATCAATGAGCCATTGACTCTACTTGATTTAGTGCCGGACACGCTATCGAGAAGCCCTAAGTTACTACAACGTGTGAAGACTAAGCGCCAGGCTTTCTTCCGTGCGCATGGGGTGGCTTGGACCACCAGGCAGGTGCGAGTTCGCTTCCGGTGGAATGGCAAAGGGAATCATGATCCTGAACAAAGCTCCGGTCCCATTTCTCCCATCAACGTAGATCTCCCCTCCATGAGCCTCGATAATCTTCTTCGCTATCGCGAGGCCCAATCCACTGCCGTCAACCTTTCCGGAGGTCACAAACGGTCGAAAAATAGATCCCTGTATATTCGGAGAAATTCCTGGGCCGTTATCCCAGACGGAAATTTGCAGGTAGTCTTTATTTCCAGTCGTGGTTATGACGATCATCCCGGTATCCGGAGATACCGCCTCACAAGCATTGAGGACGAGGTTGGCGACCACCCGCTCAAGACGGTCGGAGTCAAACCAGCCGACGGCCAGACCCCGATGATGATGTCTGATGGTAATGCGCCGGAACTCCTGTTTCACTGTTGTCATGCGGATTGCGCGCTCGACTGTGTCGACGATGTTGCGGACGGCGGGCCGAAGAGCGTCATGATCCCTGGAGCACTCGGACAATGAAGTGACCAGTTCATTCATCCGCTCGATCGACCAACGGATCTCCTGGTAAAACTCGTCGCGTTCTCCCTCGCTGATGTCTGACTGGGTGAGAAATTCTGCATTCGCAAGGATGGCGGTCAAAGGAAGGCGAAGATCGTGGCAAATGAGAGCGACCATGCCGTTTACTTCGGATTGTGGCTCCGGAACTGGAATTTTTCTTTGAACGCACCGCAAAGACCCAGCCGACAATAACCGCTCCCTAAACACAGCTTGCTCCAGCATTGAACCCCCTACGGTCTGCGATGGGCCGAAGTTCAGAAAGGAAAGGTCCCTTCCGACTTCGGCATGCACTCCTTTGTGGCCCTGAAATTCGAGATTATGAAGCCCCATCTTTCAGCTGTTCCGCCAGGAACGGCGTAGTGCGGATAAAATCAACGCCGCGATTCCGCAGTTCTCTGAGGAGAGCGATCCCCGCGTTGTCGGCGAATGAGATGTCCGCCAGCTCGAGGGATAGCTGAACATCATCCGGGAAAGTATGCACGTCGCATACTGTGCGAAGCTCCTCGACCCAGGGACCTGTTATCCGGCCTTCCACCCGAAGAGTTACCGCAATCGTTGATGATTCAACAACCGTGATTCTCAACATCGCGGTTCACCTGATCTCCTCTCGACTCAGATGAAGCAATCGACATGCCATCCACAAAGATTGGACCATTCCTGAAGCGATCTTCCGAAAACCACTGAGACCCCCGCGCCAATATCTCTATGGAATCAACAGGTTAGAAAGGGTCTGCGATGATCTTTCGGCGCTCCGGCTCCCAGAGGGCTGATTGCTCCGAGATCGTGGGCTGAGAGACGGAGCCACCGTATTCGGTGATCACGCCCACATCCATGTAAGAGGAGCTACGACGGGCGGTGGCGAGATGGCTTAATGCCGAGCTTGTTCATCCGGTGGCGAAGCGTGTTTGGATGAAGATTCAGGATCCTTGCCGCGCCTTTTGGTCCGTCAACCACGCCGCCGGCATGCTGCAGTGTGGTGAGGATATGGGTTCGCTCCACCTCGTCCAGAGTCATAGGTGGCTTGAGGGAACTGTCATCACCGGATCGATCCTCAGAAGCATCGGTCTCACTGGCCACCATTTGTTGCGCAATGGAAGTCACGGGGATCAGGTCGCGATCCAGTCGGAGCGTTGGATCCACTGAGACGATAATCGCGCGCTCGATGACATTCTGCAGCTCGCGAACATTTCCCGGCCATGCATAATTCATCAGGTTCTCCATCGATTCCCGAGAAACGCCGTCGATCTTCTTTCCCAACCGCCTTGAAAACCGGGACACGCAGAAAGCTACAAGTTGGGGAATGTCGGAGCGGCGTTCTCGCAGGGGAGGAAGCTCGATGGGAAACACGTTGAGACGATAAAAGAGATCGGAGCGGAATCGGCCCGCCTGGACTGCTTCACGGAGGTTGCGGTTTGTGGCAGCAATCACGCGCACGTCCACTCGCAGAGGGTGGCTGCTCCCTACCGGCTCAAACTCGTGTTCCTGCAGGACACGGAGCAACTTCACCTGCGTCTCCGGGGAAAGCTCACCAATTTCATCCAGGAAGATAGTGCCGCCGTTGGCAAGCTCGAAGCGGCCGATGCGCCGCTCAAGGGCCCCCGTGAAGGCCCCTTTCATATGCCCAAACAGTTCGCTTTCTACCAAACCAGCCGAGATGGCGCTGCAGTTTACACTGACCAGGGCTCGGGCACTGCGGGAACTTCGGCTGTGGATGGCCCGTGCCACCAGTTCCTTCCCCGTCCCCGTTTCCCCGTAAATGAGCACCGTCGAATCCGTGGGAGCGACCTGTTCCACTGCGTGGAGCGCCTTTAACAGGGCCGGACTATTGCCTACGATCTCCTCGAAGTTGTGCTCCGCGCGCAGTTCCTCCCGGAGATAAACGTTCTCCTTCTCCAACCTCGCCTTCAGGCTGGCAATCTCCTGATAGGACTGCATATTCTGAACCGCCAGTGCAACCTGGTTCGCCACTTCCTGCAGAAAAAGGGCGTCCTCATCCGAATAACGATCCCTCTGTTGGCTCACAAGGCTGAGCAGTCCGATGCACTTTCCGTGAAGGGTCAGCGGGACGACGCACATCGACTTGATACCCTCTGCGGCGAGCCGGCGCTCATTGGGATACTCTTGCTCTTTTTCAAGATCGCGACGCACGAGGGGTCGCTGATGGTCTAACACCCAACTGCCGCAGGTATCGTTACGGCTCAACTCCAGCCCCGTATGAAAATAGTCCGAGAGCAGCTCCCCCTCCACGGCGAGGAAGCAGAACGAGTCTCTCTCCGGTCGATAGAGAGTGATGGCGCAGCGGTCAAAAGAGACGCTGGGATGCAGGGCCTCGGAAATGGAACGCAGCAGCGCCTGTTGGGTCAAATTCGTGATGATAGCGTTGTTGATCTGAAGCAGGCTGCGATTCTGCTCTTCACTTTTTCTGAGCGCCGCTTCCGCCTGTACTCGGTCCTCGATGTCGTGAAGCGTCCCATACCACTTAACGACGCTTCTCTTGTCGTCGCGCAACGGCACTTGGCGGACCAGGTACCAGCGATATGTTCCGTCCGCCCGCCGACGGCGTACTTCTACCTCGAAAGGTTCGCCACTCGCCAACGCCACTCGCCACTTGTTCACCGCCCTGTCGGCATCTTCGGGATGGACGAAGTCCGTCCATCCCCAGCCCATCAATTGCTCCCTAGAGAAGCCCGTGTATTCCAGTAAACTTTGACTTAGAAAATCCACGGAGCCATCAGGTAGAGCGCTTACGACGAAAGCCGGTATTGTTTCGATAATGGTGCGAAGTTCGTCTTCGCTTTCGCGCAGCGCCTCTTCTGCTTGTTTCCGTTCCGTGACGTCCTCGGAAAGCGCCATGATAAATCGCGGCATGCTTTCGGTACCCGGAACCAAAGAAACGTTGTTGCTGACCCACAGCATGGTGCCATCTTTGCGTCGATATTGCTTCTCGATCTGAAACTGTTGTCGCTTTCCCTCTAAGAGCTCGCTCACCAACTCCCAGTTGACGTCGCGATAATCCTCTTCGGTGATCTCCATAAAAGTGAGCTGGCGAAGTTCCTCTTCGACATAGCCCAACATTTTGGCGTAGGCGCGATTCACCGCTAGGAACCGGCCGTGGAGATCTGTAAGCGCCACCCCGATGGCCGAGTTTTCATACACAGACCGCCACCGCTCCTCGCTCTTCCGCAGCGCCTCTTCCGCCTGTTTCCGCTCCGTTATATCGATAAACGTGATCACGGCGCCCAGGGTCTTACCGTCGCGAACGACAATATGGGACCAATATTCGACGGAAAAGCTCGTGCCATCCTTTCGCCAATAAACCTCGTCATCCCTGTGGACATTCTCGTTTTTTTGAAAACCGATATAGATGGGACATTCTTCAATTGGATATGGGGTGCCGTCTTTTCGGGTATGGTGCTCCAGCGCATGCATGTTTTTCCCGATTAATTCGGCGGGACTGTCGTATCCGAGAATGCGTGCCGCTGCAGGATTTGAGAAAAGACAAGTGCCGTTTGAGTCGCAGCCACAAATCGCTTCCGAGGCGGAATCGAGTATCAGACGGACCAGACCCTCACTATTGAGCAGAATGTCTTCCGCCTGCAGGGGCATGGAGTTGTCTTTAGAAAGCGACATCGTGAAATGTGGCTCCTACGGACCCGGAAAACGAAGAAATGCCGTTACCTGCTGAGATCATACTGCTGGACGATGCTTCCACCAAACGTTTGGATATCACTCAGCGAATCTGAAATCTGACACGGCTCGCCCACGGGGCTCACCGAGCCTACCGGCAATAGACGTGGCCGGGGGATGAACGGACGCCAGTTCAAGTGTCGCGTTTGCAATTCGCTATCTCAGCGAGATCCGCGGAGCCGGCATCCTCAGCCATGTAATGAGGGTTCTCATGCCGCATATCGATAACTCCGGTTCCAATCTCAATCTTTTTCGTTCTGGCGCCGATCGCCGCGAGCAGTGGAAACGGCGACGCGAGCTGCCGCGCGAAGTGGTGAACGCGAAAATAGGCTCCGTCCACACCTAAACGCTCGGCCTCCACTGCCAGGTCGATGGACTGCAACAGTAAGTCCGCCGCAGTTTGCGCTTGCGACTGTGGTGAAGGTGTCCAGTGGCCGAAGGAAAGGAAGCCAATTTTCTTCATGGTAGATAACGCCTTTCGCTATGCTCATGAGAGTTTTGTTCTGATTTGATCGCTGACCTTGAGAACAATCTTTAGGTCGCTGATCGAAGCTCCAGCAAAGAGAGGAGTCACAAAATCGGTCGTAGGTTTTTCGAGACTCGCGAGCAATTCCATACCGGATCTCGTAATGTGAGTGGACACCTGCCGCCGATCATTCGCTGCCCTTTTTCGGGTAACCCATCCTGCTTTCTCCATGCGATCCAGTAAGCGCGTCATGTCTGGCGTCGCCGTCACCATTCGTTCTGACATTTCGTTCCGGCAAAGCCCGTCCGCTCCAGCTCCCCGAAGTATCCGCAAGACGTTGTACTGTGACTGCGTAATATCGAATTGTCGAAAGAATTGATCGACCCCATAAGACAGCTCGGACGCTGTGCGAAGAATACTCAGATACACTTCCTGCTCTAACGACACAAAGGGCCGACTTTGCTTGAGGGCTGTAGCGAGAGATGACTTCTTTGCGCGGGCCATGACCTTTTCCTAGAAAGCCAACCGAGGCTGCAGTCCGCCGAAGGTTCATCGGGAGATTGATCAGCCTCTTTCAGCTTGGGGATGAGTGCCGGTCAATAGGTTTAGTAGCCAATGGACAACTGACCATGCTCGTGAGCAGGCTTTTCGATCTCGTCTGCCAGAGCAACTGCGTAGTCCTCAAACGAAATCCGGCTATCACCCTTCTCATTGGTAATCAGGTTCGTCGTTCCGAGGCGGAATTTGCCGGTGCGCTGACCTGGCTCGAAAGATCCAGCCGGGCTGAAGTAGGTCCAGTTGACATCCGACTTCTTGAGAACGCTCAATGCCTTTTCATGCGACGTAGCGATCGGGAGATACGCCTCGGGCAGATAGCCGGAGGCGATTAGCGTGACGCCCGGCGCGACTTCGAGGAGCCCTGCACCGCCAACCACGATCAGGCGCGGTACCCTCGCCTTCTTGACGGCTGCAATCTGGCGTTCGGTTACTCCGACGAGTGCATCGGTATTGTCCTGTGGAGGAGCATAGGCGCTTACGACCACATCCGCGCCGGCGATGAGCGATGCAATCGCATAGACGTTGCTCAGGTCATCTTTCACCGCCTTCACCGTCGAGGGCGCCTTTGAAGTGTTGCGGACGACTGCCGTGACTTCATGACCGCGATGGGTGAGCTCCTGCAGAATCCGCTGGCCCGAGTTTCCTGTTGCTCCATACAGCACGATCTTCATTTTGATTCTCCTTTTCCTTGCGCCTCGCACCCCAATGGGAAAGTAATGCGTGTGACAACACGCATATGAGTATTGAGACACGCATCTGGATTCAGGAAATTACAAAAACTCCATTTTCCCGGAACTGGATTCGGAACCGCGGCACAACCCTCAGCAAACGGTAAGAATTTGGACTTGCAATTAGTACTGGGGAAGCGGTCGGGAGTGTCTGTCTGACTCTACCTAGAGCAATATGTAGTGCTTTTGCGCTCTCCCGATTGCTAACATCACACTGTTCCGGGCCTGCGCTTCGATCTGAAACCGGTCGATTCTCTGATGTTCAGTACGGGGAGTTCCAACATGCCATATCGCAGCATCAATCCAGCTACCGGAGAAGTGCTCAAAACCTTTAGAGAACATACGGATGCAGATATGTTGGCGGCGCTTGATGCTGGCGTGAGAGCATTCCGCTCTTGGTCTGCAACGCCCATCGCCCAACGCTCGACCGTGATGCATAATGCTGCCAAACTCTTGCTTGAGAGGAAAGATGCCCTTGCCCGGCTTGCGACACTCGAAATGGGCAAACTCATCGGGGAGAGTCGTGGAGAAGTGGATCTTAGCGCGGAGATTCTGGACTACTTTGCAAAGAATGCCGAAGGCTTCCTCGTTCCGAAACCGCTTCATTCCGAGAGAGGCGATGCCCATTTGGAACTCTCCCCCCTTGGAGTGCTCCTCAGCATTCAACCGTGGAACTATCCCTACTATCAGCTGGCTCGGTTTGTCGGGCCGCACCTTATGTCCGGAAATGTCGTGCTGCTTAAGCACGCGCCAGCGGTTCCACAGTGTGCAATCGCTTTCGAGCAAGTTCTTCAGGATGCTGGCTTCCCGGAGAGCGTCTACACAAACCTTTTCCTGACCAATGACCAGGCGGGATCGCTGATCGATGACCCGCGCGTCAAGGGTGTCGCCCTCACTGGCTCCGAGCGAGCAGGCGAAGCGATCGCTTCTCGTGCCGGAAAGAATCTTAAGAAATCGACAATGGAACTGGGGGGGAGCGACGCATTTATTGTCTTGGACGATGCAGACCTCGACCATACAGTCGCAATGGCGATGCTAGGTCGATTTGGAAATAACGGACAGACCTGCATCGGAGCAAAGAGATTTATCGTTGTCGAACCGATGCTGAACGATTTTCTTAGCCGCTTCATCGAAGCGGCCAAGGCGCTGAAGCTCGGAGACCCGTTTGACGAGTCCGTAACTCTGGGACCCTTATCGTCGGACGCCGCTCTCCAACTCATCCTTCGCCAGATTGATGAGGCGACAAGTCACGGCGCGCAGGTTTTGTTGGGAGGTCGTCGCTTCGGCACGGCGGGCGCCTTTCTTGAACCAACCATCTTGATCAACGTGAAGCCGGACAACCCAGCCTACAGAGAAGAGTTTTTTGGACCGGTTGCCTTGATCTTTCCGGCAAACGATGAAGAGGAAGCCATCGCGATCGCGAATGATTCGTCGTTTGGTCTCGGCGGTTCTGTATATTCCAAAAATATTGAGAGGGCTAAACGCGTCGCGACCCGAATCGAGACTGGAATGGTGTTCATTAACTATCCCGACCTCAGTTGGCCAGACCTGCCATTCGGAGGAATCAAACGCTCTGGTTATGGCAAGGAATTATCAAATCTTGGCTTCGAAGAATTTGTGAACAAAAAGCTGATCCTCGTTCCACACGTCGCCACCAGATCATGAGTCGACATTGTGGCATACCCTTCGCGCTTCAATAGTGGATCGGGTGACCCCACTTCAAGCACCGCAATCCGCATATTGCGAAGCGCAATTGCTTTTCACTTCGTCAAGGCCGAGGGATCGAGATGAAGACGAAACGTCCTCTTGTCGTGATTGTTGGCGGCGGTTTCGGCGGGCTCGCGGCTGCCAAGGGATTGAAGCGGTCGCCGGTCGATATTCTTGTTATCGATCGCTCCAATCACCACGTTTGTCAGCCCCTTCTGTACCAAGTTGCTACGTCGGTTCTGGCCCCAGGGCAAATCGCGTCACCCATCCGCAGTCTCCTCGCGCGACAGCACGATACCTCTGTGATTCTCGGCGACGTGACGAACGTCGAGCCAGCCCTAAAGCAGGTGATCGTCAATAGTGATGAGAAGATCGGTCTCCGGATCAGTTACGACTACCTGATCCTCGCAACCGGCGCGAGTCACAGCTATTGTGGCCATGATGAATTCGCAGCTTTTGCTCCTGGCCTCAAGAGCCCTCAGACGCTGAAGCCCTGAGGAACCAGATACTGCGAGCGTTTGAGATGGCAGAAATCGAAGAGGACCCGGACAGACAGAAGGCGCTCATGACCTTTGTGATGGTGGGAGCAGGTCCCACAGGTGTCGAGATGGCAAGCGCGATTGCTATCTTGGTCCAAACCACGCTGCGAAGAAGATTTCAGGCGAATTGATCCCAAATCCGCACGGATCGTTCTTGCCGATATGGGAGCGCGTCCGCTTGCTACATTCTCGGAGAAACTCTCGGAAGCCGCACAGCAAAGGCTGAAATTGCTCAACATTGAAGTCCACCTTGGCGAAGCCGTTCAAACGATTGATGAGGAAGGCGTGGTCATTGGAGATGAGAAGATCCCGTCGAAGACCGTTGTATGGACCGCCGGCGTAGCCCCTTCTCCAGCCGGAAAGTGGCTAGGAGTCGCAGTGGATCGGGCAGGCCGGGTTCGAATCAACATGACCTCACAGTTCCGGAGCACCCGGAGGTCTTTGTGATCGGAGACACGGCGTCTCTCGATCAGGATGGAAAGCCATTGCCAGGTGTCGCACAAGTTGCGATGCAGCAGGGCAAATATGCCGCAAAGTCCCATTTCGCGCAAAGTGACTGGGCAGCCAGCACTGCCGCCATTTCGCTATTTTGACAAAGGCAATCTCGCTGTTATCGGCAAAAATTTCGCGGTGCTACAGAGTGGCGGCATGCAGGTGAGCGGTTTTCTTGCTTGGCTCGTTTGGGCACTCATCCATATCCAGTTCTTGGCCGAGAATAGCTTGCGTTTCAGTGTCTTTTTGCAGTGGGCGTGGACCTACCTGAGTGGCAAACGCGGCGAGCGTTTGATCATCCGACCGCGAATCAGCAGATAAGATCCAGAGCCGGCAGAATGCAAGACGATGGCAGAGATTAGAAATACCATTGAGCCGAATTCTCAGATGAATCCACTCGCGGTGATCTGGCTTTTAACTGCGATGTTCCCCATGGAAGCTGGATGTTTCTGGCCGTCGTCAGCGCGGCATCTGGCCGATTGTTTTCTTTACTTCGGCTTCGGCTAGCGAGAGGTTAAGGTTCGCTTCCAAGAGCAGTGCTGTTGCACTAGCGAGATCCGCATGGGCTTGACTCCGAGCCGCGCTTAACAATGCATTCTGTTCGAATTGACTGTCTGCCAGGCGCGCAGCCTCCGTCCTAACCGCTACGGATTGCTGAACCACTCCAACCATTTCTTTAAGTTCTTCCACGCGATCATATTCCGCCTGGATCCCAACTGTGACCTCTGACTGCAACTTGTCTACCGTGACCTGCGCTGATGTTACGGCCGTCCTCGCATCGCGTACCTGAGCCTCACGTCGGCCGCCGTCAAAAAGATCGAAGCTGAGGTTGAACCCAAAAGTCCCGAAGTTGTGCTCCAGTAGAGGAACTCCGCTCTGGTAGCTGTATCGCGACGACGCCGTGATGTCTGGGATGTATGCGTCCTTGGCGGCTGCAAGTTCGGCCTTCGCCTTCTCCAACAAGTGGCGTGCGGCTCGAATATCCGGATTCTGTTCCAATGCCACGCGAGTTGCTTCCGAACAGGGCGGCAGATCGATCGATTGAGCAGGCATTTCTGAGTCAACGTCGATCTGCATTCCGACGGGCAGTCCCAGAAGGTCAGCGAGCTCGCGGCTAAGATCTTCACCCTGTAGCTTCAGCGTGAGCGTTTTTTGCTGGGCTTCTAATATGGACGCTTTGCTTTGGAACGTTGCGATCTCAAGAGCATTGCCATGCAGAACATCGCTCTGGGCCTCTCTGTCTTTGATCCTCATCGCCTCTAGTTGTTCCTGGGAGGCCTGCAACTGCCGCTGATTTATCAGGATTCCGTAGTAAAGCTTACGCACGCTGAGGGCGACATCGGCTTGCGTCTGGCCGAGTTGGGTGTCTGCGACCAAAACATCCTCTTCAGCAGCCAAATTCGCTTGGTGTATTCGAAACAATTGCGTAAGCGGCTGATCCAGCCCCACTCCAGCGGTGTACGCAGTATCGCTTCCTTGATCGATGAAAAGAGATTTGGCGGGAACCGATCCGGTCGATGGAAAGTTTCCGAACGCGCCAGCCGGTATCTCGATCCCGGCAAGCTCCGTCACATGGTGAATACCACCGCTCGTTTTCAACTGAGGCATGTAGTTGGAGCGCGCTTCATCCTTTTTGCTGCGCATGTCTTCAATTGCAAACGAATGCAACTGAACCGAGCGATTCTGCTTAATCGCTAGATCCATCGCTTGGTCGAGGCTCAGATGCATTGGGGAGTTCTGCTGAGCGATCGAGACATGGTCGGCCACCGTGCCTAAGAGAATCAACGACACCAGGTGCAATGAGACCAATCGATGCTTTCCGCGAACAGTGGGGCATCTCATTGAAAATTACCTCCTTCGTCGGCTCTTTTGCTGGCTTCGATCAAGAACTGGGAGTCGTGATCTGTCGATATTGTGTTGGAACCTTAGATAGAAACGCGACAACGATAAGGCACAATACACAGCACATCGCAATCAGCATGAAGCTGTCCGATATCGCCAGCGTGAATGCTTGTTGCCTCACCTGCAGCCCCACAATTCCTGCCGCACGTCCTGTAGCTGTGAGTCCAGGCGAATTCGGAGAGAGGGCAGCCTGAAGTCCCATCAATCGCTGTTCGGTGCCGGCACTCCCGAGTTGAAGGTGCAGCCCGAGAATGTTCGAATGAAATTCTTCTCGAAGTGAGATAAAGTGTCCCATCAGCGAAGCCCCGGCTTCACCGCCAAAGAGCCTCACGACCTGAAAGAATCCGGCAAACGTCAGCACATCGGCTGGACGCGAGAGGGCGCCAGTATCCAGTACTTCCAGAACGATTGCGCCAACCATTGAGTTGAATGCCAGGGCTAGTCCCACTGCCATAAACGCTTCGGAAATTCCGAAGTTCGGCCCCGACCAGACTGACGTGACATGCGCATCCTGCAGGCAAGCAATCGCCACAAAGAAAAAGCCAACGGTCAGAATCAAACGCGGATCGATTCGGCGCATGAGAGCCATCGCAGCTATTCCGACCACAAACTGTGGAAGTGCTACCCATACCAGAACTGGTGCTTCTTCGAGAGGACGGAATCCTCGTACAGAACCCAGGAAGCTCGGAATGGCCACCACCGTAGCCAGCATGACAAACCGAAAACTGATCAGAACCAGCGCGAGCAGTAGGGTGTTTCTCCGCGTGAGAAACCGATAGTTGACAAGAGGATTCGGCAGTAAAAAATGCCTGACAATCGCAGACAGTAAAAGGAAGACGCCCGCCACCGTTAATCCGAGGATGAGCGATGAGTGAAACCAATCGAGCCTTTGCCCTTGATCCAACGCTATATAGAGCGACGCTGCGCCGAGGCTGGCATAGAGGAAACCACGCCAGCTAGGTGGGTGTTGCCCAGGTTTCGGGGTGGGTAGCGGCTGCCTTGGTATTCCGAAGTAGATTAGAGCGATCATCAATGGGGTCAGAATTGCGCCATTCCAAAAGATCCAGCGCCAAGAGAGGTGCTCCACGAAGAAGGACTCCCAGGCTTGCGCCATATCGGTTGTGAACACGATGTCTATCGCGTACATCGCTATCCCGAGCAATACATAGCGCATTGGGAGACTTCTAAGAACAAACGACAGCGTCAAGGGATAGAACGTCCCGGCGCTGAGTCCGGCCAGGATCAGAAGTGCGATCAAAGCGGCTGACGAATGGCAAAACGGCAAGACGACGCTTACGGCAGTAAAGAGGCAGGCGCAGCTGAGAAGCACACGACGGGGACCAAGAAGGCCTCCGAGATAAACAGAGAACGGTCCGATAAACATCATTGACGCGTTGAAAGAGGTGTTGATCCACGATGCTTCGTCGACGCCATAGTGGAGTGCGCCTCGAATATCTGCCAGCCCAACACTGAGGAGCCTACCGGTGCAGGTTGCGATCATCGCGCCGAGAAGAACGCCGGCGACGCCTAGAAGAGGATTGGTGCTGAAAGTTGATGCCGACTCGGCAGCCTTTGCCTCGGAAGGGATCATTGGCCACCATCCGTTGGGCGTGCCATGTCCCTGGTGTGAACGGTGACTTCAGCGGAAAAGCCCGGCCGAAGTCGATCAAGGTCTGGTTGGCCTGTGAACAGAACGATCTTGACCGGAACGCGCTGCACGACCTTAGTGAAGTTTCCGGTCGCGTTGTCGGGCGGAAGAAGAGCGAATTGCGATCCGCTTGCCGGGGAGAGCTCAACTACTTTGCCTCGGAATGTCCGATCTGGCAAGTTGTCGACGTGGACATCTGCCAGGGCACCTACCTGAATGTTTGTAAGTTGCGTCTCCTTGAAGTTCGCTTGCACCCAGGTTGAACCTTGGACAAGGTCAATCATGTGTGTTCCCGGGGTGACCAATTGCCCGACAAGTACGTGACGTTCACCGACGCGGCCGTCAGTTGGGGCCGTGATCCTGGCGTATGCGAGATTTACCTGGGCCACGACAATCGCCGCCTTCTTTGCAGCGATATCCGCCTCGAATACATCGTCCCTGGTATTCAACGCATCTCTTTGGCGCTTCGCAGCCTGAAGCTCGCTTTGACTGGTTGCGAGCGCAGCTTGGGCCCGCGCTAGATCCGCACGACGAACGTCAAGCGCACCACGAAGTTCCCCCTCCTGTGCAATCGCCGCTTCGAGTTGTTGGTGAGTTGCAGCTTTGGAGTTGAAAAGCGCCTCTTGTCTACGTAGTTCTGTCAAAGCCCTTTCCGCTGGAGGGGAAGCAGATTCTACTCCAGCCTTTGCCGCATCGACGGCAGCTTGGGCTTGAAGAATGCCCGATTCGGTAGCGTGAATTTGAGCGTCCTGAATTCGCTTAGCGGCCTGGTTGTCTGCGAGGGAGGCTTCAGACGCTGCCAAGCTAGCTTTTGCCTGATCCAGAGCCGCTTGATAGTCTTCATCGTCAAGCTCAATCAAAGCCTGCCCGGCAGCTACCTTTTCGTAGTCGCCGACATTAACTTTTCGAACAGTACCGGATATGCGAGTACTCAACGGGGTGACTTCGGCCCGAAGATAGGCGTCATCCGTACTCTGGTCTGCCTGATTTCCCTTCCATGCCGTCCAGTGACCGGCAATCGCAAACAGCAGCCCAGCAGCTACGAGCAACACGATAGAGGGAACGATCAATGACTTTTTATTCACTCTCTTGGACCTCCGATTGCGATTGTCCGGCTTCTTCCGCCGCATTAGGCAGAGTTACGCCCCCGGTTGGTCGCAGTGCCTTCGCCCCGAGTGGCCACCGAACGAATTGGCGGCTCAAAGCGTGAGAATGTTGCCGAGCAGTCTCGAGTATCATTCCCATCCTCCGCCGAGCGCTTCGTATAGTTGCACAAGAGACTGCGCCTCTCCTTCGCGTATATTCACGAGATTCAATTGCGCGGAAAACAAATTCGAATCCGTTGTGAGCACCTCGAGATAGCCGGTTGCGCCGCCTTGGTATCGGATGCGGGCGAGACGCGTCGCATCCTGTGCAGCAGCGACAAGCTTCTCTTGCTCTTCGCGGGCATCACGCTCTTTCCTGAGGGCGATTAATGCATCCGATGCGTCGTGAAACGCCCCCGCAATGGTCCTTTGATAATTCAGGACCATCTCTTTCTTGGTCTCTTCTGAGAGTTGGAGTTGTCCGCGCAGCTTTCCTCCCTCGAAAAGAGGCTGTGTAAGAGCACCGATGCCATAGATGAGCCTGCTGTCTGGATCAAAAATTGTCGAGAAGTCGCTCCCGCCAACGCCGCCTGCAGCAGTGATCGAGAGCTGAGGGAAAAATTGTGCGCGGGCTACTCCTATGCGTGCGTTCGCTTCAATGAGTTGCTGTTCGGCTTGCAGGATATCCGGACGGCGTTCCAACAAACGTGAAGGCAGGCCCACGGGTAGGTCTTGTGGAACAGGTGCGAGTGCATTCGGGTCGGTATGAACCACCGGTCCGGGACTTTTCCCCAGTAAGAGCCGCAGAGCATTCTCCTCCTGTTGGATCTGTTGTTCCAACTGCGGAATCTGCACTGACGCCGCATACTGTAGTTCCTCGGCTTGTCGCAGGTCAGCTAGAGGCACCGAGCCACCCGATTCCAGTGTGCGGGTGATGTCGACGGAATCTACCCTGGCTTTGAGCGTTTGCTTCGCGATGGAGAGCTGCTCATCGAGTGACCGTAGATGAAAATATGCGGTTGCCACCTGCTGAACCAGCGTCATACGCACCGCGCGCTGCGCCCAGACCTGAGCAAGCAGTTGCGCTCGCTGTGCTTGAGTCTGGCGGCGATACAGTCCCCAGAAGTCGGGCGTCCACGCTGCGGAGAGATTCAAGGCTCCCGCTGCGATCGCACCGCTCGGCAATCCGTTTCCAACTGAACTCCCAAGATCAGCGCCAATACCAGTTCCGCCGACTGATACCGTCGGAAATTGCTGCGAATGAGTGATTCTTAGTTGCGCCTGCGCCTCAAGCACGTGTTGAACTGCAATCCGTACGTCGTAGTTGCTTTCGAGCGCGGTACGAATCAAATCCTGCAATTCGGGTTCACGAAAGACCCGGGCCCACTTCTGATCACCGAGGGTTTCTTGGTCCGTGCTGGATAGAGATGCTTCGTCGGCGCCGCGGTAGACCTCGGGGGCAGTAAGCGGTGGACGAACATAATTTGGTCCTACCCTGCAACCGACCATAAGAATGAGCAACGATCCTAAGGAGGTCAACTTGCCCGTTGGCGTTGATTTGAACGAGGCGCTGTTCATGCACGACCTCTTTCAACTTCCGGGGAAAGCTGAGGTTCAAGGTCAGGGGCGTGGGTAGAATCCATCGTCAAATCTTTCCCGCCACGGGTGAGTCGATGGGAAAGATACTCGACCACGGCGAATGTGACTGGAACCATGAGAATTCCAAGCACGGACGCCAGTGCCATCCCTCCAATCACGACGGTTCCTAGAATCCGTCTTGAGGCTGCCCCCGACCCGCTCGCCGTCCACAACGGCAGGCAGCCAAATATGAAGGCGAGAGCGGTCATCATGATCGGTCTGAATCGCAGGCGGGCCGCCCGGAGCGCGGATTCAGAGATGCTGAGTCCCTTTTCGTAATTCGAAATCGCAAATTCGACAATCAGGATGGCATTCTTTGCAGAAAGACCGATCAGCATAATCAGTCCGATCGTCGCAAAGATGTCGTTTTCAAATGATCGGAACGTAAGCGCCAGGTATGCACCGAGAATTGCTATAGGGGTGCTGAGCAAGACACTGAAGGGCAGAGTCCAGCTCTCATAAAGCGCCGCAAGTATGAGAAAAACAATCACAATGGAAAGGCCAAAAACCATCCATGCCGGAACGCCCTCTGCGGCACGCTGTTCTTGAAAGCTCATTCCTTGGTATGAAAAGCCCATCCCGGGCGGCATCGATTGTTGGAAGACATCCTCCAACGCGGCGCGCAATTGACCCGAACTGTAACCCGGAGCTCCAGTAATGTTTATCTGTGCGCCGTTGTACTCATTGAATCGTTGTATAAACTCCGGGCCAGTCGTCTGGTTGACCTGCACAAGCGAGCTGAGCGGTACTTGGCTGCCATTTGCGCTTCGTACGTAGAAATCACCGACGCTCTGAATGTTGGTCCGTGTATCTCCCTCTGCTTGCACATAGGTTTGCCACTGCCGACCGAAGCGGTTGAAGTAGTTGACGAGATATCCGCCCATGAAGGTTTGCATGGTCGTATAGACCGTGCCGAGGTCCACTTGCTGCTGCGAAGCTTTGTCGCGATCGACCTCGGCATAGAGTTGTGGAACCGCGGGCAAATACGACGGAATTGCCGCCGCGATCTCCGGCCGCTTCGATATGGCTCCAAGGAATGCCGAAACATTGTTCGCCAGGAATTTCGGATCGTCGTTGCCGGAACGATCCTGAAGAATCATCGTGACGCCTCCCGCAGTTCCTATACCGGGAATTGCCGGCGGTGGGAACGCGAAGGCCAGACCTTGGCTATTGCTGGCCAGCTCATGCTGCATACTCGCCTGAATCGCTTCAATTTGTTCTGATCGCGATTTGCGCTCATCCCATGGCTTCAGCGTGACAAAGAAAAATCCCGTATTCGTGCTCTCGGTCTGAGTGAAAAGGCTGAAGCCGTTAACACCGACAACGCTCTGAACGCCTGGCGTTCGGAGGAGAGCTTCCGTTACGCGCTGAGCTGCTGCATCCGTTCGTTGCAATGAGGCTGCATCCGGTAATTGGATTGCCGCGTAAACATAACCCTGATCTTCCTGGGGCAGGAACCCACTTGGCAGCCGACTCCCTGTGAAGACGGCGAGCAGACCGACCCCTGCCAAACCAATCATGGCGAATCCTGACTTGTGAATCAAAACGCCTGAGGCTGAGACGTATGTTTCTGTTGTCCGACCGAAGAAACGATTGAACCAGGCGAAGAAGCGCCCCAGCGGGCTACTGCGATGCTCATGGGTCTTCGGCTTCAGCAACAGGCTTGCCAGTGCAGGACTCAGGGTCAACGCGTTAAATGCTGAAATGAGGACAGAGATCGCGATTGTCACAGCAAATTGCTGATACAAACGTCCAGTTATGCCGGGTATTGCTG
>Ga0210398_10000552_pt1 | contig 42277 bp, 36 predicted proteins | sample IncBWC4OmetaG_FD_161047 | JGI IMG/M metagenome (GOLD analysis project Ga0210398, IMG submission 161047) | Forest soil microbial communities from Barre Woods Harvard Forest LTER site, Petersham, Massachusetts, United States - Inc-BW-C-4-O | ecosystem: Environmental > Terrestrial > Soil >...
CAAGGCAGGGCAAGACAGGCAAGGCGAGGCAAGACAGGCAAGGCGAGGTAAGGCGGGGCAGGCAAGACAGGCAGGGCGAGACAGGCAAGGCGAGGCACGAGGCAAGGCAGGGCAAGACAGGCAAGGCGAGGCACGACGGGCAGGGCAGGGCGCGAGGCAAGACAGGCGAGGCAGGCGAGGCAGGCGAGGCTACGCCATCATGCCCGGCCGGACACACGGCGTGTCAGGCTTGCCGGCCGCACCTGGCCAAAGGTCGTCTGCTTTTCCTTATCGAGCCTTTGAGGCGCTCAACGCCAGGGCCGGGTTCGCGCGTGGCCTGAGCGGCCGTGGTCGTCGCCAGCCGCTCATGACGACCCCAGGCTGCGCAAGACTCCCGGCTGGAGATCGCCCGCCTCAAAGGCTCGATAAGAAAAAGCCGCGTCATCTGGCACGCCGCGGCCGGCAAGCCCGGCCAGCAGCCACCACTCGGCAAGGCGTGATGGCGTAGCTAACCGCAGGCCACGCCTCTAACAGCAAGCCATCTCCCCAACCACAGGCCACGCCTCTAACAGCAAGCCATCCCCCCAACCACAGGCCACGCCTCTAACAGCAAGCCATCTCCCCAACCACAGGCCACGCCTCTAACAGCAAGCCATCCCCCCAACCGCTAGCCACGTCCCCAACACCACGCCGCGCTCAACAACACTCCACGCCTCAACAACACCAGGCCACGAGCCTCACACCACGCCACGCCCCAACAACACGCCATCTCCCCAACCGCCAGCCACGCCTCCAACAAAACAACCCATCCCCCAACAGCAAACCCCGCCCCCAGGCCCGGGCTGTCCCCTCAGGGTGTAAGTACGACCTTGCCGATGTTGCGCCGCTCGGTGATCATCCGCTGCGCCTCGCCGGCCTGCTCGAAGCTGAAGGCGCCCGCCACCACCGGTTGGATCGTGCCGTCGTCCATCAGCTCGCGCAGGGGCACGATCCATGGTGCGAGCGTGCCGCGGTCCTTCCACAGGCTGTACATGTTCAGCCCGATCACTGCCTTCGATTCGGAGATCTGTTTGATCAGGCTGAAGCGCGGCATGCGCAGCACCGTGCCGAGCCCCGACACCAGGTTGCGCTTCTCCCCCGAGACGGCGGCCGACACGCCGAACGCGACCACGCGCCCGCCGGCACGCACCATGTTGTAGCTGCGCCGCAAACTCTTGCCGCCGATCGCGTCCATGACCAGGTCGAACTTCGGCAAACCCTTCTCCCAGCCGGGCTTGGTGTAGTCGAGCGGATGGTCGACGCCCAGCTCCGCGATCCGCGCGTGCTTGCCGGGGGACGCGGTGCCGTACACCTCGGCGCCCAGTTTCTTTGCCAGCTGGGTCGCCGCGATCCCCACGCCACCGCCGGCGGAGTGAATCAGCACCCGCTCGCCGGGCTGCACGTTTCCATAACCGATCAACCCCGCCCAGGCGGTGCCGTAGTTGACCGGCAGGGCCGCGCCCTGCTCGAAGGTGAGCCGGTCGGGGAGCGCCACCACGTCGGACGCGGGCACCACCACCTGCGATGCGTATCCGCCGAATTTCGTGCCCGCCAGTACCCGCTGGCCGACGCTCAGATCCTCCGTCCCCTCCCCCAGCTCGACGATTGTGCCGGCCACCTCGTAGCCCACCACGCACGGCGGCTTGGGAGCGTCCGGGTAGATGCCCATGCGCGCCATCACGTCGGCGAAGTTGATGCCGGCGGCCGCCACGTCGATCCGCACCTCGCCCCTGCCGAGCGGCGGGTCGGGGCGCTCGCGCACCTGGAGCACCTCGGGCCCGCCGTGCTTGGTGATCTCCACAACCCGCATCCGGCGTCAGACTATCCGATCTCATAACAGAGCTACGAGTACTGAGGGCCGAGGGCCAAGCGGATCAAGGACGCAGTGAGCGAAGTGTGCGGACGCACACGAGCGATCGAGGACGCCGAGCCCGCGCCGGCCATCGGCCCTCAGGGCAGCACGACCGCCCACCCGTCGACAAACCCCTCGGAGGCGACGATCTCCTCGACTACCGCGCGCGGCACTGGGGCGTCGGTGGTGACGACCATCGCGGCCAGGCGCCGGTCCTCGCCGGCCGCCTGGGAGCCCCCGTCGGGGGTGTGTCCGACCGCGGCCGAGGAGATGTTGATGCCGTGGCGGCCGACGATCGTGCCGACGCGGCCGATCATCCCCGGCAGGTCGGCGTAGCGGAAGACGGTGACGTTGGGCTCCAGCTCCACCGTCAGACGCCGGTTTTGCACCTCGACGAGGTGCGGCACCCGCTGCGGGCCGATCCCCGTGCCGGCGACGGCCACACGTTTGTCGCCGGCGATCACGGTGACGCGGATCAGCTCGTTGTAGTCCTGCGCCTCGCTCACACGCTTCTCCTCGACCACGATTCCGCGTTCTTCGGCCATGGTGGGCGCATTGACGAAGTTGACCTGCTCCTCGGTGTGGCCTTGCAGCGCGCCGCGGATCACCGCGAGCGTCAACAGGCGGGTGTCGAAGTCGGCGATGCGGCCCATGAACGCGGCCTCGATCCGCTCGACCGAGCTGCCCTCGGCGAGCGCCATCGCGAGGCGCCCGAGGCGCCCGGCGAGCGGCAGGAAGGGGCCGAGCATCGCCATGTCCTCGGCGGCGATCGCGGGAATGTTGACCGCCGTTGACACCACGCCGCCGGTGAGCGCGGCCACGACCTGCTCGGCGCTCTGAAAGCCGGCGCGGTCGGTGGCCTCCGCCGTGGAAGCGCCGAGGTGGGGCGTGGCGATCACCTTGGGATAGGCGAACAGGGGGTTGTCGGTCATCGGCTCGCTGGGGAACACGTCGAGCGCGGCGCCGCCCACCTTGCCGGAGTCGAGCGCCTCTTTGAGCGCCGCTTCGTCGATCAGCCCGCCGCGCGCCACGTTGAGGATCCGCACGCCGTCGCGCATCTGCGCGAACGCCGCGGCGTTCAGCCAGTTCTTGGTGTCGTCGGTCTTCGGCAGGTGGATCGTGATGAAGTCGGCCTGCGCGTAGATCTCCTCGCTGTTGTCGGCCTTCTCCACCCCCAGCTCGCGGTAGCGCTCGGCCGACACGAACGGGTCGAACGCGATCACGCGCATCTGAAAGCCCTTCGCGCGCGCGGCCACCAGCTGGCCGATCCGCCCGAAGCCGACGATCCCGAGCGTCTTCTCGTACAGCTCCACACCGGAGAATTTCGAGCGCTCCCACTTGCCCGCTGTCAGCGAAGCGTACGCCTGGGGGATGTTGCGCGCCAGCGCCAGCAGCAGCGCCATCGTGTGCTCGGCGGCGGTCACCACGTTGGATTGGGGCGCGTTGGCGACCACGATCCCGCGCTTGGTGGCGGCCTCCACGTCGACGTTGTCCACCCCCACGCCGGCGCGGCCGACCGCGCGCAGGTTGGTGGCCTTCTCGATCAGCTCAGCGGTGAGCTTCGTCGCCGAGCGGATCAGGATGCCGTGGTATTCGCCGATCCGTTGCGCCAGCTGCTCGTCGTCCCAGTCGACGCCGAGGTCGACGTCGAAGTGCTGGCGCAGCAGCGCCACCCCCGAGTCGCCGATCTTCTCCTTCACCAGCACCTTCAGGCGCTCGCCGTTCGCGCCGGCCCCAGCGGTCGCGGCAGGTGTGGCGTGCTCAGAAGCCTGCTCCGCGGCGTTCATGACGCGCTCCTCTCCACAACCCACTCGATACACGCGGTGAGGGCCCGCACGTCGTCGGGCTCGACCGCCGGGAACATGCCGATCCGCAGCTGGTTGCGGCCCAACTTGCGGTAGGGCTCGGTGTCCACGATCCCGTTGGCGCGCAGCGTCTTGGCGACCGCGGCGGCATCCACCGACTCCTCGAAGTCGATCGTGCCCACCACCAGCGAGCGGTTGGCGGGGCTGGTCACGAACGGCGTCGTGTAGGACGTGCGCTCGGCCCACTCGTACAGGTGCGAGGAGGACTCGCGGGTGCGCGCCACGCACCAATCGAGGCCGCCGCCGTCGAGCATCCAGCGGATCTGGTCGGCCAGCAGGAACAGCGTCGCCACCGCTGGCGTGTTGTAGGTCTGGTCCTTGACCGAGTTCTCCAGAGCCGTGGTGAGCGAGAGGGACTGTGGGATCCAGCGCGGGGACGCCGGCGCCTCGTCGCTTGCGAGCTTCGCGATCCGTTCCTGCGCGGCGGGGCTCAGCAGCGCCACCCACAGCCCGCCGTCGGCCGCGAAGCTCTTCTGCGGCGCGAAGTAGTAGGCGTCGGCCTGCGCCACGTCGACGGGAAGCCCCCCCGCGCCCGAGGTCGCGTCGATCAGCACCAGCGGGCCACTCGCCGCCGCGGACCCGGATCCGGCCACCGCCGACCCGGCGTCACCCGAGGCAAGGTCGGCGGTTGGCCGCACCACCGGCACCATCACGCCGGTGGACGTCTCGTTATGTGCCCACGCCACCGCGTCGGCGCCGGCCGCCACGGGATCGGCTTGCGCCGGGTCGGGTGCGTCGCCGGGCTCGGCCTTCACGACCTCCGGCTCACGCAGAAACGGCGCCTCGCGCGCGACCGAGGCGAACTTCTGCGAGAACTCGCCGTAGGCGAGGTGCAACGATCGGCGCGCGATCAGCCCGCAGGCGGCGGCGTCCCAGAAGGCGGTGGCGCCGCCGTTGCCGAGCGCCACCTCGTACCCGTCGGGGGCTTTGAACAGCTCCTTCAGTCCCGCGCGGATCTCGCCGACGAGCGCCTTCACCGGCTGCTGGCGGTGGGAGGTGCCCATCGGCGCCTCGGCGAGGAGCCGTGCGAGCGCCTCCGGACGGACCTTCGAGGGCCCGCAGCCGAAGCGTCCGTCCGCCGGCTTCAACTCGGGGGGGATCGTCAACTGCGCTGCGCTCGTGCTCGTCATGGGCTCCTCGCTTTGGCCTTCGCGTTTTACAGAGGGTGCCCAGGCGCGCGGCGTGCTGCTCCTGCTCGTGTCGCTCCCCGGTGGTCGCTTCCACCTAGCTGCTGCGCCAGTCGCGACGGGCGCGAGTTTAGCGAACCGGCGCGGCCGTCGGGAGCGATGCCACTGCTCGGACCGCAAACTTTGGGCGGCAGCGCTGTGCGTGTTGTTGTATTTACTTTTTGGACGCCAACCAGCGCACAACAACATATGTGCTGTCGAGCTTTGGTTGGCGTTCGTGTGGTGAGACGATCAGAACGAGGGGTCGATCCAGCTCATGTGCGAGCGCAGCTCTTTGCCCACCGCTTCGATCTGCGTGTGTGCCTGTTCGTCGCGCATCCGCTTGAAGTTCTCCTGGCCGGCGCGGTTCTCGGCGATCCACTCGCGCGCGAAATCGCCGGACTGGATCTCACCGAGGATCTTGCGCATCGCCGCGCGCGTCTCCTCGGTGATGACGCGTTTGCCGCGCGTGTAGTCGCCGTACTCGGCGGTGTTGGAGATCGAATAGCGCATGCCCGCGAGGCCCTTCTCGTACATGAGGTCGACGATCAGCTTGACCTCGTGCAGGCACTCGAAGTAGGCCATCTCGGGGTCGTAGCCGGCCTGCACGAGCGTCTCGAAGCCGGCCTGCACGAGCTCGGAGACCCCGCCGCAGAGGACGGCCTGCTCGCCGAACAGGTCTGTCTCCGTCTCGTCCTTGAAGGTCGTCTCGATGACGCCGCCGCGGGTGCAGCCGATCCCCTTGGCGTAGGCGAGCGCGAGCGCGCGGGCGTTGCCGGTGGCGTCTTGGGCGACGGCGACCAGGCCGGGGACGCCGCTGCCTTCCAGGAACTGGCGGCGCACGAGGTGGCCGGGACCCTTGGGCGCGACCATCGCCACGTCGACGCCCGCCGGCGGCGCGACCTCGCCGTAGTGGATCGAGAAACCGTGGCCGAACAGCAGCATGTTGCCGGGCGCGATCCCGTCGGCGATCTCCGCCTCCCACACCTCGCGGTGCAGCTCGTCGGGCAGCAGGATCATCACGAGGTCGCCGCGGGAGGCCGCCTCGACGACGCTCAGCACCTCCAACCCCTGCTCGCGCGCTTTGGCCACCGAGGGCGAGTCCTCGCGCAGGCCGACCACCACCTGCACGCCGGAGTCTTTGAGGTTGAGCGCGTGGGCGTGGCCCTGGGAGCCGTAGCCGATGATCGCGACGGTCTTGTCGTCGAGGAGGGAGAGGTTGGCGTCGTCGTCGTAGAGCATGGGCGGCAGGCTATCCGAAACTATCCGAAAGCCACCGCCACGAGCGAGCGGCCGGGGATCTCCAGGCGGCCGTCGGCGGTCGCGTAGAGAGCCGTGCGCGCGGCGAGGCCGGCGCGGATCTCCTCGATCTCGGAGACGGGCCGGGCGAGCACGATGTCGTGCAGTTCGCGCGAAAGGTCGAGCATGGTCTCCCAGAAAGACTCGAACGAGGGGTGGCGCTGGACGACGTCGATCGCCTCGATCGTGGCGTCGGTGAAGCCGGCCTGCTCCAGCAGCGCCGCCAGCCGCCCGCTGTCGCCGAGCGCGAACGGGCCGGGCACGTGCTCTGCCTCCCCAGCCGCCGACGGGGGCTGCGCGAGCCCCCGCTCCAGCAGCTCCAAGCGCGGCAAGAGCCCCCACGGGTTGACGGCGGGCGCGTCCCACACGGCGAGCGCCAGCCGCCCGCCCGGCCGCAGCACGCGGCGCGTCTCGATCAGCGCGGCGAGCGGGTCGGCCATCAGCATGTAGCCCCAGCGGCACAGCACCGCGTCGACGCTCGCCACCGGCAGATCGAGCCATTCGGCGTTCCACACCTGGAACTCGATGTTGGTGAGATCCAATTCCACCGCGCGCCGGCGGGCCCCCTCGAGCATCGCTTCGGCCTGATCGGAGAGGATTACGCCGCCGGTGGGGGCCACCAGTTCGGCCGCCAGGAACCCGACCTCCCCCAGGCCGGCCGCCAACTCCAGGATCCGCTGGCCGGGCTGCGGCTCGACCGCCTCCACGAGCCAGTGCGCGACCGGCGCCCCCAACTCTCTGACGGCCTCCTGGCGGCGCACCCAGCCGCTGGCCGCCTCCTCCCACAGCGCCGCCCCGCGGCGACGATGCTCCTCGGCGGCGGCGGCGACCCGCGAGGCGCCGGGGTGCGCCTCGGACGATCCCTCCCTACTCATGTGTGAGCTCCCTGCGCAGCAGCTTGCCCGAGCGCGTGCGCGGCAGCGGGCCCTCCACCAACGCGATCTCCTTGGGCACCTTGTAGGGGGCCAGCCGCGCGGCGCAGTGGCGGCGCAACTCCTCGACCGATCGGGGGTCGGCCAGCAGTTGCGCGCCGGGCCGCGCCACCACCAGCGCGGTGACCGCCTCGCCCCAGCGCTCGTCGGCGCGAGCGAGGGCGGCGGCCTCGAGCACGCCCGGGTGCTCCTCGAGCGCGGCCTCCACCTCCGTGGGCGCCACGTTCTCACCTCCGCTGACGATCGTGTCGGCCTTGCGTCCGGTCACCACCAGACCTCCCTCGGCTGTCAATGTACCTAAATCCCCGGTTCGCAACCAGCCGTCGGCGCCGGCCGCGCCCCGGGCCACGGTTGGGCCGCAGACCTCGATCTCGCCGTCGGCGGCCGTCCGCACCCGCGTGCAGAACAGCGGCGGGCCCGCCGTGGGGGGTCCGCCGGGGGTATCCACGGCACGCGCCGCCACGGCGAGCGGCAGGGTCGTGACCTGCGAGCAGGCCTCCGTCAGACCGTAGGTGAGGCTCACCGGCACCCCAGCGTCGTGTGCGCGCGCGAGCAGCGCCGCCGGGACCGGGCCGCCGCCGGTGAGCGCGCAGCGCAGCGCCGACGGGCTTTCCAAGCCGGCATCGAGCAGGCGCGCGAGCGTGGTGGCGACCAGCGAGACGAGCGTGACGGCCTCCCCGGGCGGCGCCGTGAGGGCGCGCAGCGTCAGCTCCGTGTCGAAACGCTCGTGCACGACGGCGGTGGTGCCGTAGATCGCGCTGCGCAGCAAGATCGACAGGCCGCCGACGTGCGACAGCGGCAGGTTGCACAGCCACCGCTCGTCGGGGTCGAGGCCCAGCGCAACCGCCGACCCGAGCGCGCTCCACAGGAAGTTGCCGTACGTCAGCTCCACCGGCTTGGGTGCGGAGGTGGTGCCCGACGTGTGGATCACCGCCGCCACCGCGTCGAGGTTGTGTGCATTCTTTTTGGACGCCAACCAACTGCCCGACGGGACGTGGGGCACCGCCGGCAGCGGCTCCTCGACGACAACCGCGGCCCCGTCGAGGATCGCCGCCCGCTCGCGCGGGCCGAGGCGCGGGTCGACCGGCACGGCGACGGCGCCGAGCAGCAGACAGGCGTGCAGCGCACAGGCGAAGTCGAGGCCGGCGGGGAGCGCGATCGCCACGCGCTCCCCGGGCGCCGCCCCGCGCGCGGCGAGATGGTCGGCGCCGGCGCGGGCCAGGGCGAGCAGCTCCGCATAGGTGCAGGAGCGCGCCGGGTGCTTGCCGTTCCCCGGGACCGCGACCGCGAGCGCGTGGGGGCGCGTGGCCGCCGCCCGCTGAAGCCATGCCGTCACCGCCATCCCGACAAGGCTAGCCGCAGCCGGGCATTCGCTTGACCTCGCCGGCTGGGCCAACCCGTTGGGGAGGCGCAAGCTAGCCTTCGCGCATGCCAACCACATGGACCGCCTCAGGCGAATACACCGACATCCGTTACGAGAAGTCATCCGACGGGGGGATCGCGAAGATCACGATCGACCGCCCGGAGGTGCGCAACGCCTTCCGCCCGCTGACCGTGATCGAGATCTCGCGCGCGCTGACGCAGGCGCACGAGGATCTGGAGGTGGGCGCGATCGTGCTCACCGGGGAGGGGCCGCTGGCGTTTTGCGCCGGCGGCGACCAACGCGTGCGCGGCGACTCCGGCTACCTCGCCGAGGATGCGGCCGGTAATCCGGATCCCACCCGCCCGGGCCGCTTTCACGTAACCGACCTGCACGTGCAGATCCGCCGGTTGCCGAAGCCGGTGGTGGCGATGGTGGCCGGGTATGCGATCGGCGGCGGCCACGTGCTGCATCTGGTGTGCGATCTGACGATCGCCGCCGAGAACGCCCGCTTCGGCCAGGTGGGCCCGCGCGTGGGCTCCTTCGACGGCGGCTTCGGCGCAGGGCTGCTGGCCAACCAGGTGGGTCCGAAGAAGGCGAAGGAGATCTGGTTTCTGTGCCGCCAGTACACCGCTCCGGAGGCTCTGGAGATGGGGTTGGTGAACACGGTGGTGCCATTGGAGCGGCTGGAGGAGGAGACGGTGGCGTGGTGCCGGGAGATGCTGGCTCTCTCCCCGTTTGCGCTGCGCCTGTTGAAGGCGTCGTTCAACGCCGCCGAAGACGGTCTCGCCGGCGTGCAGCAGCTGGCGCACGACGCCAACCTCCTGTTTTACGGCAGCGAGGAGGCGCAGGAGGGCCGCGATGCCTACCGCGAGAAGCGCGCCCCCGACTTCTCGCGCTTCCCCCGGAGGGCGTGAGCGAGTGTCGGCGATCGCCGCCCACCGCGAGGCCAGCGCGGTGCGGATCTGGGTGATGGCGGCGCGCGTGCGCACGCTGCCGGCGGCGATCGCCCCGGTGCTGGTGGGCACGTCGCTGGCGCTCGGCGACGGCAGCTTCCGCGCGCTGGCGTTCGTGGCGGCGCTGCTGGGGGCGGTGTTCATCCAGGTGGGCACCAATTTGTCCAACGACTACTCCGACGCGCGCCGCGGTGCCGACACCGAGGATCGGTTGGGGCCGGTGCGGGTGACCGCCGGCGGGTTGGTGCCCCCGCGCCAGGTGCTGATCGCCACGTATGTGACGTTCGGGCTGTCGATCCTGTGCGGCGCGTACCTGATCTCCGTCGCCGGCTGGGGCCTGCTGGCGGTCGGGGCGGCGTCGATCCTTGCCGGCGTGCTTTACACCGGCGGCCCCCGCCCGTACGGCTACGAAGGGCTGGGCGAGCTGTTCGTGTTTCTCTTTTTCGGGATCGTGGCGGTGGCCGGCTCGTACTACGTGCAGGTGCAGCACCTCCCCTGGCAGGCATTCGCGTGCGCGGTGCCGGTGGGTTTGCTGGCGAGCGCGATCCTCGTGGTGAACAACGTGCGCGACATCGACACCGACCGCCGTGCCGGCAAGCGCACGCTCGCCGTGCGCCTCGGCCGGGCGCGCACGCGCCAGCTGTACACGGCGATGCTGGCGATCGCGTTCCTCGCCGCCCCGCTGCCGTGGCCGCTGGGCTCGATGACCGCGTGGCTGTTGCTCCCCTGGGCGGCGATTCCGCTGGCGGTGTCGCTCACGCGCACCGTGCGCACCCGCCTGGACGGCCCCGCGCTGAACGGCGCGCTGGCACGCACGGGCCTGTTGCAGCTGCTGTTCTGTCTGCTGTTTGCGGCGGGGATTCTCGCCAGTGGAGGGATTGGGGGATGAGGGGTGGGGTTGCTGAGTGGTGTTGTCCAACCGGAGCCCAACCAGCTTGAGGCGCGCGGGCGGACGGTCGGTCGGATGCAGCTGACCGTCGCCGAGCGGACGCTGCGTCTGCGCACCCCGTTCGCCACCTCCTACGGAACGGTGAACGAGCGCACGCTGCTGACGGTGACGCTCGCCGACGCCGACGGCCTCTGCGGGTACGGCGAAGCGGCGCCGTTGGAGCCTTACGACGGCGTCAGCCTCGCCCGCGTGCACGCAGCGCTGGAGGCTTACCGGCCGGTGCTGATGCAGTCGGCGGCCGCCACCGGGGCGCAGCTGATCGAGGCGTGCCGGCGCGTCGCGGACCTGCCCCAGGCGCTGGCGGCGATCGACCTCGCGCTGTGGGACCGCGCCGGGCGCCGCGCCGGCAGGCCGGTGGCGGCGCTGCTCACCGACGCGCCAGCGAGCGAGGTGACCGTGAACGCCACCGTGGCCGCCACCGACCGCGCTGCGGCCGCCGAGCAGGCCGCGCGGGCAGCGGCGGCCGGGTATGAGTGCGTGAAGGTGAAGGTGGGCGTCGGTGACGATGCCGGGCGCCTGGCGGCGGTGCGAGCCGCGGTGGGCCCGCATGTGGCGCTGCGCGTGGACGCCAACGGCGCGTGGGACGTGGAGCAGGCGGTGAGCGCGATCGAAGCGCTGCACCCGGTTGGCTTGGAGCTGGTGGAGGAGCCCACGCACGGCTTGCGGGCGGTGCGCGAGGTGCGCGAGCGCGTGGCCGCGCGCGTGGCGATCGACGAGACCGCGGCCGAGCACGGCGCGCTGGGGGCAGGCGTGGCCGACGCGGTGTGTTTGAAGATCTCCCGCTGCGGCGGCATCGCCGGCTTGCTGGCCGCCGCCGCGCTGGTGCGCGCGTCGGGCGCCGAGGTGTACCTCGCCTCCACGCTCGACGGCCCGCTGGGCATCGCCGCCGCTGTGCACGCCGCTGCCGCTTTGGCCTCGCGCGGCCCGCTGCCACCGTGCGGCCTGGCCACGCTCGGCCTGTTCGAGGACCTCGACGACCCGCTGACGGTGCGGACCGGGCGAATCGCGGTGCCGTCGGCCCCCGGACTCGGGGTGGAGCCACTTCAGAGTGACAGCGCCTGAGCGACCGCGGCGGGATTCTCCAGCGGCAGCCCGTGGCCGCCGGGCGCCACCACGAGACGGCCGGCGGGCAGCAGCTCCGCCATCCGCCGGCCGAGCGCGCAAAACTTCTCGTCGCGCTCGCCCACCAGCACCGTCACCGGCATCGACAGCTCCTTCAGGCGGTGCCACAGTGGCTGCATCTCCCCCAGACTGAGGCCGCGCATCGCGGCGGCCAGCGCGTCGGGGCGGTTGCGGCGCTGGTCGGCGCGGGCCAGCGCGCCGACCTCCGGGGGGTCGGCGGCGAACAGCGGCTGGGTTCGCCAGCGCTCGATGAACTCCTCGTAGGGCTTCTGTTGGAGGTCGTCAGCCAGCACCAGATCGGCACGGCGCCGCGCTTCGCGCTCGGCGCCGTCTTCGATGCCGGGGTTGACGCCGATCAACACCAGTCGCTCGACTCGCTCGGGCGCCGCCAGCGCCACGTGCAACGCCACGCGACCGCCAAGCGAGTAGCCGCACAGCGCGAAGCCGGGAGGGCTGGCGGCCAGCACCTGCTCGACGCAGCCCCCAAACGAGATCGGCCGCAACGCGTCGGCGGCGGCGCCGTGGCCGGAGAGGTCGAGCGCCAGCGGGCGGTACCGTTCACGCTCGAGTAGCCCCACCACGCCGTCCCAGGCGCGGTGTGTGCCGCCGAAGCCGTGCAACAAAACGACGTTTTCGCTCACATCGCGATCCTATGGCCACCGCCACCGACACCCACCTGCTGCTGCGCGCGTTCGTGGACGAGCTGGCGCGGTGCGGGCTGCGCGACGCCTGCACATCGCCCGGTTCGCGCTGCACACCGCTGGTATTGAGCCTCGCGAGCGAGCCGCGGGTACGCTGCCACTCGCACATCGACGAGCGCTGCTCCGGCTTCTTCGCGCTGGGGCTCGCCAAGGCCACCGGCCTACCGGCGGCGGTCACGTGCACCTCCGGCACCGCCGTCGCCGAGCTGCTGCCGGCCGCGATCGAGGCGCACGAGGCAGGCGTGCCGCTGCTGATCCTCACGGCCGACCGACCACCGGAGCTCCGCGAGAACGGCGCGGGACAGACGATCGACCAGGTGAAGTTGTACGGCACTGCGGCTAAGTGGTTTTTCGAGGTGGGTACGCACGCCCTCGACATCCCCGACATGGGCGGTGACGCGGCGATGTCAGAAGAGGCGGAGGCGAGGATGCACTGGATGCGCACGCTTGCCTGCCGTGCCTACTGGCGCACACTGGAAGGCCGGCCGGGCGTGGTGCACCTCAACTTCGCGCTGCGCGAGCCGCTGGTGAGCAGCGAGGACATCGAGCTGCCGGCCGACCCCACCGGCAGGCCGGACGGCCGCCCGCTCGTGACCTGCTCGCCGGCGCGGCTGTCAGCGCCCGACGATGCGCGGTCGCTCGCCGGTGCGCTCGCCGCGCACCCTCGGGGGGTGGTGGTGGCGGGACGGCACGAGCGCCACACCCCGCTCGGCGAGGCCGCCTCGGCGTTCTGCGCCGCCACCGGCTGGCCGCTGCTGGCCGATCCGCTTTCGGGCGCGCGCCGCGGTCCGGCGGCGGTGGCGCACTACGACGTGCTGTTGCGCCACCCCGCGTTCGCCGCCGGCGCCACGCCCGACATCGTGGTGCGCGTCGGCGACCTGCCCACCTCCAAGCCGCTGCGTGCCTGGTTGGCCGGCATGTCCCACGTCCCGCAGGCGGCGCTCGACCACGAGGACGGCTGGCAGGACCCCGACGCGGTGCTGTGCCGGCGCTTCGCACTGGAGCCCGCGGCGGCGCTGCGGGCGCTCGCCGACGCCGCGTCCGCGGGTGAGGTTGCGCCGCGGGCCGACCCCGATTGGCTGGCGGGCTGGCGCAGCGCCGACGAGCGCGCCGCCGAGGCGCTGCTGGGGGTGATCGGCGCCGGCGGCCTCAGCGAGCCGGCGGTGGCTGCCGAGCTGGGCGTGCTGCTGGGAGCCGAGGCCACGCTGTTCGTGGCCTCCTCGATGCCGGTGCGCGAGATCGAGAGCTTCTGGCCGGTGCGGGACGACCCGCCGCGCGTGCTGTGCAACCGCGGCGCCAACGGCATCGACGGCACCGTCTCCAGCGCCTTCGGCGCGGCCGCCGCCGGCGAGGGCCCGGTGGTGCTGCTGATCGGCGACGTCGCGCTCGCCCACGACATCGGTGGCCTGCTGGCCGCGCGGCGACTGGAGTTGGAGCTGACGATCGTGCTGATCGACAACGGCGGCGGCGGCATCTTCGACTTCCTCCCGGTCGCGCAATCGCCGATGGCGCGGAGGGGCGCGGAATCGCCGATGGCGCGGGGAGGCACGGACTGCGGCCAGCGGAGCACCGGCGGCGACCCGGCGGAGGAAGACCTCTACACCCGCCACATCGCCACCCCCACCGGCCTCGACTTCGCGCAGGCCGCGCGGCTGTATGGGCTGGAGCACGAGACGGTTGCCGACGTGCCGGCTTTCCGGGTCGCCATCGAGCGCGCGCTCACGCAGCGCCCGCGCCGCGCCGGGATCATCGAAGTGCGCACCGACCGGGCAGAGAACGTGGTGCTGCACCGGCGCGCGTGGGAGGCAGTCGCCCAAACGCTCGACGGTGCCTGATCGCGGCAATGCGATGGCGGGCGACGCCTACACTGCAAGCCATGATCTCCACAGCATCGCCTCACACCAACCACCGCGCCTCCCACCAGCTTCGGCGCCCAGCCGCGTTCGCGCTTGCCGCGGTGGCAGTCGCCGTAAACGCCGTGCCCGGCACCGCTGGCGCCGCACCCCGCGCCCGCCCGGGGGCGCCCGCGATCCTCATCAACGCCTACACCCTCAAGCCCAAGGTCCAGCGGACGGTCGGCTTCAACGGCTACGCCACCTATACGTTCAGCGCCAAGCCCAAACGGGCAATCAAGAGCGCCAGCGCTCGCATCGTCGGCGCCCGGGCGCACGCCGTCAAAATCACCGGCAAAAGCATCTCGCGCAACCGCAAACGCTTCACCGTCAAGCTCATCTTCCCCGGCGAGCAAGGCAATCCGGGCAAGCTGGTGGTAAGGCTCGCCACGGTCGGCGCCTGAGCCGGAAGGCCTACCCCGCGGAGTATTGTCGAGCTGCGCGGACAGAGCCGTCGCAGGCCGTCGGTAGTCTCGGTCGCATGGCATATGCGCAACGGCAAGCAGTCGGCGGCGAGGCAAAGGCGTCTTCGTCGGCTAACCAGGAGTACGGTGCCGTCTTCACTCGACGCTGGGTTGTCGAGCTGGTTTTGGATCTTGTAGGGTACGTCGACAGACGCGACTTGGCCGCGATGCGAGCCGTTGAGCCGGCATGTGGCGACGGCGCGTTCCTCGGCCCGATGGTCGAGCGATTGTCGCGCTCATGCCGCCGGCATGGAAGACAGATCGGCGAGGCGGCCGGCGCCATCCGCGCGTGCGACCTACAGCCCGCGCACGTTGCGCAGAGCCGCCGCGTGGCCGAGGAGCGGCTTCTGGCTGACCGCTGGGGCATCGGCGACGCGCGGGAGCTTGTAAGCGGCTGGGTGGCTCGTGAGGACTTCCTATTGGGGCCCCGTGAGGTCGGCACCGCAGATTTCGTAATCGGCAACCCACCCTACATCCGGCTGGAGGCAGTTCCGGCTGCGCGCAGCAGGGCCTACCGCCGTGTGTGCCGGACGATGGCGGGGCGATCGGATGTGTATGTCGGCTTCTTCGAGGTCGGTTTGAACGCGCTGCGCCCCAGCGGCGCACTTGGTTTCATCTGCGCCGATCGTTGGATGCGCAACCAGTATGGGCAACGTTTGCGCGGAATGGTTGCCGACAGGTTTGCCGTCGAGACGGTGATCGAGATGCACGACGTCGATGCATTCGAGGAGGAGGTGAGCGCTTATCCGTCGATCACGATCCTCCGTCGTCAGGCGCAACGACACGCGGTCGTCGCCACGGCGCACAAGAGCTTCGACGAGCACGCGGCTCGCCGTGTTCGCATCTGGGCGAGCCGCAAGAACGGTGCCAAGCTGAGCGATCCGGGGTTTGAGGCGGCGCGTCTGCCGGCCTGGTTTGAAGGCATGTCGTCCTGGCCAACGGGCACTCCGGAGCGGCTCGCGCTCGTGGCCGGCCTGGAGCGCAGGTTGCCTGCGCTGGAGGACGGCGCGACCGGCACACGTGTCGGCATCGGTGTCGCGACCGGCGCCGACCGCGTTTTTGTGATCAGCAACCCGACGCTGGTCGAGCGTGATCGACTACTGCCGCTGGCCATGGCGCGCGACACACTGAGCGGTCAGCTGCTCTGGTCCGGAACTTATCTCGTAAATCCGTGGGACGGTGACACCGGAGCGCTCGTATCGCTCGACGTCTACCCGCGTTTGCGCGACTACTTCAAGGCCAATGCCATGGCACTTCGCGCCCGCAATGTGGCTGGTCGACGGCCACAGCAGTGGTATCGCACGATCGATCGGGTAAGTCACTCGCTCATCACGATGCCCAAGCTGCTGATCCCAGACATCAAGGCGGCGATTCATCCGGTGCTCGACCAGGGCGGTACATACCCCCACCACAATCTCTACTGGGTGGTGAGCAAGCGATGGAACCCCGAGGTGCTCGGGGGACTGCTTCTCTCTGGCGTCGCGCAGATGTTCATCGAAAGCTATGCAGTACGAATGCGCGGGGGATACCTGCGCTTTCAAGCGCAGTATCTGCGACGGATTCGTGTACCCCTCACCGACTCGATCACCAGCCGCACCCGCCGACAGCTTGAGCTCGCATTCGCCACCCGGGATGTCGAGCGAGCCACAGCAGCCGCACTCGACGCCTACGGATTGAAAGAACTTCCGCGGTAGGAGCGAGCGGCGCGAGCGCGAACTACTCCTGCAGAATGGATCAGGAGGCATTCGAGGCCGCCGTTCGCCGGTCCTGGGCGGTGCGTGAGAGTCAAGCTCAAAAACAGCGCGAAAGCGGGCGGGTGGACGCCGGCCGACGCGGAGCGGTTACCGGTGGAGCGCACATGGATGCCATGGCGCAGCTGATGGAGTCGATCTTCATCGATGCGGGTTTTGCTCCATCCAGCGTCAGCCGCGAATCCTCCATCGAGTTGCCCGGCTATTTTCGACCGGAGAAGAAATGGGACCTGGTGGTCGTCCACGGCGACACCCTGGCGGCGGCAATCGAGTTCAAGAGCCAGGTCGGTCCTTCATTTGGCAACAACTACAACAACCGCAGCGAGGAGGCCATCGGCAGCGCCATTGACATCCGCCACGCGTATGAGGAGGGTCTATTCGGCCAAGTGCACCCGTGGCTGGGTTACCTCTTCCTGCTTGAGGAGGCACCCGGCTCCACCAGGCCGGTCCAAGTCAAACAGCCGTTTTTCGCGGTGGATCCAGTCTTCATCGGCGCCTCCTACAAGCAGCGCTATGAGATCCTCTGCCGCCGACTCGTCTACGGCGGCCTATATGACGCGGCGTGTTTCGTCACCGCCTCAGCCGACCCCTTATCGCCCATCCATGAGCCCTCGCCAGACTTGAGCTTCAGCGCCTTTGCCGCCGCCATCCGCGAGCGAGCGGCAGCACTGCTCGCGATCGAGTGACCGATGCCACCCTACCCCGCGAGTAGAGGCAGCAGCGCCGCCAGCTTCACCTCGGTCTCGGCCAGCTCCGCGGCGGGATCGGAGTCGCGCACGACGCCGACGCCGGCGTAGCAGCGGGCGACGCGGTCGCGCAAGAGCGCGCAGCGCAGCGCGACGCAAAACTCACCGTCGCCGGTGGCGTCGGCCCAGCCCACCGGGCCGGCGTACCAGCCGCGGTCGAGGCCCTCCAACGCGGGGATCAGCGGGCGCGCGGTGGCGAGCGGCTCGCCGCCCACGGCGGGCGTGGGGTGCATCAGCTCCAGCAGCTCGATCACGTCCAGCGGCTGCGCCAGCTGCGCGCGGATCGGCGTGGCCAGGTGCTGGATGTTGGCCACCTTCACCAGCGTGGGGTCAGGCGGGGCGGCGGTCCACAGCGCGTGCTGGCGCAGCGTGCGCTCGATCCGGCGAATCACGATCGCGTGCTCCTCGCGGTCCTTCTCGGAGTGCATCAGCTGCGCGCCGAGATGGTCGTCGACGGCGGGGTCGGCGCTGCGGCGCATCGATCCGGCCAGCGCCAGCGTGCTGACGCGGTGTCCCTCGCGGCGCACCAGCAGCTCCGGGCTGGCCGCCACGAACGCGGCGTCGTCGCGGCCCACGCAGAACACCGTGCACGAAGGGAAGCCCTCGCGCAACACTCCAAACAGCGCGGCGGGGTCGAAGTTGGAAGCCCCCCCGCTCGCGTGCACCTGCACCTCGCGCGCCAACACCACCTTCTCCAGCCGGCCCGCGCGGATCAGCTCGACCGCCCGCGCCACCGCCGCTTCGTAGTGCTCGGGGGGCATGGCGCTGGCGACCCGATAGCGCCCGGCGGGTGCCGGATCAAGCAGCGGCAGCGGCCGTTCGCGCAGCTCCCCCACGCGGCGCTCCAACCGCGCCAGCAACTCCTGCGCGGTGTCGTCGGGCGCGGCCAGCGCGCACACCATCATGCGGACGTGGTCACGCCCGTCGGTCGGGGAACGGCGGCGGGTGAGCGCCACCTCGGGCACCACCAGCGAGGCCGGCGCGAATCCGCTCCAGGTCGGGTCCTCACCACCGGCGGGGGCGAACGCGAAGCCGCCCAACGCCACCGGCCCGGCGCCGGCGGCAGCGAGGTCGGAGGACTCCTCCGGGGGGTCGCCCACGGCCGCCGCGGCCAGCGCGCGCCAGCGATCGGCCACCGTGGCAAACCGCTCCTTGCCGGCGGCCGTCAGGTGGACGACCTCGCCGAGCGCCGCCAGCACGCGCGCTCCGCGCTCGGGCTGCTCTAACAGAAACCACGGCTCTCCGGGGCGCCGCGAGGCGGCCACCACAGCGCTGGGGTCAATGCCCGCCGGCAGCGCCAGCGTCAGCGCCGCCAGCGTCTCGCGGCCGCTGCGGCGAGCACGCTTGACCGCAAGCTGCAGCCGTGCGCTCAGCCGCTCGCGGTCGACGTTGGCGAGGAGGAACGGGGCGAAAGGGGAATCCGCCCGTGCGCTGGGAGGTGTATCCGTTGAAATGCGGGCCATGCGGGAGTGGCTACCAGTCTGAGCCTAGTACAAGCGCTTCCCGTGTCCCCGCCCGGGCACGCTCCCCTGAGGGTCGGGGAGCAAGCAGATCAAGGACGCAGGGAGCGAAGTGTGCTCCGCACACGAGCGACCGAGGACGCAGATATGCGCCGCTCCCCGACCCTCAGGTCTCGCTGCGTCCCCTGGCAATCGCTATCTCGCCGGTGCGCATCATCTCGATCAAACCGAACGGGCGCACCATGTCCTCGAACGCCTGGATCTTTTCGGTGGTGCCGGTGATCTCGACGATGATCGAGCGCTTGGTGACGTCCACCACCTTGCCGCGGAAGATCTCGGTGATCTGCATCAGCTCGCCGCGCTGGGCGCCGTCGGCGGCGACCTTGAACATCGCCAGCTCGCGCGACACCGTGTCGCCGGGGTCGAGGTCGCGGATCTTCAGCACGTTCACCAGCTTGTGCAGCTGCTTGGTGACCTGGTCGATCGGGTGCAGCGCGCCGTCCACCGTGAGCGTCACGCGCGACACGCGCTCGTCGTCGGTGGGGCCCACTGTGAGCGTGTCGATGTTGAAGCCGCGGCGCGCAAACAGCCCGGCGATGCGGGTCAGCACGCCGGACTTGTTTTCCACAAGGATCGACAGCACGTGCTTGCGCCCCGTGCGCAGGTTGCCGGAGACTTCCAGCTCGGCGAGGCTCAGCGGGGCCTTGGTGGCGGGCTCTCCCATCGCCGCGCTCACCCCACCATCTCCCGCGCAGCCTGGCCGGCGGGGATCATCGGGAAGGTGTTCTCCTCGCGAGTCACGCGCACGTCCACCACCACCGGGCCCTCGGTGGCGATCGCGCGCTTGATGTCGTCCACCAGCGTGTGCTTGTCCTCGAAGCGCATCCCCGTAGCGCCGTACGCCTCGGCCAGCTTGACGAAATCGGGGTATTTGCCCATGTCCACGTGCGAATAGCGGCCGTCCCAAAACAGCTCCTGCCACTGGCGCACCATGCCGAGGTAGCCGTTGTTCATGATGAACACCTTGATCGGGATCTGCTCCTGCGCGCAGGTGGCCAGCTCCTGAGCGTTCATCTGCACCGAGCCGTCGCCCGCCACACAGCACACCAGGCGGTCGGGGCAGCCCACGGCGGCGCCCATCGCGGCCGGCAGCCCGAAACCCATCGTGCCCAGGCCGCCCGAGTTGATCCAGCGACGCGGCGCCGGGAAGTCGTAGTACTGGGCCGTCCACATCTGGTGCTGGCCGACGTCGCTGGAGATGATGGCCTCGCCGCCGGTGGCCTCGTGCAGCGCCTGGATCAGGTACTGGGGCTTGATCTCGGCGTCGGTGGAGTCCTCGTAGCGCAGCGGGTACTGCTTGCGCCACCCTTCGATCCGCTCCCACCACTCCTCCAGGCGCGCCGGGTTGGGCTCCAGGGCGCGGTACTCCACCGCCAGCTTGCCCAGCACATGGCGGGCGTCGCCCACGATCGGGATGTGGGCCGGAACGTTCTTGGAGATCTCCGCCGGGTCCACGTCGATGTGGATGAACTTGGCGCGCGGGGCGAACTCCGACAGCTTGCCGGTGATGCGGTCGTCGAAGCGGGCGCCCACCGCGCAGATCAGATCGGCCTCGTCCATCGCGTAGTTGGCGGCGCGCGTGCCGTGCATGCCGAGCATCCCCAGCCACTGCGGGTTGGGCTGCCCGTCACCGGCGCCGGCGCCGTCGGGTCCGATCCGCGCCGGGAAGGCCCCGAGGCCCATCAGCGTGCAGGTGACCGGGAAGCGGTCGCTGGCGGCCAGCTCGATCAGCTCGGCGGAGGCGTTGGCGTTGACCACACCGCCGCCGGCGTAGATCACCGGGCGCTGCGCCGCCGCCAGCGCCTTGGCGGCCTGGCGGATCTGCTTCTGGTTGCCCTCCAGCGTCGGCTGGTAGCCCGGCAAACGCACGTCGGTGACCGGCTCGTAGGCGATCTCCGCGCGCGACAGATCCTGGGGGATGTCCACCAGCACCGGGCCGGGGCGGCCGCTGGAGGCGATGTGGAAGGCCTCGTGGATCGCGCGCGGGATCTCCAGCGGGTGCTGGATCATGAACGAGTGCTTCACCACCGGCATCGTGATGCCGATCGTGTCGGCCTCCTGGAAGCCGTCGGTGCCCAGCAGCTCGGTACGCACCTGGCCGGTGATGAACACCACCGGCACCGAGTCCATCATCGCGTCGCAGATCGGCGTGATCAAGTTGGTGGCGCCGGGGCCGGAGGTGGCGAACGCCACGCCCACTTTGCCGCTCGCCTTCGCATACCCCTCGGCGGCGTGCCCGCCGCCGGCCTCGTGGCGGACGAGGATGTGGCGGATGCCGGCGTCGACGAACGCGTCGTAGGTGGGCAGGTTGGCGCCGCCCGGCAAACCGAACACCACCTCCACGCCCTCCGCCTTGAGGCATTCCATCAATGCGTCAACCGCGCGCATATCCGCCTTACCGCCTTTCCACTGCACTCGAACGGGCCAAAAAGGGAGTGTACCAGCGGGTTTTCAGCCTTCTGCGGAGCGCCGCCCGGTTGGCATCCGAAAAGTTGATGCGACCGCCGCGAGGCGGTGTGTACCGCCGGCCGTCAGGAGGACCCAATTGCGATCCCGATCGACAAGGCAATGACGCCGCCGACGGTGACCACCAGCAGCGACGAGCGCAGGGAGACGTGCAGGAAGCGTTTGCGCACCCATGCGATCGCAAACAACTCGAAGGCGACCACGCACCCGGCGACGATCAGCGCGCGGTGAACATCGCTGATCAAAAACGGCAGCGTGTGGAAAATGCCGCCCAGTGTGGTCATGCCGCCGGTGATCATGCCGCGCACCACCGCCGAGCCACGACCGGTCTCCTCGCCGGTGTCTGACAGCGCCTCCGACCAGCCCATGCTGACGCCGGCGCCGAGCGCGGTGGAGAAGCCCACCACCAGCGCCACGTGCGAGTTGGCCGAGATCGCCGCCGCGAAAATCGGTGGCAGCGAGGAGACGGTCCCATCGATCATCCCCACCAGCGCCGGCTGCACCACGCGCAGCACGAAGTCGCGCTCGTCGGGAAAACCGGCGCGGTGGATCAGACGCGCGATCAGCGAATCGTGCGCGGGTACCGAGGGAGCCTTGGCGCTCATCCCCAAGCTTTATAGAGCGTGCCGCGGTTCGGGATCCCTAATGGGCTGGCCTAACCCGGGCGCGCACGCCGGGCCGCGACGCGGGTCGCGCGGCGGCTCACGCCGTGGAGGGAGGCTTCCACGATTCCGGGGCGATCACCGTCTCCGGAAACTCGAGCTCGGCGCCGCAGCGTGTGCAGAGCGCGTCGTAGATCTTGGTCACGCGCCCGCATTGGGGGCAGCGGCGGCGCAGCTCGTTGCTCTCCATCCGATACGCGATCGCCGCCAGCAGGCCGAACAGGGGGATGGCGCCGGAGATCAGAAACCACAGCACAAACGAGCTGCCCTTCACGCGGCCGACGATCCCGCCAGCAAAAGCGAAGCCCAGGGCGATCGCCACGTAGCCCATGAGCGACCCCGCCTCAGAGAAGGACGCGCAGGGCCCAGATGAGGGCGACGATCGCGAGGATCGCCAACAGCGGCCCCACGACGACCAGCGCAATGCCGATCACGATCTTCAGCAGCACATAGCCGGCCAACAGCACGATCAACCCGGCCACCACCGTGCGGCCCAGCGAGCGCGACGACGACTGTGCAGGTGGCTGGCTCATGCGATCAAGTAGATCGTAGCGCGTGGCGAGTGGGCAATAGGCGATACGGCCGGGCGGGGGCTCCTGCCCCGGCCCGGCCGCACGCGGCCTGCTCCGCCAATCCCGCGGTAGAGGGGAACCGCGGGGGCGAGATCTCGGGACCGCCCGCCGCCCTTTGACCACATGCGGGGCCGGGCGATCCTGAGGCTTGGTTGTTGGCTATCCGAACGAGCGAAGGCGCCCGAACTCGCCCACGATGCGCGCCGTGGCGAGATCGGTACCGTCGAGCGGGAGTGAACGCCCTCCCCGCCCGATGCCGGCCAGGCGATAGCGCCTTACCGCTGGCCTCTGGGCGGGGTGAGCAGGGCTCCCAGGGTCGCCCTCCGGCAGTAGAAGAAACCGCCGGCCGGACGACGATTGGGTTGGGCGTGGAGGGTTCATGGTCAGCATATTGCCCGCCGGCGGCCGTTTTGCCTTTGGCCCGCAGTCCAAGATGTGGATGGGAGCGGTGTGGCGGTTGCGCGCGAGCGCTCAGAGCCCGAGCTGCTCGTGCACCAGCCGCGTCACCGCGCCGCCGTCGGCGCGGCCCTTGGTGGCACGCATCACATGGCCCACGATCGGACCGATCGCCTTGGCGCTGCCGTCGCGCATGTTGGCCGCCGCCTCGGGGTGGGCGGCGATCGCCGCGGCCACGGCCACGGCCAGCTCCTCGCCGCCTCCCATCGCCTCGAGGCCCTCGGCCGCCACGATCTCCCGCGGCTCGCCGCCTTCGGCCACGAGGCGGTCGAGCACCTGCCGGCCGGCACCGACGCTGATCCGTTTGGCGGCCACCAGCCCCACCAACGTCGCCAGCGCAGCGGGCCCCACACGCGAGCGCGAAGGATCTCCGACCGCCGTGTCGCTGCGCTCGCTGCCCCTCCCCTCCTCCTCCTCATCGCCGCCCGTCCCCTGCCCGGCCGGCGCCTGTGCCACCAGCCGCGCCAGCAGGTCGCCGGTCACCCAGTTGGCCAGCATCTGCGCGGGAGGCGCCGGGTCGCCGGCGGCACTCAGCGCCGCCTCGAAATAGTCGCCCAGCTCGGGGCGGAACGCCAGCAGATGGGCGCTGTCGGCGGACAGGCCCACCGCGTCGCGCAATCGCTCTTCGCGCGCCGCCGGCAGCTCCGGCAGCGCCGCGCTCGCCGCCTGGAGCATCGCCGCCTCGATCGCCACCGGCACCAGGTCGGGCTCGGGGAAGTAGCGGTAGTCGTGCGCCTCCTCCTTGCTGCGCAGTGAGGTGATGCGCTCACTGGCGGGGTCGAAGTGCAGCGTCTCCTGTTCCACGCGGCCGCCTTCGCGGAGGATCCGCTCCTGGCGGGCCACCTCGGCGCGGATGCCGCGTTCGATGAAGCGGAACGAGTTCATGTTCTTCAGCTCCGTCTTCACGCCCAGCTGCTCGCTGCCGGCGGGTCGCAGCGAGATGTTGGCGTCGCAGCGCAACGACCCCTCCTCCATGTTCACGTCGCTCACGCCCAGCTGGCGCATCGTCGTGCGCAGCAGCCGCAGCCACTCGCCCGCCTGATCGGCGGAGCGCAGATCGGGCTCGGTCACGATCTCCGCCAGCGGCGTGCCGCCGCGGTTGAAGTCGACGATGCTCGCATCCGAGCCGTGGATCCGTCCGGACGCGCCGATGTGCACCAGCTTGGCGGCGTCGTCCTCCAAATGCACGCGGTGGATGCGCACCTCCCCCAAGCGCCCGCCGCGGCACAGCGGCGAGTCGTACTGGGAGATCTGGTACCCCTTCGGTAGGTCGGGATAGAAGTAGTTCTTGCGATGGAAAATCGAGCGCGGCGCCAGCTCGCAGCCGAGCGCGAGGCCGATCATCAAGCCGAAGTGCACCGCGCGCGCGTTGGCCACCGGCAGCGCGCCCGGCAAGCCGAGGCACACCGGGCAGGTGCGGGTGTTCGGCGGCTCGCCGAAGCCCAGCTCGCAGCCGCAAAACATCTTCGTCACAGTGGCCAGCTGGATGTGGATCTCCAGGCCGATCACCGGCTCGTACTCAGACACGTGCAGGGCTCCCGTCGAAGTCGAGCGCCTGCTCCAGCGCGTACGCGGCGTCCAGCAAACGGTTCTCGCTGAACACCCTGCCGGCGATCTGCAGCCCCACCGGCAGCTGTGGCCCGTCGCCATCGGAGGCCAACCCGCAGGGAATCGAGATCGCGGGGATGCCCGCCAGCGACATCGGCACGGTGCAGAAGTCGCTGATGTACATCGACCACGGGTCGCCCGTGCGCTCGCCCAAACCGAACGCCACCGTCGGCGAGGTGGGCGTCACGATGAAGTCCACCTCCTCCCACGCCGCGTCGAAGTCGGCCACGATCTTCGTGCGCACGCGCTGCGCGCACCCGTAATACGCGTCGTAGTAACCGGCCGACAAAGCGTACGTGCCGAGCATGATCCGCCGCTTCACCTCCGCGCCGAAGCCGTCGTGGCGGGTGCGCGTGTACATGTCCAGCAGGTCCTCCGCGTCGGCCGCGCGCAACCCATAGCGCACGCCGTCGAAGCGGGCGAGGTTGGAGGACGCCTCGGCCGGCGCCAGCACGTAGTAGGCCGACAGCGCGTGCGGCGCGTGCGGCAGCCGCACCTCGCACAGCTCCGCGCCCAGCCCCTGCGCACGCGCGAGCGCGGCCCGGAACGCGTCGCGCACGCCCGGCTGGATGCCCTCGCCGGTGAGCTCCGCCGGCACGCCGAGGCGCACGCCGTCCAGGCGCTCGGCGCTCGGCGGCGCGATCGGCCCGGGGAACGCCAGCGAGGTGGCGTCTCGCTCGTCCTGGCCCACCATGTGCGCCAGCAACAGCGCCGCGTCGGTGACGTCGCGCGTCAGCGGACCCGCCTGGTCGAGCGAGGAGGCGAACGCGATCATGCCGTACCTCGACACCGCGCCGTAGGTCGGTTTCAGCCCGACGATCCCGCACAGCGCCGCCGGCTGGCGGATCGATCCTCCCGTGTCGGTGCCCAGCGCCCACGGGGCCAATCCGGCGGCGACGGCCGCGGCGCTGCCGCCGGAGGAGCCGCCCGGCACGCGCGTGCGGTCCCACGGGTTGAGCACCGGCCCGTACGCGGAGTTCTCGTTGGAGGAGCCCATCGCAAACTCGTCCTGGTTGGTCTTGCCCAGCAGCGGCGCACCCGCCGCCGCCAATTGCGCCACCGCGGTGGCGGTGTACGGCGGGCGATAGCCCTCGAGGATCCGCGAGCCCGACTGCGAGGGGACGCCCTCGGTGCAAAACAGATCCTTCACCGCCAGCGGCAGGCCGCGCAGCGGCGCCGCGCGCTCGGCGCTGTGGGGTGACTCCTCGGCCACCCACGTAAAGCAGTTGAGCCCATCCTCGCCATCGTCTCGGTCGATGGCCGCGCGTGCGCGGTAGGCGTCGAACAACTCCGCCGCCGACAGTTCCCCGGCCTCGATCTGTGCGATCGCGCCCGCCGCGGTCAGGTCGAGCACGCCGGCCACGCTACGCCTGCGGGCTGGGGACGAGGAAACCGTCGTCCTGCACCGCCGGCGCCTGCGCCAGCGCAACCTCGCGCGGCAAACACGGGCGCGGCTCGTCGGGGCGCAAACGGCCCACCACCTCCACCACGTGTGAGGTGGGCGGCACGCCGTCGAGGTCGAGCTCGCCGATCTTGGCGATGTGGTCCAGCACGCCCGACAGCTCGCGCGCCATCGCCTCCACCTCCTCATCGGCGAGCTTCAGCCGCGCCAAACGCGCCACGTGCAGTACCTCGTCGCGGTCGATCACGGCGGGGATTCTATGCGCCCGCGGGCGGCGCCTCGCGCGGCGGCGTGGCGTCGGGCGGGTACAGGCCGGTGCGTTCGTCGCGCATCGACTGCCAGCTGCCGACCGCCACCAGCAGCGCGCCAGCGAGTGCCAGCCATGCGCCGGAGCACACTTCGGTGGCGTGGTCGGGGCGCTCCAAGAGGCGCACCACCGCCGCGATCACCGCGACGATCCCCAACAGCGTGCTCCACACGGCGGCTGCCACCGGGATTGCCGTGGTGCGCTCGGTGACGGTGGCGATCGCCAGCGCGATCGCGCCCGCCGCCGCCAGGATCAGCAGCACCACCGCCACGCCGAACGTGTCCCACGCGGTCAGCTTGCCTCCGTTGTCATACCACGGCAGCACCAGCGACACGATCAAGCAGATCGCCCCCGCCAGCGCGATCAGCTCGCCGGAGCGCAGCCGGCGCAGGCTCATCGTCCCACCTCCTCCACCTCGGACCGCCGTCGCGCGGCGTCCAGGGTGTTGCGCAGCAGCAGCGCGATCGTCATCGGCCCCACGCCGCCCGGCACCGGTGTGATCGCCGCGGCGAGCGGCGCCACCGCGTCGAAGTCCACATCGCCCACCAGTCCACTCTTGTTGCCGGCCTCCTCGGGCGTGAGGCGGTTGATGCCCACGTCGATCACCACCGCGCCCGGCTTCACCCACTCGGCGCCGACCATCCGCGATCGGCCGATCGCGGCGACCAGCAAATCGGCGCGGGCGCACACCGCCGGCAGCTCGCGGGTGCGGGAGTGGCAGACCGTGACGGTCGCGTTGGCGCCCAGCAGCAGCTGCGCCATCGGCTTGCCAAACAGGTTGGAGCGGCCGATCACCACCGCCTCCGCGCCCTCCAACCAGCCGGGCTCCCGCCCGGGGATGCTTGCCAGCAGCTCCATCACGCCCAGCGGCGTGCACGGGCGCAAACCGGGGCGCCCCAGCGACAGCAAACCGGCGTTCACCGGGGTGAGACCGTCCACGTCCTTGCCGGGGTCGATCAACCCGGTGAGCGTGGGGCCGTCGAGGTGTGCCGGCACGGGCAGCTGCAGCAGCACCCCGTCCACCGCGTCGTCGGCGTTCAGCTCACCCAGCAGTGCCGCGACCTGCTCGTGCGAGGCGTCGACCGGTAGGCGCCGATCGAACGGCGTCATCCCCACCTCCGCGCACGCGCGCTGCTTGCCGCCCACATACACCGCGGAGCCCGGATCCTCGCCCACCAGCACGGTCGCAAGGCCGGGCGCACGGCCGGTGCGGGCGGTGAACACGTCCACCTCCTCGGCGACCCGCGCGCGCACCCGCGCGGCGATCTGCTTGCCGTCGATAGTCGTGGCGCTCACCGCCGAGATGCTAGTGATGCGAGGGTCGCCACGCGGCCCGCAAGGGCGGGGTGGGCCGCTCGGCTCAGCGGCGCGACACCGGCGCCAGCTCCGACATCAGCTTGCGCTCGCTGCCGTCGCGGGCGAAGCGCACCACGATCACGCCGTGCGGCTCCACGCCGGTGACCACGCCCTCGCCGAAGGAGGCGTGGGTGACGTCCTCGCCCAGCCGGAACGGCTCGCCGCCGTCGAACGCGGCACCAGCGGCGGAACCGGCCGAACGGGCGACGCGGATAGCACCGTCCCTCCCATTCCACTGCTCCGCGGCGGCGCTCGCGCGGGCGGCCGTCTCCCAGCCGCCGCCCACGCCCACCAGCGCGCGGTTGGAGCGCGCCGCCGACGGCCAGCCCGGCGCACCGCCGCGCGCGGCGCTGGCGACCACCACCTGCGCCTGCTCGGATTCGGTGAGCTCCGCAGGGATCTCGTCGAGGAAGCGGCTGGGCAGGCCGTACGCCTGCGAGCCAAACACCACGCGGCGGCGGGCGTGGGTGAGATAGAGCTTGCGCATCGCGCGGGTCACGCCCACGTAGAAGAGACGCCGCTCCTCCTCCAAACCGCCCTCGTCGAGCGCGCGCGAATGCGGGAACACGCCGTCCTCCATACCGACGACGAACACCGTGGGGTACTCCAAACCCTTGGCGTTGTGCAGCGTCATCAGCGTCACCAACCCCTCCTCCTCGCTTCTGCGGGAGTCGGCGTCGGCCACCAGCGCGATCTGCTGCAAGAACACGTCGAGCGCCGCCTGGCCGGCCTCGGCTGAAGCGTCGTACTCGCGGCCCACCGACACCAGCTCCTCAAGGTTCTCGATGCGGCCCTGCGCCTCGATCGTGCGCTCAGCCTCCAACGCATCGATGTAGCCGGTCTGCGACAGCACCGCCTCCAGCAGCTCGCCCACAGGGACGTTGCGCTCCACACGCGCGCGCAGCTCGCCCATCGTGTCCATGAAGCGGCGCAGCGCCTTCACCGCGGCGGCGCCCAGGCCGGCGACCTGCTCGGGGTCGGCCGCCGCCTCCCACACCGACACGCCGAGCGTGGCGGAGTGCGCGACGATCCGCCGCAACGAGGTTTGGCCAAGCCCGCGCCGGGGCGAGTTGGCCACGCGCGTGAAGCTCACCACGTCATACGGGTTGGCCAGCCACGACAGGTAGGCGATCGCGTCCTTGATCTCGGCGCGCTCGTAAAACTTGGTGCCGCCGATCACCTGGTAGGCGATCTCGCGCCGCACCAGCGTGTCCTCCAGCACACGCGACATCGCGTTGGTGCGGTACAGCACCGCGATCTCCGCGCGCGAGGCGCCCTCGTCGATCAGCCGTTCGATTTCGCCCACCACGAAACGCGCCTCGGCGTGCTCGTCCTCGAGCTCGCGCACCTGGATCGGCTCCCCCGTGCCCAGCTCGCTCCACAGGCGCTTGGAGATGCCGCCGCGGTTGTTGGCGATCACCGCGTTGGCCGCCTTCAGGATCGTCTCGGTGGAGCGGTAGTTCTGCTCCAGCTTCACCACGCGGGCGTCGGGGAAGTCGTCCTGGAAATCGAGGATGTTGCGGATGTCGGCGTTGCGAAAGCCGTAAATCGACTGGGCGTCGTCGCCCACCACCGCGAGGTTGCGGTGCCCCGGGATGTGGACGCGCTCACCGCGCTGGGGCGCCTGGCGGCCGCCCCCCACCAGCAGCTGCAGGAAGCGGTACTGGGCGTGGTTGGTGTCCTGGTACTCGTCCACCAGCACATGGCGAAAGCTCTCGCTGTAGCGCTCGCGCACCTCCCCGTACAGCTCCAGCAGATTGACCGTGCGGAACAGCAGGTCGTCGAAGTCCATCGCGTTCATCCGCATCAGATCGCGCTCATACAGCGTGTACACCTCGCCCACCAGCTCCTCGAACTGCGAGCCCACCGCCTGGCTGTAGGTGGCCGCGTCCCGCAGCTTGTTCTTGGCCGAGGAGATCTGGTTGTGGATCGCCGCGGGCGTGTAGCGCTTGGGGTCCACGCCCACCTCGTCCATGCAGCGCTTGGTCAACCGCCGCGCATCGGCCTGGTCGTAGATCGTGAACTGGCGCGTGTACCCGAGGCGCTCGGCCTCGGCGCGCAAAATCCGCGCACACGCGGCGTGGAAGGTCATCAACCACATCCCGCGCGTGCTGTGCCCCAGCAGCCGCTCCACGCGCTCGCGCATCTCCTGGGCGGCCTTGTTGGTGAACGTGATCGCCAAAATCTCGCCCGCCTGCGCCTGGTCGGTGTAGATCAGGAAGGCGAGGCGGTGGGTGAGCACGCGCGTCTTGCCCGAGCCGGCGCCGGCGAGGATCAACAGCGGCCCCTCGCCGTGCGTAACGGCCTCGCGCTGGGGCTCGTTCAGGCCCTCCAGCAGCTCTTGGACGTGCTCGGCGTGGGGGTTCTCGTGTTCGGCGTGGGGGTCCGCAAGCATTGCTTTCAGCATAGTTGCGGGGTCGGCGGGGAGCGTGGGCGGGCACGGTGCCCGACGCACGTCGCGGCGGAGTCGATGGCGGCGGCGGAGTCGATGGGCGGGTTGTGTGTATTGACTTTTTAGGCTCTAACCAACCCGCGCCGGGCGGCCAGCTGAGACCTGGCTAACGTGTCGGCCATGCCGCTGCTCGACGAGGTTCGCGCCGAGTGTGCGCAGATCGCCGCGCAGGCGCGCTCGGTGCGGATCGACACCGACGCGCTCGCCGACGACGAACTGCTCACGCGACTCGTGACCGTCGCGCCCGGCGAGCCGGAGGCCTCGCTCGACCCGGTCCGCCACTACCTGGAGGGGGAGCCGGCCGACGTGGCCGACTACCTGCTGGCGCTCGACGCCATCAATTTCGGCTCCGGCTGGTTTCCCGGGCTTCACAAGCGCCTCGACCGCGGCGAGCCCGTGAGCGGCTACTTCACGGTGTCGTGGAGCCTCGCCGACCACGTGCGCGCGCACCCCCGCGGCGAGGGCCCGGCGCTGGGCGCGGCGTGGCTGCGCACGGTGGACACCCCCACGATCGCCGCGATCCTCGAGCAGCCGACCGACATCGAGCTGATGAGCCTCTACGCGCAGGCGCTGCGCCAGCTGGGGCGCTTCCTGGGCGAGCGCCGCGCGCTCGATCTCGTGGCGCAGTGCGGCGGCTCGGCCGAGCGGCTGGCACAGGCGCTGGCGCGCGGGATGGCGATGTGGGACGACCGCCACTTCTACAAGCGCGCGCAGATCCTCGCCGCCGATCTCGCGCTGGCGGGCGTGGCCACCTTCGAGGACCTCGACCGGCTGACGATCTTCGCCGACAACCTCGTCCCGCACGTGCTGCGTTGCGAGGGGGTGCTGGTGTACGACGACGCGCTTGCCGCGCGGATCGACGCCGGCGAGGTCCTGCCGCCGGGCGGCCCCGAGCGCGAGATACGCGCCTGCGCGCTGCACGCCTGCGAGCAGATCTCCGCGCGCACCGGCGTGGCCGCGCGAGTGCTCGACAACCGCCTGTGGAACCGCGGGCAGCGGCCCGAGTACAAGGCACGCCCGCGGCACCGCTGCCGGTGCGTGTACTACTGAGTTGGGACGCCTCCCTCGGCGAGGCGCCTCGGTCATGCCGGCGCCCCACCCGGCTACTTCTTTCTACTCCTCGGGTTCTTCGATTTATTGGGCTTCACGTATGCTTTCACCACCAGCTTGCCGCTCGTGGTCGCGCTCTGGTTGGCGCCCCCGTGCGATTCCAAGGCGACGGTGAACGTCAACCGATGGTGACCCTTCAGCAGCTTCAGCACCGAGCCTGCAAGCGCGAAGGTGACCGTGGTGGAGGCACCCGCCGCCGCGTTGAACGCCGCACCTCCGGCGGCGACCGTCACGGGCAGACCCTGAGCCCGCGCCGCGACCGCCAAGCCGGATGCGGTGGCGGGCAACGCCAGCTTCACCGTGCCGGCGCACACAGCCCCGCCGGCGGGGCACGCCACCTTCAGCGACACGCGGCCACCGCGGCTGGCGGTGACGGTGGTCGAGCGAAGCGCTGCCGCGGCGAACGTCGGCGCAGCCGGCACGGCCGCGGGCACGACGACGATAGTTGCGGTGCTGGTGGCTGAGTCGCCGGGCGCCGCTGTCGCGGTCACGGCGACGCTGTAGGTGCCGGGGGCTGTGAAGGTGTGTGTCACCGTGTCCCCACTCGCGGTCGCGCTATCCCCAAATGCCCACGTGACGGCGGGATCGGGAAAGACGGCGTCGACGGGCGCCGCCGAGAAGGTCACCGGCGACCCCGCGGTCGCTCTGGCAGGAATCGAGACGTTGCCCAGCGCGGCGCCCACGGAGTCGAGCAAGCCAACTTCGGCAGTCACTTCCGATCCCTGTGCGATGAAGCCGAACGCACCGTCGCCGTCTTCGCTGATCGCCACGTTGAGCGGTCCACCACCCACGACCTGTCCGACGGGAGACATCTGCTGGCTTGCCCCGAACGCTCCCCCGGCCGGGCGGAACACGGCGGCGGCGTCCAGGCCGAAAAGCGTCGCGTAGCCGACCAGCGTGTCGCCGGCGGCATCCTCGGCGACGCTGGGATACCACCCTTCGAAGGCGAGACCTCTGGCCACGGAGAACACGCCCGCCTTGGTGCCGGTGGCGTATTCCACGACGAAGTGGGCGGTCCACACCACGGTCGCTTCGCCCTGGCCGTCGAGCGCCACCTGCGGTTGTTTGGCTTCGGTCACGTCGCCGGTCAGGTTGGCCGGTTTGCCGAAGCTCCCGCCGGCGGGACGAGTCGCGGCCTGGATCACCTCGCTCACACCCGGGCTGACCCAGGCGACGGCGGTGTCGCCCGCGGCGTTCATCGCCACGGCCGGTTCCATCGGGTTGCCGCTGGAGCTCGCCAGTTCCACGGGCGCCGTGAAGGCGCCGGTCGCTGCCGGGCGCGTGGCCGCTTCGACGATCTCTTCGGCGCCGTCGAATCGTTCCCACACGACCGTCGCATCCCCGGCGGCGTCGATCGCGACCTCGGGATGCATCGTGTTTCCGCTCTTGGTGGGGAGGCTCACCGCCGCGCCGAAGTGGCCTCCGGCGGGACGGAACGACGCCTGCACGACGTTTTCGGTCCCGTTTTCGCGTGTCCACGCGACGATCGCGTCACCCCGTTCGTCCACCGCGATGGCGGGCGACACCGCGTTCTCGCCGGGAGCCGACAGTTTTTGGGGAGCCGACACCGCCGCGCCCGACACAGTGGTGGCTTCGATGATGTAGTTGGCTCCGGCGGCCGGCCACGCCGCGACCGCTTCCCCGGCGCCGTCCACGCCGACAACGGGAGCTCTGGTTTCGCTCCCGGGCGGGGACAATGTGAGCGCAGCGGAGTAGCTCCCGCCAGCGGGACGCGTAACGACCTGGGCCGCGAGCTTTCCGGAGACGAAGCTGGCCCACGCCATCGCCACGTCGCCGTGCGCTCCCATCGCGACATCCTGCTGCTCGCTGCCGGCTCCCAGCGGACTCGCCGCGCTCCACGTCGGGACCGCGCCCGCGGCGACGGGCGCCCCCAGCGCCACTGCTGCGCCGATTGCCGCTACCGCTCCGATTCGCCCGCGCACCGTGCCCCCTTTCGTTGCTCGTCCACCACGCCGCGAGCGCCACTCGCTTCGGCACCATGGGTATCGGCACGCGCACCCCAAATCTGAGCGCGGAAAGCGGCTTGCGTGCAGCGAAGCCGCAAGCTCACGCTACCCCCCGGCCGGGTTGGGCCCCTTCACCGACCGCAGCGGCCTGACCGTGGCGGGCGGCGGCTCGATGCGACCGCCCGACAGCTCGCTCACCGCGCGCTCCAGCGCCCCGATGCGACTGGAGAGGCCCTGCAGCGCCTCGGCAATCGGGTCGGGCAGGTGGATCCAGTCGGCGTCGGGGCCCTCGGGGCGGCGGCCCTCGATCCGCACCGGGTGGCCAGGGTTGCCCACCACCGTGGAGTTGGGTGGGACGTCGGTTATGACCACCGTGTTGGCGCCGATCTTCGCGCCGTGGCCCACCGTGATCGGACCGAGCAGCTTGGCGCCGGAGCCGATTGTGACGTTGTCCTCCACCGTCGGGTGGCGCTTGCCGGTGGCGAAGCCGGTGCCGCCCAGCGTCACGCCCTGGTAGAGCGTCACGTCGTCGCCGATCGTCGCCGTCTCCCCCACCACCACGCCGGCGCCGTGGTCGATGAACAGGCCCTTGCCGATCTGCGCCGCCGGGTGGATCTCGATGCCCGTGAGCGTGCGCGTCAGCATCGCCAGCGTGCGCGGCATCAGCGGCACGCCCGCCTCGTGCAGCGCGTGCGCCACGCGATGCGACAGCAGCGCTTGGATGCCCGGCCAGGTGGCCACGATCTCCGCGGGGCCCACCCCGCGTGCGGCGGGATCGCGCTCGCGCGTCGCCGCCACATCGCGGCGCAGCTCCTTGACGACCCCCGCGAAGGTGCCCAGCCCGCGCATGCCCACAGGGTAGCGGCGGGGTGGCGGCATCTCGCGTTCCGCCGGGCATCTGAACTTCTATGACCTGCTAGCATTGACGTCAATGAGTTCGATGACGAGGAATCAAGCAAAGCGAGAGCTGATGCCATGGCGACGTTGACCGTTCGTGGACTCGACGACGCAACCAAGACCAGGCTACGGGTAAGTGCGGCCCGGCACGGGCGTTCGATGGAGGCCGAGGTGCGTGCCATCCTCGAAGACGCGTTGCCCCCCGAGTCATCTTCGGGCGGCCTCGGCAGTCGCATTCACGCCCGGTTCGCGGCGATTGGCGGGGTGGAACTCGATCTGCCCACCCGACGTGAGCTGCCGCGTGCGGCGGACCTGCACGCGTGATCGTCCTCGACACCAACGTCCTTTCCGAGTTCATCCGTCGTGATCCTGACGAGGATGTGCTGCGGTGGATGGACTCGCTCGACGCAGCCACGGTTGCCACAACCGCCATCACGACCGCAGAGCTGCTGTATGGGATTGCCCGCCTGCCGCCGGGGCGACGCAAGGATCTGCTGGGCGAGGCGGCACATCGGCTGATCGAGGACGACCTCGCGGGGCGCGTCGAGCCATTCGACGCAGCCTCCGCGGCTCATTACGCCGAGCTGGTCAGCGACCGGGAGCGAGCCGGTCGTCCCATTGGCCTCGCGGACGGGCAGATAGCGGCGATCTGCCGCAATCTCGGGGCGACGCTCGCCACGCGGAACACCAGTGACTTCGAAAGCACGGGAATCGATCTGATCGACCCCTGGCAATCGTAGTGCGCGCGAGCATGGCTCAACGCCAGGCCACCTGCAGGCTGGTCGGCGTTCTACTCCGGCGCGAAAAACGCCTGCGACACATACCGCTCGCCAGAGTCGGGCACGATCGCCACGATCCGGCTGCCCTTTGAGTCCTCGCGCGCGGAGATCTGCAGCGCCGCCCACAGCGCCGCGCCGCCGGAGATGCCCGCCAGCAGGCCGGTGCGGCGCGCACAGCGCCAGGCGGTGTGGATCGCGTCGTCGTCGCTCACCGCGATCACCTCGTCCAGCAACTCGCGCTCCAGCACCGGCGGCACGAAACCGGCGCCGATCCCCTGGATGCGGTGCGGGCCCGGGCAGCCGCCCGACAGCACCGCCGAGCCCCGCGGCTCCACCGCCGCGATCCGCAGGTTGGGGTTGCGCTCGCGCAGGTACCCGCCGGCGCCGGTGATCGTGCCGCCAGTACCCACGCCCGCCACCAGCACGTCGGGGGCGCCCTCCAGCGCGCGCTCGATCTCAGGGCCGGTGGTGCGCCGGTGCGCCTGCGGGTTGGCGGGGTTGGAGAACTGGTCGGGCAGCCACACGTCGTCTTTGCGCGCCAGCTCCTGCGCCGCCGCCACCGCCTCGCTCATCCCCCCCAGCGACTCGGTGATCCGCACCCGCGCCCCATACAGCTTCAGCAGGCTCTCGCGCTCACGGCTCATGCCCTGGGGCAGCGTCAGCACCAACTCGTAGCCCTTCGCCGCGCACACCATCGCCAGCGCGATCCCGGTGTTGCCGCTGGTCGCCTCCACGATCGTCGTGCGCCCCGGCTCGATCCGGCCCTCCGCCTCAGCCGCCTCGATCATCGCCACGCCGATCCGGTCCTTCACGCTGCCCCCGGGGTTGCGCGCCTCGATCTTGCCGTACAGCTCCACCCCGTCCTCGCGCTGGCGCTCCTCCAGCAGCCCCGGGAGCGCCACCAGCGGCGTCTCGCCGACAAGCTCCGCAATGTTGATCGGGATTCGGGGCATGCCCGCACGACAATAGTGAGCCGCCAGCGGAGGTGCGCGAGCGGCGTTGCGTATGCTCACCGCCTGTCTGTCTGTGCGACGCATCGTCAGGCTGTGGTCGGGCGATGCCGTCGGCACTCAGATGTGGTAAATGCTCGCGCCGGCCTCGCGCGCCTCGCGCTCGATCACGTCGGCGATCGTCGTGCTCGCCAGCACCTCGCGCGCGGCGGCGGCCGCGTCGGCGAACACGCCCTCGGAGTCGCGACCCAGCGGGCCGTCCAGCAGCTCCACCACCTCCAGCACGCTCACCGTGGCGGGGTCGCGGGCGAAGCTGTAGCCGCCCTTCACCCCCCGCTGCGAGCGCAAAATGCCGGCGCGGCGCAACACCGCGAACAGTTGCTCGAGGAACTGCACCGGCATCTCGCGGCGGCGCGCCAGCTCGCCGATCGGCACCGGCCCGGCGCCCGCGCTGCGACCCAGCTCGGCCAGCGCCGTCACCGCGTAGGGAGACTTGCTCGTGATCGAGATCATCGCGCCGTCACGCACGCGATGCTAAGGGTTCAGCCAGCGCAACAGCGCCTGCTCGACGCGAGGTCGGCGGCGGCCCGCCGACGCGGTGGATCTACAACCAACCCCGCTCGGTGGCGATCAGCACGGCCTGCGCGCGATCGACCGCGCCCAGCTTGCCGTAGATGTTGTGCAGGTGCGTGCGCACCGTGCTGGTGGACAGCGTCAGCTCATGGGCGATCTGCTTGTACACCTTGCCTTCGGCGAGGCGCTGCAACACGCCCAGCTCGCGGCCCGACAGCGGACAGGGGTCGACGTGGCGCTGACGCTGGTGGTTGGCGTTGGGCAGCTCGTACATCACCCGCCGCAACTCCTCCGGGCCGAGGCCGACGGCGCGCGCGGTGCGCAGCATCTCCGCCGGCGACACGGGGGCGCCCTGCGTGTAGTGGGCCAGCATGTCGGCGAGGCGCACGAACGCTGCCTCGCCGGCGGCCTCCTGGCTGTGGTGGCGTTCGATCACGCTGGCGATCGACACCGGCAGGCCCCAGCGGCGTGCCAGCACGCCGCCCACCAGCGCGTGGTCGACGCCCAGCTCGCGGCGCTCCTGGTGGATGCGCTGCTCGGGGGTCTGCGCGCCCTGGTGCACCTGCGATGGATACCCCGGGTAGGCGTGCACCAGTACCAGCTTGCCGATGTCGTGCAGCAAACTGGTGACCGTAAGGCGGTCACGGTTCTCGTACCCCACCTCCGCCGCCACGCGGTCGGCTGCGTGCTGCGTGGCCAGCGCGTGCAGGCGGAAGCGCTCCGGCGCCGCATCCCACACGCTGGCGCGCTCGAAGAAGTCGAACGTGCGCACGCGTGCCGCCAGCGCCTGCACAGTCTGCGCCGAAAGCACCTCCACAGCGCCCACCACCGTGTCCACGCGCCCGCGCGCGCCCTGCGCCTGGTTGGCCATCCGCAGCACCGCGGTCACCAGCGCCACGTCCGACTCCACCGCGCTCACCACGTCGGCGGTGGCCACGTGGTCCTTGGACATCACCGCCAGCAGGCGCTTGCGCGACTCCGCCAACGCCGGAAACGCCTCCAGAGCTTCGAACGCCTGCGTCAGACGCCGGCCGTGCCCCTCGTTCTGCGGACGGCCGTTCGCCGCCGATTCGGTGCTCGCCCCTGGCCGTTCCTTGGCCGCGACTCGCTGTGTGGTGGCTGTTGCCTGCATGCTCCTGCGCACCTACCTCGATTTTTATCGCTCGCCGCTCAATCCTTTGAGCAGCCGGTCAGGAGACCTATCGGCACACGTGGACATTCGGTTGAGGCATTCAGCCGCAGGGCTTTCCCGGTCATCGGCCGCGCGGCGGGAATCTCAAGCGAGGTGTGCTTTGTTGTATTTACTTTTTGGGCTCCAACCAGTTGAGCACCACGTCGATGCGCTGCAGCGTCTCCTCACGGCCCAGCAGCGCCACGGTCTCGAAGATGCCGGGCGAGATCGTGGTGCCGCTTACGGCGACGCGCAGCGGCTGATAGACGTCGCGCGGCTTCAGCTCGAGCCGCTTCTGCACGTCGAGCAGCGCGCTCTCAACGGCCGGCTGGTCGAAGGCGGGCAGCTGTTGCAGCTCGGCGCGCGCCTCGGCCAGCGTGCGCCTGCCTTTCTCGTCCAGCCAGCGCTGCCCCGCCTTCTCTTCGATCGCCGCGGGCGGCTCGAAGAACAGCCCGGCCAGAGGCCAGAATTCCGCGAGCACCTGGATCTTCTCCTGGCTGATCTCGGCTGCGCGTCGCAGCCGCTCGAAGTCCAGATCGCGGGCCTGCGCCGGGCCCTCCAGCTCGACGAACCCCGCGATCCGCCGCGCCAGCTCCGCCGGAGGCAGCTCGCGAACGTAGACGCCGTTCATCCACCGCAGCTTGGCCTCGTCGAACTGGGCGGGATTGCGACTGACGCGCTGAAGCGCGAAGCGCTCCACCAGCTGCTCGGTGGCGAGGATCGTGGTGTCGTCGCCGGAACCCCACCCCAGCAGCGCCAGGTAGTTGCGCACCGCCTCCGGCAGGTAGCCCGCCGTGCGCAGCTCCTGCACCGAGGCGGCGCCGTGACGCTTGGAGAGCTTCTTGCCGTCGGGGCCGTGCAGCAGCGGCAGGTGCGCATACAGAGGCAGCGCGGCCTCGGGCGCGATCCCGGCCGCTTTGGCCGCCTCCAGCACCAGCAGCTGCTTGGGGGTGTTGGAGAGGTGGTCATCGCCGCGCACCACGTGCGTGATGCCGGCGTCCAAATCGTCCACCGCGACCGCGAAGTTGTACAGCACCGAGCCGTCGCTGCGGGCGATCACCGGGTCATCGAGGTGGATGTGCTCGAAGCGGGTGTCGCCGCGAATCACGTCGTGCACCACCGTGGCCCCCTCCTCAGGCACCCGCAGGCGCACGGCGCCCTCTTTCTGATCCCCAGCCTGCTGGCCGATCTTCGATCGGTCGCCGCGGAAGCCGCGCTCGGCGCCGTGACGGCGCTTGTACTCCTTCACGTCCTCCGCCGTGGCGGTCGAGCGATAGGCGTGGCCGTCGGCCAGCAGCCGCTCCAGCACCTCGCGGTGGCGCTCGGCGCGTTCGGTCTGGAAGATCGGCCCCTCGTCCCAGTCGAGCTCCAGCCACTCCAGCGCGTCGAGGATCTGCCGCACGTTCTCGGGCGTCGAGCGCTCGCGGTCGGTGTCCTCGATGCGCAGTACCAGCGCGCCGCCGGTGCCGCGCGCCAGCAGCCAGTTGAACAGCGCGGTGCGCGCACCGCCGATGTGCAGCGCCCCCGTGGGCGATGGCGCGAAGCGAACCCTCATAGGATGCGCGCCATGCTAATCGTCATCGACCCCGCGCCGTCGCCATGCTGATCGGAGCCCACGTCTCGCCGGCCGGCGGCCTGCCCAAAGCGGTCGAGCGGGGCGTGGAGCGCGGCTGCCGCGCGATCCAGATCTTCAACCAGTCGCCGCGCATGTGGCGACCCACCACCTACCGCGAGGAGGACATCGCCGCCTTCCGCGAGGCGCTGGCCGCCAGCGACGTCGACGCTGTGCTGATCCACGCCGTCTACCTGCTCAACTGCGCCAGCGAGGACCCCGACATCCGCGCCAAATCGCTGACCTCGCTCATCCACTCGCTGCGGGTGGGGGCGCAGATCGGCGCCAGCGGCGTAGTGTTGCACCCGGGCTCGGCCAAGACCGGGCACGTCGGTGAGGCGATCGTGCGCGCTGGCGCCACGATCGCCGAGGCGCTGGCCGAGAGCGAGGGCTGTCCGTTGCACCTGGAGAACACCGCCGGGGGCGGCGGCACGCTGGGGCGCTCGGTGGACGAGCTGGCGGCGCTGATCGACGCCGCGACCGATCAAAGATCGGCCAGCGGCGAGCGACTGGGGGTGTGCCTTGACTCCTGCCATCTGTTCGCCTCCGGCTACGACATCCGCACGCCCGCCGGCCTCGACGCGCTGCTGGGGGAGGTCGCCGCAAAGATCGGCCTGGAGCGCTTGGGCTCGCTGCATCTCAACGACTCGCAGGGCGCGCTCGGCTCCTGCCGCGACCGGCACGCCAACCTCGGGCAGGGCGAACTGGGCGAGCGCGGCTGCGCCACGTTCCTCGGGGCCGCGGCGTTCGACGAGCTGCCGTGCGTGCTCGAGACGCCCGGTCCGGGCGGCCACGGCGGCCCGACGGGCGAGGAGGTCGCGCTGGCGATGGCGCTGCGCAAGCGGGGTGTGCAAGCGCGGAAGCGCCGCAAAGCGCCCAAATAAACGGCATGCAGTCCTGAGGGTCGTGGGCCAAGCACGCCAAGGACGCAAGGAGCGTGGCGTGCTGTAGCACGCGAGCAACCGAGGACGCCGGCGGGCGCCGCGCCCACGACGCTCAGGCCACCGCGAGACAGGCTGGCGCCAGCACCTGCTCCAGCTCGGCGCGCAGCGTCGGCGTGGGCTGCACGCGGTAGGCCTCACCGAGGCGCAGGTGGCGCGGGCCGGCGGTGGTCGTCATCTCCAGCACCACCGCGGCGGAGCCGGGGTAGTTGCCGATCACGTGTTTGAGCTCGTCGATCGCGCCGCCCGGCAGCTTGGCGGTGTCGATCCGCAGGCGCACCGGCTGCGCCGGCGTCGCCGCGCGCGCGGAGGCGGCGCGGGCCTGCGCCAGCTCCTCCTCGTCGGGGGCGAACTCCTCGGCGGACTGCACCACCAGGCAGGTCTTGCCAGCTTCCTTGTGGTCGACGCGCCCGCGCACCAGCAGCACCCGGTCGACCGCGAGCGCAGCCTCGTGCTCGGCGAGCGCCTTGCCGAACACCAGCATCTCCACCGAGCCCTCGAGGTCGTCGAGCGTGGCGAACATCATGTGGTCGCCGTTGCGGGTGCGGATGCGCTTTGACTCGGTGACGATCCCCCCGACCGTCACCCAATCCTTGTCGCGCTTGTCGGCGAGCGCCGCCAGCGTGCAGTCGGCACGGGCACGCAGCGCCTCGCGCAGCGGCTTGAGCGGGTGGGCGGAGACGAACAGGCCGATCGCCTCCTTCTCGGCCGCCAACAGCTCCGGCTGGTCGAACTCCTCGGGCGGGATCGGCGGGTGCAGCGGCGCCGCGAACGCCAGCCCCGCGGCGGGTTTCGGGGCGCCGGCGGGCGCCTCTTCCTGCAAGTCGAAGATCGACCCCTGGCCGATCTGCGCGTCCTGCTGGACTTTCTGGCCTTTGGCCTGGGCCTGCTCCAGCACTGCGAGCATTCCCTTGCGGGAGGCTCTGGTGGAGCCGAACGCGCCACACTTGATCAGCGCGTCGAGCGCCTTCTTGTTGACGGTGCGGTTGTCCACTCGCTCGCAGAAATCCCACAGCGAGGTGAACTCACCGTCCTCCGCGCGCGCCCGCTTGATCGCCTCCACCGCCTGATATCCCACGCCCTTGACCGCGTCCAGACCGAAGCGGATGTTGCCGACGGCGCCCACGCTGGCCGGCGTTCCGCGCTCGCCGGCACGTGCGGTGGCGTCAACCCCGACCGCCTCGACGGTGAACTCGTGGTCGGAGAGGTTGACGTCCGGCGGCAAAATCTCGATCCCCATCTCCTCGCAGCGCGCCACGAAGAACGGCACCTTGTCCTTGGTGGACATCACCGAGGAGATCAGCGCCGCCATGTACTCGGCGGTGTAGTTGGCCTTCAGCCAGGCGGTGCGGTAGGCGATCAGCCCGTAACAGGCGGCGTGGCTCTTGTTGAACGAGTAGTCGGCCGACTTTTCGTTGGTCTGCCAGAGGAACTCGATCACCTCCGCCTTGGTGCCCGACGCCTTGCAGCCGGCGACGAACTCCGGCTTGAGCGCCGCCATCGCCGCGCGGTTCTTCTTGCCGATCGCCTTGCGCAGGTCGTCGGCCTTGGCGCCTGAGAAGCCGGCGAGCTCCTTGGAGATCTGCATCGCCTGCTCCTGGTAGAGGATCACGCCCTTGGACGGCTCGAGGATCGCCCGCAGACGCTCGTCGGGGTAGGAGATCGCATCGGGGCGGTGCTTGCCCTTGGCATACACGGGAATCTGGTCCATCGCGCCCGGCCGGTAGAGCGCGTTGAGCGCGACGAGGTCGTTGAACTCGTCGGGACGCACCTTCTTGAGCGCCTCGCGCATGCCCTCCGACTCGAACTGGAACACGCCGATCGAGTCACCGCGCGCCAGCATCTCGTAGGTGCACGCATCGTCCAACGGCACCTCGCTCCAGTCCGGACGCGTTCCGGTGGAGCGTTCGATGATGTCGAGCGCGTCCTCGATCACGTCGAGGTTGCGCAGACCGAGGAAATCCATCTTCAACAGGCCGATCTCCTCGATCGGCTTCATCGAGAACTGCGTGACCGTGCGGAACATGCGCTCGCCGCGCTCGTCGGTGCCGGCGTCAGCCAGCTGCAGCGGCACGATGTCGGTGAGCGGGCGGTCAGCGATCACCACCGCGGCAGCGTGGATCGAGGAGTTGCGCACGATCCCCTCCAAACCCTTGGCGACGTCCACGATGCGACGCGCCTCCGGCTCCTCGTCATACGCCTTGCGCAGCGGTTCGCCGGACTTCAGGCAGTCCTCGAACGACGGGGCCCGCCCCATGATCGGGTCGGGGATCAGCTTCGCCAGGCGGTCGCCGGTGCCGTAGTCGAAGCCGAGCACGCGGGCGGCGTCGCGCGTGGCGGCGCGCGGGAACATCTTGCCGAACGTGACGATCTGTGCGACCGACTCGCGCCCGTACTTCTCGG
>Ga0210398_10000553_pt1 | contig 42274 bp, 35 predicted proteins | sample IncBWC4OmetaG_FD_161047 | JGI IMG/M metagenome (GOLD analysis project Ga0210398, IMG submission 161047) | Forest soil microbial communities from Barre Woods Harvard Forest LTER site, Petersham, Massachusetts, United States - Inc-BW-C-4-O | ecosystem: Environmental > Terrestrial > Soil >...
AAGTAAGTAGGAGTGTAAGGGCGGTCTTGCATCCTTGAGCTCGGCTTGCAGCCTGCCGTAACCAGGCTCGCAAGGCCCACAGCAGGGGCGGCGCCCAGAAGGAATTTTCTTCTGTCCACAGCTCATCTCTCTCCTGCGACCCGAACACCGCGCACGCCGCGATCCATCGGGCGCTGCAATGGCAACTCTTGCAGATCGACGCTTCCCGAATTCTCAGGCTCGCTGGAATATGCTGGAGACGGCATCCCCCAAATGAGGGCTCGCAGAAACGTGGCGGCAACAGAGGCACCCGCCGCCGAATGACGAAACTGGTTTGCGGGTGTTGGTCAGTCTGGGTCTACGGGCGCAAAAAAGAGGCTCTAAGATCAGGATCCACCAACTCTCATGAGCGCCGATTGGTTATGATCCTTTTCAGCGTTCGATCTCCGTCAATGGAATCAGCGTCAAAATGCGATCGCAAATCGCCCACGCCTTGGACCCGACGATGAGTGTGGATGTTGCCGCACTCCCCCTTCTAGGACATTGAACACATGAAGCACGTGACGCTCTCGATCAGGGCAATTCTGCTGATGGTGAGTGTGATGAGCTTGCCGTTGGCAGCCGCCAGCAGCGCCGCTTTCATTCATCTCACCCCGGAACAGGTACCCTTCAAGCACCCGGCGGGCCTGGAGCAGGTGATCCTGTTCGGCAATCCCGACCAACCCGGGATCTACGTGGTGCGTTATCGCTTCCCTCCAGGGATGCATTCAAACCCGCACTATCACTCACAGGATCGGCAAATCACCGTCATCAAGGGTGTTTGGTACATGGGAATGGGTGAGAAGGCGGAGCTCGAGACGGCGGTGCCGATGCCTGCCGGTTCCTATGCGTTCCACCCCGCGGGCGCGGTCCATTGGGATGGTGCTGGTCCCGGAGAAGAAACCATCGTGCAGGTGATCGGCATGGGGCCAGTCAAGACTGTCCCGATCGACCCCAAGGCGCCCGAATTCAGCACCTTCCCCGAATGATGCGGTAACCCTTCGACCGAGAAGACGCAGCTGCGAAGAATCGCCTGCCACCTCTGCGGCATTAGCGATCTGTCAGCGCGAAAGGCGTCCTGTATCCCATTACGCCACCGCCGTCCGTGGAACGATGCACGTTCCCTTGTGCAAGGTGCGACCAGTACTTCGCTTTGGATCAATACGTTGGTCCAATGGATAAGCCGTCACGCTTCTGCCAATGTTTTCACTGAAACGGGCATTCGCTCGTGCATCGAAGAGAAGTCTCAAATGGACCGCCCCAATGGACTGAAAGAGGCCGCGCGCGCCAGCCCGCCCGTCGCCTCGAGCACGCTGAGCGTGAACGTTTTTACCGCGCCGGGAAAGACGATGGTCGGCGAGCGGCCAAAGCCCTTCGGCGAAGCACTGGGCTTTGACCCGATCACGTCAACCTTGATCTTCGGCGAGAGCGATGCGGTGCTAGTCGACGCGATGACGACGGTGGCAGAGGCCGAAGCCCTCGCGGATTGGATCGCCCTGCACAATCGCAACCTCGAGACCATCTATATAACCCACGCCCACTTCGACCATTTCTACGGTCTGAGCATTCTGCTGGACCGTTTCCCGGGCGCTCGGGCGATCGCAACGCCGAAGACCGTGAAGGCCATGCAGATGTCCTTCAGTCCGGCAGTGGAGCGGCTAGCCCGCCGCATGTTTCCCGGGCAAGTCGCCACCAAGCTGGTCGCGCCCGAGCCTTATGAGCGCGACACGTTTACTCTCGAAGGTCACGAATTGCGCATCATCGAGCAGGGTCGCACCGACGGCCCTGATTCGACCTCTCTCTACGTCCCCTCGATCGGCCTGATCGTCGCTGGCGACGTGGTCTACAACCAATGCCGTATGTATGTCGGCGATACCACCCCTGAGAGCCGAAAGAATTGGATTGCGCACCTGGACCTGTTGGCTGCGCTGAACCCGGCGATTGTTGTCGCTGGTCACAAGAAACCTGGTGCGCCCGACTCGCCTTCGGCCATCCTGGACACCAAGCGTTACCTTGAAGACTTCGATCGGCTGCAAAAAACGGCGACTTCCGATCAGGATCTGTTCGATCAGATGACCGCGCTATACCCGGATTGGGTCGCCAATCAGTCGTGGCTGATGTTTGGCTTCCCGGGGGTATAACTCACATCAGCGGATAACGCGCGTGTTTTCTCGGGCATGAACACTGCTTAGCGGAGTGGGAGTATCAATGAGCGTTCGAGTCGCAGAAAAGAGCTACGAGATGCCCCCCAGCGACGGATTCACCCTCACGCTTTTTATCACCGTCGCCGACATCAATCGATCGGCTGACTTTTACGAAAAGGTCTTCGGCGGCCGCATTTTGAGCAGAGGCGACAGCAAGGGTGCGTCCGGGCACATTCAGATCGCGAATACATGGCTCATTGTGAACGTCGGCGGCGGCCCCACCCCTGACAAGCCGACGGTGACGCTGAGCGTCCCCGCCGACGCCGATAAAGTCAGTAGCTTTATGAATATTCGCGTTGCGGATATTCAAGCGTGCTACGAGTTATGGAAAAGTCGGGGTGCCGAGTTCATCACCGAGCCAATCCCCAAGTACGGCGAGATTCGTTGCTACATCCGCGATCCTGACGGATATATCATCGAGGTCGGACAGAGCACCGACCTCACGTAACGTTGATGCGGGGCCCGCCAGAGGCGTTGTGATCCGAATGCCTACGACGCACAGCGTGTTGTGAGCGGTAGATGCGCTGGCAGGAGCCTGCAGCGCGGCCTCTTCGCTCGGCGCGCTATTCGTGCGCCGCGATCACGGCCTCGACGCACCAAGACAGCTCAGGGCATTGCCAGTTTGTCCTGCGTCCTAGTTTCGAAGTCGCCTGCCTCGTGACGCTCATGCAGTTGACTTGAGAGATCGCCCGAAACGCGGTTGACCATTCGCCCGCGCACGACCGCAGGCCGGTGGCCAATCGTGTCGGCCCACCGTTGCACGTTCCTATACTCCTGCACCTGCAGAAACTCGGCCGCCTCATAGAGCCAGCCCTTCACCAAGCCGCCGTACCAAGGCCAGACAGCGATATCCGCGATCGTATAATCGCCGCCCGCGAGATACTCGGTTTCCGCGAGGCGGCGGTCGAGGACGTCGAGTTGCCGCTTCACCTCCATCGCAAACCGATCGATCGCGTATTGGATCTTGGTCGGTGCGTACGCATAAAAGTGCCCGAATCCTCCACCCAGATAAGGCGCACTCCCAACCTGCCAGAACAACCACGACAGGCATTCGGCGCGTTCACCGACCTCGAGCGGAAGGAAACTCCCGAACTTTTCGGCGAGATACACAAGAATCGCACCGGACTCGAACACGCGGACCGATTTCGGACCACTGCGATCCAGCAGCGCTGGTATCTTGGAGTTGGGATTCACCGCCACAAAACCGCTTCCGAACTGATCGCCGTCGCCGATCCTGATCAACCAAGCGTCGTACTCTGCGCCGACGTGGCCGAGGGCCAGCAGTTCCTCAAGCATCACGGTAACTTTCACCCCGTTCGGCGTCCCGAGCGAGTAAAGCTGCAACGGATGGCGGCCGACGGGCAACTCCTTCTCATGCGTGAATCCAGCGATCGGGCGGTTGATGTTTGCGAATCGCCCGCCACTCGGCTGATTCCAGGTCCAAATCTTTGGTGGCGTGTAGTCGGGTGAGGTGTCCATCTTGAAGCTCCGGGCGCGCGCCCTGCACGCAGGATCGACAGCTTGGGTCGCGAGTTGAGGCAGATGGTATCAGTGTTGCTTATACAATCGCCTGCGCACAGCACCGTCAGGCATGTCCAAATAAGGCTGGGTTGTTGGAGTGCTGGCCGGCACAGTGATACTTTTCCCTTGGGCGTCGCCTGCGGCGGATGTTTCCGCTCAAGTGAACCCCCTCATTGGGTTTTCTTCACATTCGCGGCGTGATGGCCGACCAGATCTTTGAGTTGCGGGCCTCTTTGCCGGGAGCCCACAAAAAGCCTACCGGCATTCTTTGCCGGTGGGCGTCGCGCCCGGCGGAGGTGTATGTCGGATGACACCGGCTCGAAGTCTGGCAGCGACCACGACCGATCGAAGTAGCGGCGAACCAGTTTCTGCCCGGAACGGCGAGAACCCAAGTCTCTCAAATCCTGTCGCCACCGACAGAGCGATATCGATAGACCCATCCACATTCGCGCGCAGGTTCATTCGCGATGATCGACCCGGTGCCGCAGGACATGCCTGATCCTCCTTGGCCTCGCGGCGACGCTTCTTCTCGAGGGTTCAGCCTAGCCGCACCCAATCTATGGCTTCGAGCACATACGGAGCGAACAAAAAATCCCGGATCCCGATGATCCGGTTTTCAGACCAGTCGATCAGGACAAAATGCGCAGGTCTGTCCATCGGGCCCCTGCCGTCGAAGACCAGCATGGCCGGCCGCCCTTCCACCGCGCCGAGGGTGAACTGCCATTTGGGCTCTTGCGCGTAGCGAGTGAAATAGAGCTCTATCTTCTCACGCCCTTCGAGGCGGAGCCGGTTTACCAGGTCGAGCTGCACCTCATCGGCGAGCATGGCGCGGATGGCATCGAAGTCTCCGCTGCGAAACAGATGAACGTAAGCGGTGATCTTTCGCCGGTCCAAATCAGACATCAACGGCAGGCGGGTCCCTTCCGGTACATGTGCGAGTCGGCGCAACGTAACGCGTCCGCGCTGAAGCGCCGATTTGGCGGCCGCCGGAGAGCACTCAGCAATGCCGGCGATTTCCTCCACGGAATGGCCCAGAACGTCCTTGAGGATCACCGCGCAGCGCTGCAGTTCAGACAGTTGCAGAAACGTCCGAAAGCTGATCGCGACGATGTCCGCCTCGGGCAGAGGCGCCGCTTCAATGTCATCGGTAAGCTGAACAACCGCGTTGCGCGACCGGGTGCGCAGGAAATCGAGACTCGCGTTATGCGCAATGCGAAACAGCCAGCCCTCGACGTTCTCAATCCTGGCACCCGCGGCTCGCGCCTGCAGTGCCTTGATGAGGGTATCCTGCAATACGTCTTCACCATGGACCCCTGATCCGGTCATACGCGCGCAGTAGCGATGGAGGCGTGGCCGCAGCGCTTTCAGACATTCCTCGAATTCGTCCGTGTTCATTGATCGAGACCTACGGAGCTGCCGGGTTCTGTTGCGCCAAAGCTTGCACACCAATGTCGATAAGAATCTTCGCCAGTGTCTCCGGTTGTGAGAGGAATGGCGAATGACTGCTCTCCAAAGTGTGGATCGCCGTCTTGCCACCGATCGCACAGTCAACGGTCGCGATCATGTGATCCTGACCGATGAGCGGAATCGCGCGATCGTGTCTGCAGCGGATGTAATGGCGCGGCACGGTGCCAAATCTTCCCGGCGTAATCTCCGACGGGGCGACGGCGCCAGTGTTCGGTTCGTCGCAATGCAGCTGCGCAGTCGCACGCGCGAATTCGGTCTCCGACACGTCAGCATAAAACGCAGCTTTGAGTAGCGCTGTGTAAGCTTCATCGGTTGAACCGACGTTGATCCGTGTCGCGCCGATCGCGACAGGGTCGCCCACGAACAGCTGAGGCGCCAGAGCCGAAGACAGGGTTTCATGCTGGAGCATCGCAAGCAACGACATGCCGGGCGGCACCATGAACCCGGCGAGATATACCACCGCCAGAAGCAGGTTCGGAACCTGCTCAGCGACCGCCGAAATCGTCATGCCGCCGGCCGAGTGTCCGACCAAGATGACCCTGCCTTCGCTGAGTGCGGCAGCCTCTTTTACCGCCGCGACGACTGCCTGCGTCCGTTCCTCCTGCGTCACACGGGCGACGGGTGACGGCTCGGCGGCGAAGGCAGCGGCGTCAAACGGACGACGACCGAGCGAGGTGGGGGCGATTGCATTCCGCCCCGCGCCGGGAAGGTCGAGCGCCAACGCCGCAAAGCCATTGGCCCTCAGTATTGGCGTAACTCTGCCCCACGCCGAGTGGTTGTGCCACCCGCCGTGAATCAGGACAAAGACTGCTTTGCTTGCCGACAATGTCGAGTCCTCTTCGGCTGATTTTTAATCGGTACGACTTGTAGAAGCGGCCGCTGGCCATTTGCCCCGCGCGCGCCGCTCCTCATATGGAGTGCTGGGTTCAGACTTCCCTGCTATCGAAAAGGAACATTTGCACCCCTGAGTCATCTGGCGCAAAAAGTCGGCGATCCGCCCCAGCCGCTTGCCCCTCGGGGCTCGCAAACGCCTCTTGGATCGCCGCAAGGTCATCGAAATGCAGCGTTCCGATCCGATGAATATGGGAGGTGCCTACAGGCGTTGCGATCGGGCCATCGCTCACTTCGTATTTCCTGAGACCCGGAATCTTCTTGGCGAGAGGCACATGGATTTCGAAGTAATGTCGGTCAAATGCCTCGATGTTCTTCGGTGTACGGTAAATCACTACCATCCGAGCCATTGCGGTTCTCCTTTGTCACTTGTGTGACGCAAACGTACTTGGGTGTTCACTCTCACCGGGTTTCGATCGCCAGCGCGTGGCGCTTCAAAGTGAGATCAGCGGATCCAGCTTCCCGGGTGTGACCGTCAGTCAGATTGATCGAAATCAGGCCGCGTCGATGGCACATCTCCTTCTATTTTGGACACACCAAAGACGACCCAAAGGGTGGAGACGGATCGCGATGCGGAGGTTTTTTTGCAAAATCATCTTGCTGGCGCGCTTGCCGAGGTACGCCCAATGGGTCCGATCAGACGGCACGGCCTCAGCCCCGGAGCTCACTCCCCGCAGGCTGAGCTCGGCTCGAGTGACATCGGCTACCGACGGCCTCAACTACGGTGGGGTTTGCGCCTTCCAGCCCCCGCCCAGCGCCTTGAAGATTGAGATCTGATCGAGCACGAGCGCACCATCGGCGGCGGCAACTGAGGCATCGAGTGTGACCAGCGACTGCTCGGTGGTTAGCAGGTCCAGGCTGCTGAGCGCCCCATCGGCTGCCTCGTGCTGCGCAATCTCGAAAGCACCGTGGATCTCATCGCGCGCCTCGAGTAGCGCGGCGTGATTTTGCAGCGCCGCGCCGTAGACGGTCAGTGCCTGTTCGGTCTCCTTGAGTGCCCCGAGCACGACCGAATCAAACGAGGCGAGCGCTGCGACCTCGGAAGCCTTCGCCTCACGAACTCGCGCGCGCGCGGCTGACTGGTTGAAGAAGTTCCAGTTGATCGTGGGGCCCAAGCCCCAGACGAGCCCCGCGTTGGTTCCCAGGTCCGAGACCTGGGTCGCTGCTCCACCGTAAAACCCCACCAGCTTCACCGTCGGGTAGAGATCGGCGCTCGCCACGCCGATCTGGGCCGTCGCAGCGGCGAGGCGTCGCTCGGCCTGGCGAACATCCGGCCGGCGCCGCAGCAGCTCGCTCCCATCGCCCACCGGGACGAGCGCACCCAGGTGCGGCGGCTCGACACAGGTCTCGAGCTCAAATGAGGCCTCGCGCGGCGTGCGCCCCAGAAGTGCGGCGAGCGTGAACACGGCCGCGCGACGCTCACCCTCCAGCGTCGGGATATCTGCGCGCACCTGCGCGACGAGCGCTTGCGCTCGCTTCACATCGTAGTTCGTGCCGCCGCCTGCCTGGTAGCGGTGGTCGGTGATCTGCGCCTCGCGCGCAACGATATCCAGGGAATGATGCGCCACCTTAACCTGCTCGCCGAGAGCGCAGATGGCGGCGTAGGCGCGCACGGTCTCGGCAGCGATCACCACTTTGACGCTGTCGCGCGCGGCCGCAGCGGCATCCGCATTCGCGTGCGCGGCTTCGATTTCCCGGTGGATGCGTCCAAAGAGATCCACTTCGTAGGCCACCTGGAATAGATCCTCGAACAGCCAGATGTTCTGCGGCCGCTGTCCCTGAAGCTCCAGGATCTCTTCGGTTGTCGGATCCCGCCCGCGGATCGCTCCGGCCGCGATTTCGGTCGAGGGATAGCGATTGGCCCGCACCGCCGTGAGGACGGCGCGCGAGGCGGCAAGGTTCGCCTCGGCTGCTCTCAGGTCACGGTTGGCAATGAAAGCCTCCTCCACCAGCGCGTTCAACCGCGAGTCGCCATACAGCTCCCACCATGCATCCGGGCTGGCTGCGCGCGTCTCCACGGCTTCATTCACGGAGAACAGCGGAGCTTCCGCTCCGTGCAGCGGCGCTGGGGCGTGGTAGTTCGGCCCGGCACGGCAGCCGGCCAATACGAGCAGCAGGAGGGTGACTGCGCGGCGCTTCATGCGGATCTTGCGGGTAGCACAGGGAACAAGGGCGGCGCCGAGGCAGGGCCTGCCGGCGGGGCTCTGCGCGTCACCATGATCAGAAGCGCGACGGCGGTCATGAAAGCGATGGCGATGAAGCCGTCCATGACGGACTGTGTCGTCGCGGCGGCGCGCACCGCGTTGCCGAGCACCAGCTGGCCCCGCGCGAGCTCCCCGCCCGGATCGAATGTCCGGGTCGTGGCAGCGCCATAGGCGTGGATGCGCCGCAGGACCTCGCCATCGCCGATGATGACGTGCTGGCCGATGAGGTTGGAAGCGACCTGCTCGCGAACGCGGGTCCAGGTGTTGATAAATGCAGTGCCGAGCTCGCCTCCCATGAGGCGCGCCATCTGCAGCACCGATCCAAACGTGAGTGCGTCTTCGGGCTTCAGGTGCAGGATGCCGAAGAAGATCACCCCCGAAAGCGCGAAGCTCTGCCCAACCGCCTGCAGCAGCTGCGAGGGCAGGAACTGCACCGAGCCCCAGATCGGCGTCAGGCGGTAGGCGACCATGAGGCAGGCGACGCTGATGAACATGAAACCAATGCAGGCAACGATGCGCGGGTCCGTGCGCCTGAGCATGAGGGCCGCCAGCGGACAGAAAATGAGCTGCGGAGCCGCCACCCAGACCAGGGTCTCGCCGACCTCGAACGAGCGAAAGCCGCGCACCGAGCCCAGGTAGAGCGGAATCAGAAATGCCGTGGCGAGGATCGTGAGCCGCAGGAACGACACCAGCACGACCATGCTGGGGATCGGTCTCCCAAGAACCACCCTGAGGTTCAGGATGGGAAAAGGCGTGACGCGTTCATGCAGTACGAAGGCGACGACCAGGACTGCGCCCGCCGCCAGCAGCCCGCAGATGAGACCGGAGTTCAGCCAGTCGAGGCGGTTGCCCTGATCGAGCGCGGCGTAGATGAGCGCAAGTCCCACCGAGCCTGAGAACAGCCCGAAAAAATCGAGCGGCGGCCGCTGCGCCGCAGGCGGAGGGGCAGAGCTCATTCCGGCCCGCAGGCAGATGGTCATGATCAGAGCGAGCGGCACGTTCTGCCAGAAGATCCAGTGCCAGGAGAGGTGCTCGATGTAGTAGCCCTCGAGAGACGCTGAGATGTGCAGTGACAGCTCGAGGTTGAGTGCGTACAGGGCGATGCCAAACGCCCAGTATTTGGGCGGCATGTTTCGCAGGAGAAAACTCAAGGTGAGCGGGATGAAGAATCCGGAGGTGAGTCCGCTCGCAAACTGCATGATGAGGAGCTCCGGAAGAGTCCCCGAGAACGGCGTCAGAAGCGAGACCACGGCGAAGCCCAGCGAGGCTGCGAGCAACACCCGACGCGGACCATAGACTGCACCCAGCCACATGGCAAAGAGCGTGACGAACATCTGCGCCGAGGTCTGCGCCGTCGTGATCCATGCGCCCTCATCGAACCCGGCGCCCACGGCACCGCGAATATCTGCCAGGCCGAAGTTCGACAGTCGGCCGTTCAAGGTCGAGATGAATGTGCCCATGAGGACCGCCACGAGTCCCAGCCAGGGGATCGAGGTGGCCGGCGCCGCCGGAGGCGGCGTGAGTGTCGACTGGCTGCGCGGGGGCGGGCCACTGCCGAACGCCGCAGGGGTGGTCTGCGGGGCCTCAGCCATTACTTGCGCCCGTCCCGCGCATCGACGCTCGCTTCCACGGACATCCCGGGCACCAGTCGATCGCCCAGACCATCCGGGTCATCAATCAGGATCTTCACCGCAATGCGCTGCACGACTTTGGTGAAATTGCCGGTGGCGTTGTCCGGCGGCAGCAGCGCAAATGAGGCCCCGGAGGCCGGCGCAAAGGCCTGCACGTGGCCGCGCAAGCGGTGACCGGGGAAGGTATCGACCGTCACTTCCGCCTTCTGCCCCACCGCCATGTGGGTGAGCTGCGTCTCCTTGTAGTTGGCGATCACCCACACCTTGGGGATCGGGGAGAGCGTGGTGATCTGCGTGCCGACGCCGATGAGCTGCCCGGGTTTCACTTGCCTTTGGCCGATGACCCCGTCCTGGGGCGCGCTGATGCGGGTATAGGAGAGATTCAGCTTCGCGGTCACGAGCGCCGCACGGGCGGCCTCGATCGCAGCCTTGCTCTGCTCGATCTGTCCGTCCAGCACTGCGAGCTGGCGCTCCGCGGCGCGCGCCTGCGCCTGGTTTTGTGCCAGTTGCGCCGCAAGCTGTGCCTGCTGGGTCTCGAGCCTCTCGCGCGCCTCGACGGACGAGGATCCGGTCTCGAGCAACGAACGCTGCCGGGCCCGATCACGTCCGTTTTGAGTGTTTGCCGCCTGCGTGGAAGCCACCACGGCGCGGGCCGCCTGAATATTGGCCAGCTGCAGCTCGCGCTGTGCCCCCAAGGTCGCGGCTTGTGCGTGCGCGGCAGCCAGGTTCGCTTCCGCCTGGGCAACCGCCGCCCGATAGTCATCGTCCACGATCTGCGCCAGAACCTGATCCGAATGTACCCGCTGGAAGTCCTGGATCGGCAGCTCACGCAGATATCCACCGACCTTGGCGACGATGGGCGTCAAGTCCGCCTGCAGATAGGCATCGTTGGTCCGTTGCCAGCCCACACCGCCCTCCCAGCGGTTCCAGTTGAGCGACACGATCAGGATGATCGCGATCGCCACCACGAACACCAGAATGCGCCACGCGAACTCGAAGAGGGTGTTCCAATTCCAGTGAATAATGCCGATCTCCCCCACGCAAACATCGCTTCGAGTTCTTCCGGTGGTTAAACCCGTACGGGCTGGCACCACACCGATATTGTATCGCCAGCCCATGCGCGGGCTCACGACGACTCTAGGACCCCGACCTTCAATGAATAGCGCCTTTAACGCTTCTTGGCCACTGTCAGAAACCGACAAGGCTGCGGTCGGAGTCCCTAGGAACCAGGCGCCGTAGGCGTTAGGATCGGATGCGTGGCGGTCAACGTCGCATTTCACGGTTCGCCGGATCCAGGTGCTGCCCGCGCGTGCTTGCTGCCGCCTAATGCGTCGGTGCGATCATCCGCCTATTTTCCGGCGAACTGGCAGGTGCAGCGCACATGAGAAGCCTGACGATTAACGGCGAACAACACAGCATCGACGTCCCGGACGAGATGCCCCTGCTGTGGGTTCTGCGCGATGTGCTCGGAATGACCGGCACCAAATTTGGTTGTGGCATCGCGCAATGCGGCGCCTGCACGGTGCATCTCGACGGGGTTGCAATCCGCTCCTGTCAGCTACCGGTGAGTGCGATCGGGGATCGGTCCATCACGACGATTGAGGCTGTGGGTCAGACCGCCGCCGGCGCCAAAATCCAGAAGGCCTGGCTCGATCTGGAAGTCATTCAATGTGGATACTGCCAGCCGGGACAGATCATGTCGGCCGCAGCTCTGCTGGCACACAATCCAAAGCCCGACGATGCAGACATCGATGCCGCCATGGCGGGGAATATCTGCCGTTGCGGCACCTATGTGCGGATACGGGAGGGCATCAAGCGTGCTGCCGGAGCGTAAACCGAACCAAAGTGTCCTGTCCCTGACCCGCCGGGAGGTCGTGAGCGCAGGCCTGGCCATATCTGGTGGCCTCCTGATCGGAATCGAATTTGGCCTCGCGCGGGCCGATGAGCCGACGCCTGCGGGGGCGCGGATGAACGCCTTCATCGACATCGCCCCCGACGATCGCGTGACCTTCATCATGCCCGCCGTCGAGATGGGCCAGGGTGTCTACACCGCTCAGGCGATGTGCCTCGCCGAAGAGCTCGATGTGGGCCTGGACCAGGTGGTCGCAGCGCACGCTCCGCCCGACCAGAAGAACTACGGCAACGCGATCTTTGTCGTGCAGGCGACCGGCGGATCGACCACGATCAAAGTGTGGTTCATGCCGCTGCGACGCGCTGGCGCGACCGCGCGCGCGATGCTCATACAGGCGGCGGCGGCCACCTGGGGGGTCGACCCGTCGACGCTCACCACGGAGCGCGGAGTGATCTCTCACAAGGCATCCGGGCGGACGCTGCGCTACGGACAGGTCGCCGCCCGCGCGGCAACCCTGAAACCTCCCGCCGAGGTGAAACTCAAGGACCCAGGCCTCTTCCGCTTGATCGGCACCCCCGCCCGGCGAATTGATACCGCCGACAAGGCCGTCGGCAAGACCGTGTACGGGATTGATGTCATTCGTCCGGGCATGAAAGTCGCCACACTGCGGGGCTCACCGGTGATCGACGGCAAGGTTCGAAAGGTCGAGCAGACTGCCGCCCTCGCCGTGCCCGGTGTACGCCAGGTGGTCGTGCTCGATGACCTCGTCGCCGTGGTGGGCGATCACATGTGGGCCGCGCTCCAAGGAATGCGCGCACTCCAGATCGAGTGGTCACCGGGCGCCAATGCCAACCTCGACCAGGCACAGCTCTGGCAAGAAATCGAGCAGGCCTCTCTCGGCGCCGGCGTACTCGCGCAGAAGGTTGGCGATGCCGTTGCCGCGCTGAAGCAGGGCACGGTTTTCGAGGCGACGTTCGAGTTCCCATTCCTCGCCCACGCCGCCATGGAGCCAATGAATTGCACCGTGCATGTGCACGACGGCTTGTGCGAGGTATGGGTGGGCACGCAGGTGCCCGGATATGCGCAAAACATCGCCGCGCAGGTGCTCGGCATCGAGCCGGCCAAAGTCACGATCAACAACCATATCATCGGCGGTGGCTTCGGGCGCCGGCTCGAGGTCGACGGCGTCGGCAAGGCAGTGCGCATCGCGCAGCACGTCGAAGGCCCGGTAAAAGTGGTGTGGAGCCGCGAGGAAGACATCACGCAACAACGCTATCGACCGATGTACCACGATCGGCTGCAAGCACGGGTGGAGAACGGCAGGATCACTGCCTGGCATCACCGCATCACCGGTGGCTCGGTGATGGCGCACTGGCTACCGCCTGCTTTCAAGAACGGACTGGACGTCGATGCGGTTGACGGTGCGGTCAATCAGGCCTACGACTTCGGCGCCATTCTCGTCGAGTACATCCGGCACGAGATGCCGATGGTACCGGCCTTCTGGCGCGGAGTGGGCCCGAACAGCAGCGTCGGATCCACCGAGTGCTTCCTCGACAGCATCGCGCACCAGACCCGCGTGGACCCGCTGGAGTTTCGCCGTGGCCTGCTCGCGAAATCTCCACGCGCCTTGGGTGTACTGAACCTCGTTGCCCAGAAAGCCGGCTGGGGAAGTCCCGCGCCTGCCTCGCATTTTGGGACGCGTGTCGGCCGCGGATTCGCGCTCCTCTCCTGTTTCTGGAGCAATCTGGCCTGTATCGTCGACGTCGCGGTCAGCGATGCGGGCGATGTACGCGTCACCCGCGTCGTCGTCGTCGCCGACTGCGGCCGGGTGGTCAACCCCGATACGCTGGTGGCTCAGATCCAGGGTGGCGTGGTTTTCGGCATTACGGCTGTGTTGCACAACCAAATCACCTTCAGTGGCGGCAAGGTCGAGCAAGCCAACTTCAACAACTATCGGATCCTGCGGATCGATGAGATGCCGGTGATTGAGGCGTACATCGTGCCGAGCACCGAGGACTCCGGCGGGATTGGCGAGCCGGGCACTGTCATCGTCCAGCCCGCAGTCGCTAACGCCGTGTTCGCCGCAACCGGAGTGCGGATCACCCGCATGCCGATTAATCCGAAGTTGCTCGCGAGGAAAAGCTGATGCAAAAGCGCCGGCTCCTCTGGGTCGTCATCGGGATCGTAGTGCTCGCCGGGTTATTCGCGGTCTACCAGATCGTTCAGCCGGGCCCCTACGCCTTTGCAGGCGGTCACCCGGTTGATCTTTCCGCCTATACGGGTCCCTCGCCGACGGGTACTCCCACCGAGCTCGCGCAGGCGGATCCGGTGAAGCGCGGCGAATACATCACGCGCATGGCCGACTGCGAGTCCTGTCACACCGCCAAGGGCGGCGAGCCATGGGCCGGTGGCAGGCCATTCGTGTTGCCCTTCGGGACCATCTACACCCCGAACATCACTCCGGATCCGGACACCGGCATCGGCAGGTGGACGGATGCACAGTTCGTGAGAGCCGTGCACAAGGGCATCTCGGCGGACGGAACCCGGCTCTATCCTGCGTTTCCTTACGCGTCTTACACCATGTTGACCGACACGGATGTTCTCGCCCTCAAGGCGTATCTGTTCTCAGTCAAGCCAGTGAGACAGGAGAACAAACCCAATACCTTCTCCTTCCCGTTCAATCAGCGCTGGCTGATGGTTTTCTGGTCCGCGTTCTTCAATCGGGATCAGCGCTTCCGGCCGGTCCCGGAAGAAAGTCCGCAGTGGAACCGCGGGGCTTATTTGGCCGAGGCCGCCGGCCATTGCGGCGAGTGCCACACGCCACGCAATCTGTTTCAGGCAATGAATCAGCGACAGAAGTTCGCCGGCGGCGCAGCCGAAGGCTGGAGCGCCTACAACATTACCAGTGATCCCAGCAGTGGCATCGGCAGCTGGTCGGCCGAGGAATTAGCCGAGTATCTGCAGAACGGACACGCACACGGGAGGGGCGCTGCCTCCGGACCCATGGGAGAGGCGGTGGACCTAAGCCTCTCGACGCTGACCGCCTCGGACATCGCGGCGATCGTCGCTTATGTGCGCTCAGTCAACCCGATCCACAACAATGCGCTGCCGAGCCCAGCAGGGCCTGCGCCAGATTCGCCACAGCTCGCGCGGATCGACAATGCCAAGGGAATGCGCATGTTTGAAGGCAACTGTGCCAGCTGTCATGCCTGGAGCGGCGCCGGCAATATCATCAACGCGGCGCAGCTCACTGGCGCCCGCTCGGTCAATGATGCCTCCGCAACGAACGTACTGCAGATCATCCTGCATGGCTCGGGCAGCTGGGATTCAGGGCGCCCCTACATGCCGAGCTTCGGCGCGGCGTACTCCGACGCAGAGGTTGCCGCGGTGGCAAACTACGTCACGGCGAGATTCGGATCGCGACCCTCGAACGCCACCCCAGCGAGGGTCGCGACGCTTCGGCAGCAAGACTGACCGCGCGGCGCAGCGCGCCTCAAATATGGGCCGGGATTCGCTCCGCCAACAAAAGGGGCCGCCTTGCGGCGGCCCCAGCTCTCGAGGACGAACTGTCGCGTATAGCTACTAGTGGCTATGTGAGGATGGGAAGTTGAAGAAATCCCACAGGTCATCCAGCGCCGCCTTGCCAGGCACGCCGTTCACGTACGGCACATAGCCGGCGCTATCCACGAAGCGGAAGAAGTCGCGCGCGACGGGCAACTGCTGCGGATTCGGCAGGTTGTCGCGGCTGCGCGCTGTCACCGTTGGCAGCCGCCAGTTGCGCTCAATGAACTTCAGGATCGAGACGTGATCGGCGTACTGGTGCGAGATGTAGCCGGCCCCCTTCAGGTACTGCTTCGGTGCCACCACCATCAGGGGAATGCGCGTGCCGTCCCCGAAGAAGTCCACCGGCTGTACATAGCCTGAGTCGTAATAGCCGCCGCCTTCATCGAAGGTGATGAAAATGACGGTGTCGTTGGCATAGGCCGAGTTCTGCACTTCGTCCACGATCTTTTTCGCGAAGCCTTCGAACAGATCCAGCTTCGAGGAAGCCGGGTGGCCATCCACCAGGCCGCTGGGCTTCACAAACGACACCGCCGGCAGGTTGCTACCGCTTCTGATGTCTGCATACAGGCTGGTGCTGTCCTGGATGTGCTTGTTCACATCCGCGCTTTCCATGATCGACTGGTCATACTGGAACGGGTTGCAGATCTGGCAGTAATCATCCGGTAGCTGGCCTTTGGCGGGGCTGTTCGTCACATGGGGGTCGGTGTGGAACACATTCAACTGATCGCCGTAGTACTTCCAGGAAATGCCGGCGTTGTTGAGCGTGTCGCCGATGCTGTTGGTCTTGGAGGGGTCCTTGCCGTTGCCATTGCGGTTCGGCGGGATGGTGAACGCGGTGGCGCCATCACCGACGGCGTAATCCTGATAGTAGGCGTCCTGCCAGATGCCGTTAAAGCTACTGGCGTCTTCGTTGCTCAGCTGCGGCTCGTAACCGGGATTGTAGTTATTCAGCAGGTAGTAATGGCCCGGTTCGCAGCGGGAAGCGACTCCCAGGCTGCGGATGAGTCCCAGCACCGGTCCGACGCCGGGCTGAGCGGAGTCCGAGCAATCGCTGTAGGTTCCGCCGCCGTGGTAGTCACTGCCTGCCTTGTCGAAGGCGCCATAGCCGTCCTGGGTGTACCAGTTATTGCTGCCGAGTGCGACTGCAGCCGGATTGGGATTGGGGTTCTCGACCTCGCTGAGAGCGCCCTGCGGGTTGCTGAGCGGATTTGGCGCCGCGACCGCGTTACCGTTTTGATCCTGGAAATAGAGCGCATCGCCGTGCCCCAACATGATGTGGTTGGCACCGGTGCCACCCTGGAATGACTGATGGAAGTTGTCACTCATGGCGTAAGCGTCCGCGAGTTGCTTGAAGTAAGGGGCATCACCCTGCTGGACGTTATAGAAACCCAGGGCGGTGGCGCCCTCACCGGTCGTGACCGGGGCCGGGGTTTCACCGGTGGTGTAGTTGGTGGCGAAGGTACCCGTCTGAGCGTAGTCGCTCGTGCCGGGCGTGCCGGTGAAGCCCGGCAGGTCACCGTTGGAACCCGCGCCAAACGTGGTCTCGACCCACGCAAACAGCTTGCCATCGCAACCTGAGGGGTTGAGCCAGTTCCACTCGTGGGGCTGGCAGTTGAGCTGCTGCTGCATCTGGTAGAAGCGATGCACCGGGCTCGCGGCGTAGGCGGTGTACGGCAGAGTCGCACTGGTCAGCTGGAAGGGACCGGGCAGCAGGTTGTTGTCCTGCACGCTGCCACTCGCCCACTGGATGCGCAGGTCTGGCGTACCCGCCGTCAGGCCGGTGCCGCCGGAAGCGAGCGATTCGTAATAAGCGGTATTGGGGAGTCCGGTTTCGACCTCTTCAGCGAGCGCGGTGCACTGCGCGAGGCTGGTGCAGAAGCCAGTCAGGTTTGCGAACTGGCCCGACGGGCCGCCGGCCAGCGGATTGGGTAGGTTGTTGTAGTCAGTGGACGCTGGGCTCAGCAGGAACTCCGATCCCTGGGACACTTGAGAGGACACTTGCTTCTGCACCGCCCGGTGCCAGTTGGGGCCTGGTACTGCAGTGGTGCCTCGCAGACTGACGATGCCCTCGCTCAGCAGGTTTAAAACCTCCTGCGGGCGACCGTTGATGGCTGTCGGCTGGTAGGTGGCGAATACGTGGTCGAAGCTGCGGTTCTCGCCGATGATCACGATGACATGCTTGATCGGCGACTGCGGATTGCCCAGTGTGCCTGGGCTCGGCAAATCGTTGGAATTCTGCGCGGCGGTAGCCAGCGCGGGACCGATGGACATCTGGATCATGGCCAGCGACAGCGCCGTCGCGCTCAGGCCACGCAGTGTCTGACGAACACTTGCATAAACTCTCATGGTGTCTCCCTGTCAATGATGGAAAGGCGCCCTGCGCCGCGCCGGCATGTTATGCCGGCGCACATTGCAGACTGGTGATGCTTCGTTGAATCTCCCGCTGCGACTTGAGCGCAACCGTCCTTGGTGGCCCGCAGCCTGTCTCCCTCACGCGACATCCGCTTCCTGAGACAGCGCCCGCGGGTGCTTCAAGCCAGACCGAGCTGCTTTGTTGAGGTCTGCGGCCGCACCTTGCGCGCGGCCGTTCCCGAGGGGCAGAAGCGGGGTTTCTAGGCGTTGTTCTAAATGGGTGGCGGCGCTTTCACTGCGCTCACCGACGCTGCAGACCGTTGCAACGAATGGACCCCGGCCGCGACGTTCAAACGCGCTGTTCAGCCGACAGGGAGGAGCCCGTCATTCGCGCCGGTAAGAACCGGCTGTTGCGCAGCAGCCCGGCCGATACCAACGATACCAGCACGCCGACCGGGAAAATTTCCGCGAAAGTCATCGGCAGTCGGTACAGCGGATTCGCGTATTGAATTTTGAATTGCTCCATTTGCGCGGTTAACTTTGCGAGGGCCTCGGCACTGATACCTTTAGCCTGCTGCTGCGCGATCATGGCCTTGGAGTAACTGCTGGCGAAATCCAAGTGCGTGAGAGCCACCGCCGCCTCCCACGACAGCACGTACAGCACCCCCGCGATAAAGCTGATGCCCAACCCCAGGGCAAAGGCCGGCCAGAATTTGATAACGCCGCCCAGATCCGCGTCGCGATGGCGCTTGATGGCCACGAAAACGGTGCTCAGCGCGATCAGCATGATCAGGTAGCCGACCGCCATGCCGTAACGCATCATGGTCTGGCCGCTCATCGACACAGTGACGCAAGACAACGGCACGCCGGCGAGCAGTCCGGCAGCCACACCATAGATCAGCATCTTCCTGAGCATCGATCTCTCCCGGAATGAATTGACGGGCCGCCATCGAGCCCGATGCAGCGGTGCAAAGCCATCGTACAAAAGGGTGATTGGCCTGAAATCACCCACTTGCCTGGCGGGTTCAGGACACGATGCCCAATTCACGTGCCTTTTTCACCGCTTCGGTGCGCCGCTTGGCGTCCAGCTTCTCGAACAGCCGCGCCGTGTGCGTCTTAACGGTGTTCGGCGAAATCTTAAGACGCGCGGCAATTTCCTTGTTGGAGCGTCCGGCCGCGATCTCCAGCAGCACCGTCATCTCGCTGGCAGTGATGCCGAGCGTCGCCCGGGCTTTCGGATTGCCGTCAAAACGGGTGGGCCGGGTCGAACCCACGGCGCGCGCCCCGACGAACAACCCCAGTGCCAGAAAAGCCGTTGCAATCAGGAAGATGTAAATATCGCCCGAATGCACCCGTACCAGGCGCTGGTAGTCCAGCCACTGCAAGCCCCAGGTTCCGGCCGCCAGAAAGGCGCCGTAGATTGCCGCCCGCTTCCACATCAATCCTCCCGCGCTGGAACAAATCTTAACCCGTCCAACGCGACTCGTAGGTCGTCCCGGAAGCCCTTGATCTCGCCTCTGGCATTGAAATCATTAGTCAATCCATGGGGTGAGCCAAACGGGGCGTCTGGGTCCGAGCAAATGCAAGATTCAGATAAGCTGAGGCCCGCGATGAGGCTGCTCACACCTCCACGCCACCACAGGAGACTGCCTAATGACCGAGAGCGTCCGAGATGAAATCTCTCAGCTGGCGGGATCCATTCGCACTCTCGAACGACAGCTCGAAGTGGCCCTGGCAAAGAGACGCATCGAACTTAACTATAAGGTGCTGGACGGAGTGGTTCACTTTGAACAGGCGGTGATTGCGCGGCACCGTCTCCTTAAGGCACGGTTGCTGAGCTATATTTTCGGTTCACGCCTCGCCATGATCTTGACGGCGCCGGCGATCTACGCACTCATCGTTCCGCTCCTACTGCTCGACCTGTTTGTGGCCGTGTACCAGGCGGTGTGCTTCCCGGTTTATGGAATCCCGCGCGTTCGCCGCAGCGATTATTTCGCTTTCGACCGCGAGCACCTGGCATACCTGAACATCATTGAGAAGATCAACTGCGCCTACTGTGCTTACGCGAACGGTCTGCTGGCATACGTTCGCGAGATCGCTTCACGGACCGAAGAGTACTGGTGTCCTATCAAGCACGCGCGCCGGGTGCTCGGAGTACACCCGCGCTACGGCGACTTTGTCGATTACGGTGACGGTGATGCCTATCGACACGATCTGGAGCGTTTGCGAGACCAGGCGCGTACCGAAGAGCCGAGTTGACCTGCTGACCGTCAAACTTTCTCTGTAAGCTGGAGGCTGCGATGGAAACCCGAAAACTTGGTGCGCTTGAAGTATCCGCGATTGGATACGGCACCATGAGCTTCGCCTCGACCTACGGATCCTCGCCCGCTCGGGCAGAAGCGATCCGGATTATTCGCGGCGCGCACGAACGCGGGGTGACCTTTTTTGACACGGCAGAGGTGTATGGACCGCTCACCAACGAGGAACTCGTGGGGGAGGCGCTGGCGCCGGTACGCGATGCCGTGGTGATCGCCAGCAAATTCGGCTTCAACATTGATTCTGCCAGGAGTGGGCATCTCACTGTTAACAGCAAGCCCGATCACATTCGCCAGGCGGTCGATGGAATGCTGAAACGCCTCAAGGTGGCAACCATCGACTTGCTTTACCAACACCGCGTCGACCCGAGCGTGCCCATTGAGGATGTCGCCGGCACGGTAAAAGACCTTATCAGCGCCGGCAAGGTCAAGCACTTTGGCATGTCGGAGGCGGCGGCGGCGACGATTCGTCGCGCCCATGCGGTGCAGCCGGTCACCGCTATCCAGAGCGAATATTCGCTCTGGACGAGAGAGCCGGAGCCGGAGATTCTGCCGCTCTGCGAAGAACTCGGCATCGGATTCGTGCCTTGGAGCCCGCTGGGTCAGGGATTTCTGGCCGGCAAGATCGGCCCGACGACGCAACTCGATAGCGCCGATATGCGCACTCACTTTCCGCGTTTTTCGCCGGAAGCGAGACACGCCAACCAGGCACTCGTTGACCTGCTGAATCGCATTGCCACGCGTAAGCAGGTGACGCCGGCGCAGATTGCACTCGCATGGCTGCTAGCACAAAAGCCGTGGATCGTGCCCATCCCGGGGACGCGCAGGCTGGAACGCATCGAGGAGAATCTCGGCGCCGCGGACATTGTGCTCACAGCTGAGGATCTTGGGGAGATCGCCGACTCGACCGCGAAGATTTCGGTTCAGGGGGCGCGACTTCCCGAAGCCATTCTGCGGTTGTCGTACCACTGAGCGGAAATGTGCCCGGTGCGCGCCGAGGGCCTGCGACGTGCCGCGGCTTCATCCCGCGGCGGACGGTTACTTTTCCCTTATGGGGCCCACTCAGGTATCGCTGAGCCGTTCCTGATTTACTGCGTTTAGCCGGATTCGCGGCGTGGGCCGCATCTCGCGGAACGCCCCATGCGATCCTGGGGAGGAAACTTCGGCCTCGTCGCGCCTGCCTAATGCCAGCTCACGGATCCGCCGACCAGGATGTTGAAGGGCGCGGCCGTCTCGAAGTAGCGACTATTGGAGTCGTCGACGATCACCGAGCCGACATAGTGGCGGTTCAAGAGGTTGTTGATGCGCACGAACAGGTTCCAGTTGCCACTCGGCCAGCGTGAGGCATAACCGCCACTCACCCCAAAGAGCGGGTAGCCGGGCGCGAACACGCTGTTGATGTCGTTGACGGCCACGGTGCTCACGTATTGGGCCTCGGCCGCCGCAAACGGTCCGAACTCATCGCCGAACCGCAATGCGCCGAAAACGTTGTTCTTGGGCACGCCGGGCAGACGGTTGCCCGCCGGCACGAGCACGTTCGCCGCCGCGCAGGGCGCGGCCGTGCAGGTGTGGTAGGCATCCGTGTAGGTGGCTTCGACGTAGGTGTAGGCGAGCTGCAGGTGCCACGGGGAAGCGAAACGCCAATCGAGCCCGGCCTCGGCGCCGCGTCGCTTGGTGCGCCCGCTGTTCTGGTAGGTCGAGCGGCCACCCAGGTTCGTATCGACGACGATCTCGTTGTCGGTGTCGGTATTAAAGATGGTGGCTTCGGCGGTAAAAGAGGGCAGCAGCTGGAATTTCGCGCCGAATTCGCTGTTGGCACTGCGCGCAGGCTGCAGACTGAAATTCGGACCTGCCTCGCCATCGGGGCGGTAAGCGAGTTCCGAGCCGAGCGGAGTCTGAAAGCCACGTCCCCAGGAGGCGTACAGATGCATCCATGGGAGCACCTTGAAAGTGATGCCGGCCACTGGCGTACCGGCAGTGTATGTGACACTGCCGCTGTCATCGCCGTTCACCGGCGTAATGAAGTGGTCCTGGACGCTGAAGTTCACATCGCTGTTGCGCAGACCGAGCATCAGCGACCACAGCGGCGCAAAGTCCCAGGTGACCTGCGAGTACTCGTCGATGTCATAGGTGATGTCGTTCTCGTTGCGGCGCAATTCGCCCTCGACTCCGAGCGTGGAGCCCACGAAGTTGTCGTAGCCGCGGCGCAGCTCGTTCTGCCGGTCGTAGCTCACTCCCAGCACCCAGGAGAACGGTCGTCCTGCCAGCTCGGTCTGCCACGACCAGCGCGCGTCGGTGCCGCCGAACTCCCGATCCAGGTCTACCACCGCACCGGAACTCGTCGGCGGCAGCTGCGCGACAATCGGAATCGCCAGGAACTGCAGCACACTGCGGTGTCCGTAGTAGCCCATGAGCTGCAAAGACTGGCTTGGAGTCAGGTCAAAGTCCCAGATCAGGCCCGCCTGCTGCTGCTGCAGGCTCTTGCGCGTGTCATAGAGCAGCGCCGCCGGGGCCGCCTGGTTGGGTGCGGCGGCGAACTGCGCCGGGGTCAGCCCAAGGGGATCCTGTGCGTCCGGACGCGAGATGACGTTCAGGACCAGCGCCAGGTGATTGCGCTCGTCGGCTTGATAGCCGAGCTTGGCGTTGAAGGACTCGTTGTCGGCGGCGCTGTGCGGACGGTAGCCATCGACTGAAAAATGCGTGAACGCGGCGTTGTAACTGAAATCGCCGGCGGCTCCAGACGCATCCAGTCCGGCGCGCCAAACATCGAAGCTGCCGTAGGCCGCCGCAGCGCGCACCTGATCCGGCTGCACACCGTCGGCGGTGAATATCTGGATGACACCGCCGGAGGAGTTGCCATAGAGCGCCGAGAATGGCCCACGCAGCACCTCCACGCGCGCCGCCGAATCCAGATTGAACTGCGAGACCTGGCCCTGCCCGTCAGCGCCGGTGGCCGGGATACCATCCTGATAGATGCGGACGCCGCGGATGCCGAACGTGGAGTTGGCGCCGATGCCGCGAATTGAGATCTGCTGATCCTGCGCGTAGTTGTTGCGATTGCGCGCGAGCAGTCCCGGCACCGTGCTCATGTCGTCCGACAGGTTGATTCCAAGGGCATCGCTGGTCAGTTGCTGTACCGGCACGCTGGAGATCGCCGCCGGGACGTCGAAGGCGTTAGTGGCGATACGGGTCGCTGTGACGGTCACTGTCGCAAGTGACGCTGCGGCAGCCGGCGAGACCTGGTCGGCGAGCGCGATCCGACTTGCGACTAAGAGCGCGGTCGCCGCGCCGGACAGAACTCTCACTGCTGGTGCGCTTTCAGCATGGTCTATGCAAGGCTCCTCCCCGGAACGGACATAGTCTCACATGAAGAATGATGGCGGCCACGCGTGTCGACAGCAGAGGGTGACCCTGGGGTCCTGGGCGTCACGCCGGCCGATGGTCCAAAACGTCTCGGGTTCCTCCTGTCTATCGGCGCCTGAATGGCTCCGGGCACACGGAGAACTGGATTTGTCTTGAGATCGATCTCCCGACCCGGGCGTCGTTCTAAGCCTAGGGGTCAGCTGCGGCAAAAATCACGCGACGCGCAGGAGAAACTCCCAGCGGGCGCACGTCCTCGGACTCACGGCGTGGGCGTGCAGTGATCGTCCTGGATGAATTCGTTATACCAATTGGTTTCCCAGGTCGTGCCGCCGTCTGCCGAGAACGCCTGCTGCCACTTTGCGACGACGCGAGCGCCCTTGGGGTTCGCGGCCCGCTCCCAATCTGCGCCAGTCTGCGCGGCCGTAGGGTTGACGGTCCAAGTGAAACGCACCAGCACCGGCGTGCCGTTATAGGTATCCCGCCCTTCGAAGATTCCGACATTGCCGACAAACTTGCCCACTACCGGCGGGTCAATGACGCCTGCCGAAAATTTGTTATCGACCCAGTAAATGCGCCACAGACCCGTCTTGGGGTCATAGGTGCGAACCGTCACGCCAACGAAATCCTTCCAATAGCTGGCCTTCCAATAGTCGGTATCGCCGATGCCTCCAGGCAGAGGACCGCCCTCATCGCAGGTCACAAAATCCGCCCACTCACGAGAGCCCACCAGGCGGTTCTTCAGGCGATGATTGGGCATCCGCCACTTGCCGTAGATGAAATCGAAGTCGTGCGAACCATCTCTTACGGGCGCGGTCGGCGTGCTGCCGGGTGCTTGCGCCGCCGCGACGGTGGTCGGCATGTGAAGAGTAGTAGTAACCGCTGCCAAGCCAGCAGCAAGCAACGCCGCGCGAAGACCTACGCTCGAAGGCATCATTTCTCCATTGCTTTAGTTTGCAGACTCGCCAAAGCGCTCACCGCGCACCACCCTTTTCGCGGTGTCATCGACATCTACTACATCGTAAGTAGATTCTACTATATGCTACGGTTTTTGTCGGTGCTGCTGATCAGGTCTCTTGCGTAGCCTGCTCACTCGCCGCACAGTACGCAGCGAGGCTTGCGCATCGAGGGCCCGGTAAATCAAGCATTTCGCCTCGCCAAGGCGATGACGGTGACCTCGCCATTGGAGGTGCGAAGCCCCCACGCTACCATCGCTCGCTCACACCGGACCCTAAGCTCTGCACATGCCCCGCTGCCTCATCATCGAAGATGACGCTGACAACGCGCGCTACATCGCCGAAGGTCTGCGGGAGCTCGGTTGGCTGGCTACCGTGGCCCGCGATGGCGTTGAGGCACTCGAGCGGGCGACACGCGAGACGTGGGACGTCATCGTGCTCGATCGGATGTTGCCGAATGATGTCGACGGACTCTCCATCCTCAAGACGCTGCGGGGTTTGGGCAAAAACACTCCCGTGCTGGTCCTGAGCGCCCTGGCGGCCACCGACGAGCGGGTGCGCGGTCTCAAGGCCGGTTGCGATGACTACCTGACCAAGCCCTTCGCGTTCTCGGAATTCGCTGCGCGAATCGAAGCACTGCTGCGGCGAGCAGAGAACGGCCAAGACGTCCGTGAAATGCGCATTGCCGATATGCGCGTCGACCTCATCGCGCGCAGTGTCGAGCGCTCGGGCAAGCCGATACCCTTGCAGCCGCGCGAGTTCCGGCTCCTGGCGTACCTGATGATGCACCAGGGCCAGCCAGTGACTCGCACCATGCTGCTGGAGGCGGTGTGGGACTATCGCTTCGACCCGCAAACCAACGTCATTGACGTGCACATCAGTCGTTTGCGCAACAAGATCGATAAGGACGCCGACACACCCCTGCTGCACACGGTCCGCGGTGTTGGCTACATGATCTCCGCGGCGGCGACCGTCGCCGCGGATGACGCTCGTTCGTGATGTTCGCGCTGGCCAAGTGGTGGGGTTCCATCGCTTTCCGGCAGGCCCTCATTTACGGCGCGCTGGTCTTGCTGACGATGGGCGTATTGGTAGGTGTCTTCTACCAGGAGACCGTCGGGGTGTGGCAGCACCAGATCGACCACCAGATTGACACCTCTACAGACCATCTGGTGAGCTACTTCACACAGAACGGGTCCGCCGCGCTGGCGACGCGCATCAATGAGTTGCTCGGCGATGGGATCGATTCGGACACCGAGATCTATCTGCTCGTGGATCCCAATGGCCACAAGCTGGTAGGCAATCTCGAGCCGCTCGCCAACAACCCGATGGCGGCGAGTGCGATCGTGGAGCGGCGCGTCGTGCGCGCCGGACGGCCCTCGCAAAGCCGGATTCGCGTCACGCGCCTGACGAATGGCGGAACCCTGGTCGTGGGCCGCGACATGCGCGATCAATACGAGCTGCAACGCTCGATCCGCCGCGCCTGCCTGTTCGGCGCCGCAATCGCCATCCTGATGGCGGTGGCCGGTGCGCTGGTATTCCGCCATCAATTGGAACGGCGCATCGGCGCGATTCGTCAAACTGCGCTGCAGATCGAGCGCGGTGACCTGGGGCAACGGGTGCCGGTGTCGCAGCAGGAGGACGAGTTCGCGCGTTTGAGCCGCGACATCAACGCCATGCTCGATCGTATCCATGCGCTGATGGAAGGTGTTCGCCACGTGTCCAACACAATCGCGCACAACATCCGTACGCCACTGTCACGAATCCTGGCACGCCTGCACCAGGCCCAGAAGCTCGACTCGCGTGCGGAACTCAGCTCGGCGACTGGCTTCGCCATTCGGGAAATCGAGGATCTGAATGTGGTGTTCGATAAGCTGCTGCAGATCGCTGAAGTTGAATCGGGTGCCCGGCGGCAAAACTTCGGACCGGTTTCGCTGAATGCCATCGCCGTCAACGTGATCGAACTCTATGATCCGGTCGCCGAGGCCAAGGGCCTCGCGCTCACCCATGCGTTCGAAGGCGATGCCGTGACCGCCGGTGACGGCGATCTGCTGGCGAATGCGATGGCGAACCTGCTCGATAATGCCATCAAGTACACCCACAGCGGTGGCGCTATTCACGTGGATACGCGGCTGGCCGAATCAGTTGTGGCGATTACGGTGCGCGACAATGGCCGTGGGATCCCGGATGAAGAGCGCGCGCGCGTCGGTACCCGCTTCCACCGAGTCGACCGCAGCGTGCCGGGATGGGGTCTGGGTCTCGCAAGCGTCATGGCGATCGCTCGCCTGCATGGCGGCACTCTGCAACTGGACGACGCCCGACCGGGCTTGATAGCGCGTCTGACGCTCCCCGCCCTGGCTAGTTGATCCTCACTGAGTTGAGCAGCGGACGAGACATTACCAATCGGTAATCTTTCGTTCATCTTAGAAAGCAGCCACCTCTTCCTACAATCCGGGCGGCGAGGGGCTAACTCCCTCATTTTTTTCGATTGGTCCCAGCGCTGAGCCATCCGGCAGGCATTGGCGTAGCCGTTAACAATTGCTCAGAGGCATGCGCAGACGCAGCTGCAATTTCCGCGGATTTCCCGCGATGAAACTCGCGTGTGCCGGACTCGCCACCGCAATCGCCTCCATTTCTCAGAGCGGATGCGATCGCCAGCAGGCCGACGTCCCCTCGACGAATGTCGCGATCGCACCTTCGGCCGCTGCACCGCAAACTGTTCCGGCGGTGGAACTCAGCGAGGCGCAGCAGAACGCGATAAAAGTCGAACCAGCCGGGCCCTATCCGTTCCTCATCGAGCGCGAAGCGGTCGGCAGCGTGAGCTTCGACGAGGACCTGCCGATCGTTCAGGCGGAGTCGACTCTTATCGGCGCGGCGGCCACCTTTACCCTCAGCCAAAAGGAACTCGCGCGACTCCAGAGCCTCGGCGAAGCGAACGGCATCGCGCAAAAGGATCTGGAGCAGGCAATGGCAGATCAGGAAACCGCCGCTGCGGCCCTGAAAGCCGCGCGCGATGCGGTGCGTGCCCTCGGCAAGACAGAGGCGCAGATCGAGCGGATCGTTGCGACCGGCAAGTACGAGCGCGCGACGCGGCGCAAGTCCGTCAAATGGGTGGTGGCCAACATCACTGAGAGTGATAGCCCGCTGGTGCGAGTCGGGCAAGCGGTCGGCGTGACGGTCAAACCCTTTCCCGATCAGGTGTATGCGGGTCGGATTGCGCGGATTTACGCGACGCTAGACCCGGACACCCACCGCATGAGCACGCGCGCGCAGGTCGCAGACCCGAAGGATGAATTGCGCCCTGGCATGTTGGCGGAGGTCACGATTCACATCGGTGGACCGGTCGACTCTCTTGCGGTCCCGGCCACGGCGGTCGTGCGCGAGGGCGACGGCACGATGGTCGCCTGGGTCACTCGCGATCATCGTCACTTCCAGCAGCGCCCCGTGAAGCTTGGTCTGCAAAGAGCTGGACGCTATCAGGTGCTGGAGGGCCTTCAGCCGGGCGAGCTGGTGGTCGTCGAGGGGGGCGTATTCCTCAGTAACTTGCTCGAAGCACCGCCGAGCGATTAGTGCGGTGAGACCGCTAGCCACCTGATGTTCAAACTGCTGATAGCGTTCTGTCTCAGCCGTCGTGCGGTGGTCGTGTTCAGTTTGTTGCTGTTCATCGGCGCGGGAGTCGTAGCTTTTCAGCAGCTCAATATCGAGGCCTATCCCAATCCCACCCCCGTCATTCTCGAGGTCACCGCACAGGCGCCAGGTCTGTCCGCCGAGGAAATGGAGCGCTATTACACCCGTCCCATGGAGATCGGCCTGTACACCACGCCCGGCATCGACGTCATTCGGTCGACCTCCTTCTACGGCCTGTCCTTCGTGCGCGTGCTGTTCAAGTACGGCGTCGACTTTCATTTCGCCTACAGCCAGGCGGCCATCGCGCTGCAGCAGAACGTTAATCTTCCCGGAGGTGTGGTCCCGACGATCCAACAGAACAGCACCACCGGCGAGATCTATCGCTACCAGATCGTGGGGCCGCCGCACTTTGGGCTGACCAATCTGCGCACCGTGCAGGACTGGATCGTGCGCCGCCGTCTGCTGACGATTCCCGGCATCGTACAGATCAACAGCTGGGGCGGCCCGACCAAGCAGTTCGAGGTCGAAGTCAGCCCGCGCGCGCTCGAGGCTTATCACCTGAACCTGGCGCAGGTCCTGAACGCCCTCGGCAACGCCAATCTCAATGTCGGTGGCCGCGAGATTCGCCTCGGTCAGCAGTCCATCAATATCCGCGGGATCGGCCTGATCGACGATGGCGGCAACGACGATCTCACGCAGGGCCGGCGCATGGACGACGTCGAGAATGTAGTCCTGACTCAGGTCAACGGCGTCCCCGTGCAGGTCAAAGACATCGCCAAGGTGTCACTCGGTTACGTGCCACGACTCGGCATCTGGGGCCATGACCGTGAAGATGACGCAGTCTCCGGAATCGTAGTCATGAGCCGCGATGAGAAGACCTCGGACATGCTCCCGCAGGTCAAGGCCGCGGTCGACAGCATGAATCGTGACGGTAGCCTGCCGCCCGGCGTCAGGATCGTGCCCTTCTATGACCGCGGCTCCCTGGTGGAGGTCACCACCCATACCGTCTTCCACAATCTGGCACTCGGCTGCCTGCTGGTGTTCCTCATTCAGTGGATCTTCCTCGGGGATCTGCGCAGCGCGCTGATTGTCGGACTCAACATCCCTTTTGCACTGCTGTTCGCGATCATCGTGCTGGTGGTGCGCGGCGAAAGTGCCAACCTGCTGTCCCTGGGGGCGGTCGACTTCGGCATCATCGTCGAATCCGCCGTGATTCTGGTCGAAAACGTCTTTCGGAATTTTCAAGCGCCCGCGCCGCAACGGCGCGCTCTGCTGCAACAGCTGACAGACGGGTTCTGGGGGCCGGACCCGACTACGACTCCACACCATGCAACACCGGTACGCGGATGGACGGACCGCCTGCGGCTGATCCTCATCAGCGCGGTGCAGGTCGACAAGGCGGTATTCTTTGCCGCGCTGATCGTGGTTGCGGCCTTCGTGCCCTTGTTCACGATGGAGGGCGTCGAGGGCGCCATCTTCGGTCCGATGGCACGCACCTATGCGTACGCCCTCGCCGGCGCCCTGCTGGCGACGTTCACGGTGACCCCGGTGCTTTGCTCGTTACTGTTACCGGAGACGGTCGCAGAATCTGAGACGTTCATCGTCCGTGGACTGCATGCAGTGTATGGACCCGTGCTGCGGTTCTCGCTGGCGCATCGCTGGCTGATCGCCGCCCTGGGCCTCCTCGTGCTGGGCATCGCGGGCCTGCTCCTGCCGCGGCTTGGGAGCGAATTTCTCCCGGCGCTGGAGGAAGGCAATTTCTGGATCCGTGCCTCCATGCCCATGACCCTGTCGCTGGAAGACGGAGAAGCCGCGGCCCGCAAAATGCGTCTGATCCTGCTGCGCTATCCCGAGGTCGTGACCGTCTTTTCCCAGCACGGACGGCCGGATGATGGCAGCGATGCGGCGCCCTTCTCCAACGTCGAATTGTTCGCAGTGCTGAAGCCTCAGGCGCAGTGGCCGCGCGGGGTGAGCAAGGACGAACTCACTGACGAGGTGAACAAAGCCTTCGAGCGTGAGCTTCCCGGCGTGGTCTTCAACTTCTCGCAATACATTCAGGACAACATTGAGGAAGGCATCTCCGGCGTCAAGGCGGCAAATTCGGTCAAGATTGTCGGACCGAACCTGGAAACCTTGACGCGGATGGCGAGCGATATCCGCCAGGAAATGAGTCAGATCCGCGGCATCACCGACCTCGGCGTTTTCCCCGTGTTGGGACAGCCGAACCTCGACATCAAGATCGACCGCCAAGCCGCTGCTCGCTATGGTCTGAATACTGGCGATGTCAATAACGTGATTCAGGCGGCATTAGGCGGCGCCTCCGCTACCACCGTGCTGGAAGGAGACCGGCAGTTCGACCTGGCCGTGCGCTACCCGCAGCAGCAGCGCGACAGCATCGAGCAGATCCGCAACCTGCGAGTCCCGGTACAGACCGCCGACGGCGACACCCGCTACATTCCGCTGCGCGAACTTGCGAGCATCACCCTGGACACCGGAGCTGCGTGGATCTACCACGAAAGCAATCAGCGCTTCATTCCGGTCAAGTTTAGCGTGCGCGGACGGGACCTTGGTGGCGCCGTCGCCGAGGCGCAGGAACGCATTGCCAAGAACGTGAAGCTGCCCACGGGCTATCGGCTCGTCTGGGCCGGTGAGTTCGGGCAGCTGCAAGCAGCGCAGAAGCGCCTGCTCGTCATTGTCCCGGTGAGTCTGGTGCTGATCCTCGGGCTTCTATACACCCTGTTCAACTCGGCACGCGACTGTCTACTGGCGCTGTTGGGGATGCCGTTCGTGGTCGCCGGCGGCGTCTTTGCACTCTACCTCTCGGGACTTCATTTCAGCATCTCCGCCGCGATCGGCTTCGTCTCCCTGTTCGGAGTGTCGGTGATGATCGGCATTCTCATGATCAGTAACTACACCCAGGCGCGCCAGAGCGGCCGCGCGGCGCGGGAGGCCATGTTTCAGGCGGCCAACACGGTCATGCGCCCGCTGCTGATGATGAGTCTCTCGGCCGGTATCGGTCTTTTGCCGGCGGCGCTTTCAACGGGGATCGGCAGCGAGGTGCAGCGCCCGCTCGCGGCGGTAGTGGTCGGGGGCATGCTGCTAGGTTCAATTTTGCTGCTGCTGGTGGTGCCGGCGTTGACCCTGGCGTTTGTACCCCGCGACGATGCCACGCCGCAGCCCGCATGAACATGCCCAGAGACGCCTCGCCGATCGCCGGTATCCTGGCAGCAGTGCTGGTGGGCAGCTGCACGGTCGGCCCGGATTTCCACAGACCCGCTGCCCCGGAGGTGACTGATTACACGGCGACCCCGCCGCGTACAACGGCCGAGACGCCCACCGTCGTCGCTGGGGATGCGCAACGGTTCGTTGCCGGCGAGGATATCCGCGCCGAGTGGTGGACGCTGTTTCAGTCTCCGGCGCTGAACGCCCTGGTCGAACGCGCACTTGCTGCTAATCACGACATCAAGGCTGCGCGCGCCGCCTTGACGGTCGCCCACGAAACGGTGCTGGCTCAACGGGGTGCCTACTACCCGAGCGTGACTGCGGCGTTCTCCGCCAGTCGCAGCAAAACCTCCGAGGAGCTCGCTCCCACTCCGAATTCGGGAGCCTTCTATTACAGCCTGTTCACGCCGCAACTGACCGTGGCCTACGCTCCTGATGTATTCGGGCTCAATCGCCGTACCGTCGAGGCGCTGCAGGCGCAGGAACAGCAGACGCGATTCGAATTGGCAGCTGCGCAAATCGCACTGAGTGCCAATGTCGTAGCCGGCGCCATCCAGGAGGCTTCCTTGCGGGCCCAAATTCAGGCCACACAGTCTTTGATTGATTCAAACATGCGCGCTCTAGCGGTACTGCGCCAGCAACAAGCCAAGGGATATGCCACGCGACTGGATGTTGCCGCGCAGGAGGCGCAGCTCGCGCAGGTGGCTGCGACGCTGCCACAGCTGCGCAAGCAGCTGGCGCAACAACGCGACCTGCTGGCGGCGTTGTCCGCCAGTTTTCCCAGCCAGGGGCCGCCGGAGGAGTTCGACCTCGCACACCTGCAGCTCCCGGTGGAGCTGCCGCTGAGTCTTCCCTCAAAGCTGATTGAACAACGTCCCGACGTGCGTCAGGCCGAAGAGAATCTGCACGCCGCTTCAGCGCAGATTGGTGTCGCCGTCGCCAACCGCTTTCCAAACATTGTTCTCAGCGCCGACATCGGCCAATCGGCGCTCGCACTGCGGGATCTATTCTCGGGAACCAATACATTCTGGGATGTCGGCGTTGGCGTGACCCAGCCCATTTTTCAGGGCGGAATGCTGCTGCACAAGGAACGTGCCGCGCGAGCGGCGTATGAGCAGGCCAACGAGCAATATCGAAGTGCAGTGCTCGCGGCATTTCAGAACGTGGCCGACACACTGAATGCTCTGCAGCATGACGCCGATGCGCTGCGCGCCAGCGCCGCCGCGGTCGAGGCGGCGCACACGACGCTCGCTTTGGTTGAAACGCAACAGCGGGCAGGGTACGCAAACTACCTTCAGCTTCTGACGGCCGAGCAGGTTTATCAGCAGGCGCTACTCGGCCAGGTGCAGGCGCAGGCGAACCGTTTCGCGGATACCGCTGCGCTGTTTCTGGCTCTGGGCGGAGGCTGGTGGAATGAGCAGCGACCCTGAAGCGCGCTCGCCAGGCGCCAGGGGGCACGCGCAAGGATGACCTCGCGAGGCGCGCCGATGCGTATAGGAGGTGCAGCGTCGCGCTGCCGATAAAACCTGGGAGCTGGGTCACTCCGGCTATTCACCAAACAATCGAATAACCAGCCACTCGTGGCGAGGCGCTGAACCCCGGCTGCGACCTGAACGCACTCGCCGGTCATGCCGGCACCCTACTCGAGCTTCGTGCGTATCGATACTTTGGCGCCCGACTTGGGGCGTCGAACGATCGTCGGATTGATGGGGTGGAAACGCCGCTCCGCCAGAGCGGTGAAGTCTCGTTCCAACGCGCGATAGCTTTCGATCAAGGCGTCGCCAAATTCGGTGACCCGCATGCCGCCTCCATCCCTGCCCCCCGTGCTGGCAAGCGTCGCAGGCTCACGGAAGGATTGTCTCAGGCTTTCAACCAGCAGCCAGGCACGCCGGTAGCTCATGCCGATCTGGCGCGCTGCCTTGGATAAAGAACCGGCTTCCCGAATGGCTTCGAGCAGCGCGATCTTCCCCGGACCGAGGCTTGAATGCTGCGCGAAATCGATGCGGAAGCGAACAACCGGAGCAGTCATGGAAACTTCTCCTTGCAACGTTCGGGCAAGTCCAGGTCAATCGCCTCGGCAGAATCCCCCTCACCCTCCCGCAGCCTTTGCGCCTGACGACTTGGCCGTGTTATATATGATGGAATATAACGCGTTCTGACCGAGACGGATGCTAGGTTACTGTGGGGAGCGTCATCGTGAAAACGCCGTGCGTGGCTTTAGTCACGCATTTAAGCGTGACCGTGGCGCCGGCGGCGCCCAGCTCCATCGACGCTCGAATACTTCGGAACCAATCGCTGTTGTGACGGCTTCTTCCAGGGGAAAGTAATATGCGCTCTCTGCAGTGGGGCGCCCTCGCGGCGCTGGCTTCAATTCTTGTATTGAATCATCCGGCGAGTGCGCAATATGCCCCAGCCGACGCAGGCGCAACGGCCGGCCCCTCCGGGCCCAAAGCCTGCACCAGTTTCCAAGACTTCGCCGACACCGACTGCTCGCTGACCTGGCATGGCATCACCATCTTCGGCGCGTACGACATCGGTGTGGGCTGGGTGAGCCATGGTTTGCCGGAAAACAGCTACAACTATGAAGGCGAATCGCTGGTTAACCGCAACGGCAACGGCTCGCGCGTCGTCGTCGCGCAGAACAACCTGCAGCAGACTGGTTTGGGCATCAAAGGCAGGGAAGAGTTTGTGCGCGGCTGGGCTGTGGTGTTCAACGCTACGACCGGCATCAATCCACAATCCGGCCAGCTCGCCAACATGGCAGCCACCAACACCATCAACGCGGGCCTGCCCCGCGGCAGCTACTCGTTCGTCGGCGACGGTGCACGCGCCGGCCAGACCTTCAACGACGAATTCTTCGGCGGTGTATCGTCCATGCAGCTCGGTACGCTGACCTTCGGTCGGCAGCGCGCGCTCGGTACCGATGCGATGCTCATTTACGATCCCGCCGGCGGCGCCTATTCCTTCTCCTTCATTGGCTATAACGGCCTGATGGCCGGTGGCGGCGACACCCAGGACACCCGTTGGGATGAGGCCATGAAATATCGCCTCGCCTTTGGACCGATTCATTTCGGCGCGATGTATAAATTTGCTGACGGTTCCGGCGGCTGCTACTCCGCTTCGGCGACGTGGACGGCCGCCAACTGCACGCCGGAAGAGGCGCACAACACCGCCTATGGGTTCGATCTCGGCGGCGTGGTTGGCGCATTCTCCGCCGACGTCGTCTTCCAACAGGTTTATCAGGCCATCAGCGTGGTCAACCCCCTTCTGGGACCGCAAAGTTTGACGCAGCCGTACCAGTCGACTACGAACAGCATCAATACCAATCCCATCACCGGCAACAACGTGATTGGAACGACCAACACCGAATATGGCATCGTGACCGACAACACCGCCATCATGGCCGCTGCCAAATACACCTGGGACCCGTTCAAGTTCTACGCCGGCTACGAACATATTCGCCAGGTCAACCCGTCGAATCCGCTAGGCGTGGGCGCCACCGCTCAGGGCGGCTATCTCTTGAGCGGCGTCGAGGACAACAATCTGGATACGACCAAGATCGTGCAGGTCGCCTGGACGGGCGTGAAGTATGCTTTCGACAGCAAGACTGACATCACCTTATCCTTCTACCGCGAGTGGCAAAGCAATTTCCGTCTGCCGCCGGAGTGCTCACCCGCAGCCGGTTACCGCTCCTCCTGCGCGGGCTACCTCAACGAGGGATCGCTGTACGCGGACTATCACTTCACCAAGCGTTTCGACGCTTACGCGGGCATTGCGTACTCCAACGTCAGCGGCGGTCTGGCGATCGCCATTCCCCATAAACCCGGCGTGCCCTATTTCTACGACAACAATGTTGCACCCACCATTGGTGCCCGCTTCACTTTCTGATCAGTTTGCGCGGCGGCCTGGTCTCTTGCGCAGACCCCTCAGCAGCTGTGGGTCGTTCAGGCTGGGACGCTCCCGGGACCGGCGCTTTTGAAGCCTGGTATCTCGAGCCTCTCGCATTGTTGAGCAGCCGGTAAGCAGAAGCGGCCTCGACAGAGGCGGCCGAAGATCAGTCTCGTGTCAAAACCTTGCCCCCGCCGCTGGGCATTCACCGGTCCACGCGCAAAAAGCCGGGCACCATTCTAAGCGCGATCGGTCGTTTTTTTTGGACGCTCAAGTCCAGTCCAGATCCTGCGACTGGGTGGCAGCTACGATGACACGAGTGGCCCCGTGTACTATCTGCGACTTAGCGCAACATCGCGTCTTGCCTACGGGACGCCAAGACTAGACACCACCAGGCACACACATGAAAAACAGATACTTAGTCGGGCTCCTCGTGTTGGCGGCGATTGGGTTTGCCAGTCTTCAGAGCCAAGCGTGCACGCGCTTCGTCTACGAAACCGCGACCAAGAACTACATCGTGGGTCGTTCCATGGATTGGGCTGTAGATCCCCACACCGATCTCTGGTCATTTCCTCGGGGAATGGCACGTGAGGGCGGCGCAGGTCCACGTTCCATCAAATGGACGTCCAAGTACGGCTCGGTTATCGCCTCGTTTTACAACCTCGCGACGGTGGACGGGATCAACGACGCCGGCCTGGTGGCCAACGCCCTTTACCTGGTGGAGTCGGACTACGGAAATGCGGCCGCCTCGGGCAAAGCGTTGATCTCCGCAGGCGCCTGGACTCAATACGTACTTGATAACTACGGCACCGTTGCCGAGGCTGTGACGGCACTGAGCAAGGAGCCCTTCGCAATTGTGGCGCCTGATCTGCCGGGTGGAAAGAAGACCGGAGGGCATGTGTCCCTCGCGGACGCATCCGGCGACAGCGCGATCTTCGAGTACATTGCCGGCAAGCTCATCATTCATCACGACCGGAAATACACGGTCATGACCAATTCGCCGAGCTTCGACCAGCAGCTCGCCATCAATACCTACTGGAGAGGCATTAACGGCCTCAACTTCCTGCCGGGCACCATCAACTCGGCGGATCGCTTCGTCCGCATGAGCTGGGCGTTGGCTGCAGCCCCGAAAGAGAGCGATCCGCGGCTCGCGGTCGCCAGCGCGTTTTCTCTGATCCGCGCCATCTCGGTCCCGCTGGGCCTTGCCGACCCGAATAGACCGAACATCGCAGCAACGATCTGGCGTTCGGTAACCGATACCGGCGCCCGCCGCTATTTTTTTGAATCCTCGTACAGCCCCACCATCTTCTGGGTAGACGTGGCCAAGCTGAAACTCGCACCCGGCTCCAAGCCCGCCAAGCTTGATCTGAGTCAACGTCCCCTGCTGGACGGCGAAGTCTCGGGTAAGTTTGTGGAGGCTGAACCCTTCAAGTTCTTGGCTCACTAATCGAGCCTCCGATCGTGTAGGCGGCTTCTGACAGGAACTTGAGAGGAATTGCAGCCCGTCGCTCGGGACAATCCTCGTACAGTCGGGGCGGCTGAGCCTTCGATCGAGCCGGATGCTGTGAACGCGGTGCGCCAAGGCGAGCCGTAATCGAGAATCTCAATGATTGACGCTGGGGTTGTCAGCTTCGTCAGTGAGCCCAGGCCGCTGCGTTCTAATCCCAACAGTCCAGCACATAGCCATTCTTTCCGAATGAGGGCATTTGTAATGTTGCAGATTTTGTCAGTCCAGGAGAGTGAGTGATGGCTACCGACGTGATAATCGCCACAACCCTAAAAAAGCATCACGACCAGCTGCTCGCGGACTGGCTTAAGAGGCTGCGGATAGTCGCCACGGACGGCAAGAAAGCGCGCATCGCTCCGCAGGAGCTTGACGCTCAGGCCGAGGAGTTTCTGCGACTGCTGACGGGCTTTGCGGCCTCTGGCAATCCAGACGACCGTAGCAGCGAATCCTTCCGATCGCTGCAGGCGTTCCTGCAGGGAATTTCGCGCTCGCGCGTCCAGCAGGGTTTCGACTCGGGTGAGACGGCGACCTTTATCTTCTCGTTCAAGCAACCGCTGTTCGCGGCACTCAGAACGGAGACCGGCAAAGATGCCGGTGCCTTAGCTGAAGCGATATGGAGTGCGACCAAGCTGTTGGATGAGCTCGGCCTCATCACGATAAATACTTACCAGCGCGCGCGCGAAGATGTGATCAATCGACAGCAGCAGGAGATGCTGGAGCTCTCCACGCCCGTGGTGAAGCTGTGGGAAGGAGTCCTGGCATTGCCGATGATCGGAACCCTCGACTCTGCGCGCACCCAGATTGTCATGGAGTCACTGCTGCAAAAAATCGTAGAGACGGGCTCGGAAATCGCGATCATCGACATCACCGGCGTACCAACCGTCGACACATTGGTGGCACAGCACCTACTCAAGACCGTCACTGCCATTCGACTCATGGGAGCAGACTGCATCATCAGCGGTGTGCGACCGCAAATTGCCCAGACGATCGTGCATCTGGGCGTTGACCTGCAGGGCGTCACCACCAAAGCCAACCTGGCGGACGCGCTGGCGCTGGCGCTGAAGCGCACGGGCGCCACGGTTAGCGGCTAGGACGAGTCGTGGACCGAATACCGATTCTGCGCATCGGCAGTTGCCTGCTGGTCACGATTCAGGTCGATATGCAAGACCAGCTCGCGATGCAACTCCAGGACGACCTCACCGCGGCGATTCAGAAGCACTCCGCCAAGGGAGTGCTCATCGATATCTCGGCCCTCGAGATGGTCGATTCGTTCATTGGAAGGATGATTTCCGATATTTCGAACATGGGAAAGATCCTCGATGCGCGCACCGTTTTGGTCGGCATGCAGCCGGCGGTTGCCATCACCCTGGTTGAGCTGGGGCTGTCTTTGACGGGGGTCGCCACGGCCCTGAACGTCGATCGTGGCATGGCCCTGCTGCGACAAGCCGCCGCAGACAGTTAGCCTCATGGACTCAATTTCCGCAGGCGAAGCACCCTTGAGATCGCAACACGACATCGTCATGGCGCGCCAGCTGGTGCGCAAGCTGAGTCAGGAAGTGGGTTTCTCGCTGGTCGACCAGACAAAAATGGTCACTGCGGCCAGTGAGCTCGCCCGCAACACACTGATCTACGGTAACGGTGGACTCATGCAATGGCAGCTCTTGTCCGACAGCCAAAAGAAAGGTGTCAGGCTGGTCTTCAGCGACGAGGGACCCGGTATTCCCAATATTGAGCTGGCGTTGACCGACGGCTGGACTTCCGGCGGCGGCCTGGGTCTTGGCCTGTCCGGCGCGCGGCGCTTGGTCAATGAGTTCGACATCCAGTCATCGTCCAACGGTACGCGGGTGACCATCATCCGCTGGGGTTAGCCGTGGTTCTGCAGCGTCGGCGCGAACAGCGGCAGCACCTGATCTGCGAAGAAAGCCAGATCGGTGAAGCGCGGCGCGACGCGCAACGCATGGCTCTCATGTACGGGCTGGATGCGACCCAGGCCGGGCGCGTCGCGCTCGCCGCCTCCGAACTGGCCACCAATCTGCTGCGTCACGCCGGCGGAGGCGAATTGCTGCTGCAGCCCCTGACCGCCGAAGATGATTCCGAGGTCGTAGAACTGCTCGCGATCGATCGCGGACGCGGCATGCAGGATGTCGAGCGCTGCATGCGCGATGGCTTCTCCACCGCAGGCACTGCCGGGACCGGGCTCGGCGCCGTACGACGTCTGTCGGTCGAATTTGACATCCATTCGGTCGCCGGCGAAGGCACCGTGGTGCTCTCGCGGGTCGGCGCGAGGCCGGCCGCGCGCTTCGGCGCAATCAGTGTGGCGCTCAAGGGCGAGAGTGCCTGTGGCGACAGCTGGGTGCTGGCGCGCAACGACGAGTGCACGGCGGTGATGGTCATCGACGGCCTCGGTCATGGCACGTTTGCCGCGCTGGCCGCGGAAAGCGCGCAGCGCGGGTTCTGCGAAGCTCCCTTCGACATGCCACGCGAGGCACTGCAACGCACCCACCGCGATCTCATCGCCACCCGCGGCGCGGCCGTGGCCGTTTCGCGTGAGACCGCCGACGGTCGCTTGGCGTACGCCGGCGTCGGTAACATCACTGCATATCTCGTCGGGGAAGGCCGCTCGCAGGGCCTGATCTCGCACAATGGCACGTTAGGCGTACAAATGCCGCGCTTACAGCAGTTCGAATACGCGCGTCAGCAGGATACCCTGTTGGTGATGCATTCGGATGGTCTTTCGGCGCGCTGGAATCTCAAGGAGAAGTCCGCTTTGCGGGCGCGACATCCTGCCGTCGTGGCGGCGGTGCTCTACCGCGATCACGCGCGCGCGCACGACGACGCCACCGTGGTAGTCGTGAACTAGGCATATGGCAACGTCCGACAAATCTCCCGACTCGGTCGGTCTGCAGCAACAACTGGAGACTTGCCAGGCGGACCTCGATGCGCTGCGGGCGGAACTGGAGGAGACCAACCAGGGAGTCGTGGCGCTGTACGCCGAGCTCGACGACCGTGCCGGTCAGTTGCGCGAGGCAGTGGAGCTGAAAAGCCGCTTCCTGTCTTATATGAGTCACGAATTCCGCACCCCGCTGACCTCGGTCATGAGCCTGACGGGAATTATGTTGTCCAGGCTCGACGGTCCACTGACCTCTGAGCAGGAGCGGCAGGTCGTTCTGGTACGGCGCTCCGCGCTGGAGCTGACGGAAATGGTGGATGACCTGCTCGATCTGGCGAAAATGGAGGCAGGGCGAATCACCATATCGCCCGAATGGTTCGAAATGGTGGATCTGTTCTCAGCATTGCGCGGCATGTTCCGGCCGATCGTCGCCAACTCTTCGGTGTCACTGATCTTCGAAGAACCCAAGGCGATTCCCCGCATATTTACCGATGACAAGAAGCTCTCGCAGATTCTGCGCAACTTTGTCTCCAACGCGCTTAAATTCACGCCGGAGGGCCAGGTCACCGTGCGCGCGACGCTGCTGAACCCCGACATGGTCGAGTTCTCGGTTTCCGATACCGGTATCGGCATCGCCGCCGAACACCTGCCCTCTCTCTTCTCTGACTTCATTCAGCTCGATACCCGCCTGCAGCGTCGTCTGCGGGGCAGCGGACTCGGCCTTTCGCTCGCGCGCAAGTTCGCGCGTCTGCTGGGCGGTGAGGTGGGTGCCGAGAGCACCCTCGGCAAAGGCTCGCGTTTCTGGGTACAGATTCCCGTGCGCTTCAGCGGCAGCACGAGCGCTGCGGAGCCGCGATGAGCCAGGCACTGCCCGATTTCATGCGCAACCAGAAGCTGCTGGTCGTCGATGACAACCCGGCCTCGCTGTATGCGACTTCACGCATCCTGCGCTCTGCGGGTTTCGAGGTGCTGGAGGCTGCCACCGGCACAGATGCGCTGGCGTTCGCCACGCAAGACATCGCGCTCATCGTGCTGGACATCAATCTTCCGGACATCGACGGCCTGGAAGTCTGTCGCCTGTTACGTGCGCGCACCTATGCAGCGTACTTACCCATCGTGCATCTGTCAGCGACATTCGTGACCACCGCCGATATGGCGCAAGGCCTGACCGCCGGTGCCGACAGCTACCTGACTCACCCCGCCGACCCGGCAGTGCTGATTGCCACGGTGCGCACGCTGCTGTACGCGCGCCAATCGGACGCGATCCGCCGTGCCGCGGACAGCCGCTTCCGCGCCGTCTTCCAGTTAGCCTCCAGCGGGATCGCGTTACTGGACGCACAGTTCCGCGTTCTCGATGCTAACCCGACCTTCTGTGCCCTCGCGGGGCGAAACCGCGCGGCGATTGTCGGCGAGCCCCTGGCTAGCGTGCTCGCCGCGGAGCACCACGGCGTCCTGACTCAAGTGGAAGTGGCGCTGGCTCGCGACGGGCACTGGGAAGGCGACCTGCCGATTCAGCAAACAGGCGGCGGTGTCGCGGACATCGAATGGCGCATCGCGGCTGAAAGTGCTGACGGATCGCGCATCGCAATTGCCACGGATGTCACCGAACGTCGCCGCGCCGAGACCGAACGCGACAATCTGCTCGCCGGCGAACGCGCAGCGCGCGGCGAAGCCGAACGGCTCAACCGCATGAAGGACGAATTTCTGGCAACGCTGTCCCATGAACTGCGCAACCCATTGAATGCGATCGTCGGCTGGGTTCACGTCCTGCAGCGCACAGCCGGCGTCATTCCCGAGGTCAAGCGCGGGCTGGAAGTGATTGAGCGCAATTCCCGCCTGCAGTCGCACCTGATCGCCGATTTGCTCGACTATGCCGGAATGCGCTTCGGCAAGATGCACCTGGAGAAGACCGTCATCGATCCGGTGGCGGCCATTCAGTCCGCTCTCACCGTGGTCGCCCCGCTCGCGCAGAGCAAGAGCGTGCATCTCGGTGCTGACCTGGCTGCGGGGACACATTTGGTGATGGGTGATGACGCGCGGATTCAGCAGATCGTCTGGAACCTGGTGAACAACGCCATCAAGTTCACACCCCCCGGCGGCCAGGTGACGGTCAGCACCGGCATCGTCGGCGGTCAATATGAGATTGCCGTGAGCGACACTGGACGCGGCATCAGCCCCGAGTTCTTGCCCTACATCTTCGATCGTTTCAGCCAGCAGGAGGCCGGGTCGAGCAAGACCTTCTCAGGACTCGGCATCGGACTGACGATCGTCAAGCATCTGGTCGAGGCGCACGGCGGCACCATCAGCGCGAACAGCGCAGGGGAAGGCCTCGGCGCGCGCTTTACTGTGCGCCTGCCGCTGACGCAGGAAGTCCTGCGGACCATGCCCCGTACTACCGTGCCATTGAGCGGCATGAAGATTCTGGTGGTTGAAGATGACGCTGACACGCGAGCCTTCATTGCTCGCGTGCTTGGTGCCGCCGGCGCAACCGTCGCGGAGGCTTCCAGCGGCGATCAGGCGCTGGCACTGCTGAAGACGGAAAATCCCGACATGCTGGTGAGCGATATCGGCATGGCCAAGTGGGACGGTTATCAGCTGATCCGCAATATTCGCGCCTCCGGACTCGATCAGGTGAGGCTGCCGGCGATTGCGCTCACGGCGTTCTCGCGCGATCAGGACCGTACGGATGCTCTGAACGCCGGATTCCAGGCCCATCTGGTCAAGCCCATTGAGCCGGATCAGTTGATCAACTCCATCGCCGGCTTCCGGCGCGGCACGACCCCGGCGCAGAGCTAGCTAACGAGCGCG
>Ga0210398_10000554_pt1 | contig 42254 bp, 49 predicted proteins | sample IncBWC4OmetaG_FD_161047 | JGI IMG/M metagenome (GOLD analysis project Ga0210398, IMG submission 161047) | Forest soil microbial communities from Barre Woods Harvard Forest LTER site, Petersham, Massachusetts, United States - Inc-BW-C-4-O | ecosystem: Environmental > Terrestrial > Soil >...
CTTTATTTTGTGTTGTATCTCCATAGCCATATCGTATGGCTAGTATAACAACTTCTTAAAGAGACACCGAGAATTATTTAGCTTGTTGCCGCTTGGAAAATCCGGACAGCCAAGTAGATACCGAATACGAGCGTGGTAATAAAGAAACTGACCGGGTAGGGCAGGTAATAGGAAGTAAATAACCCGAACCACGTGGCCAGCAGTGCAATACCAACTGCGATGGCAATACCCTGAGCGGGACGGCGGGCCAACCGCTGCGCCACGGCAGCAGGCGTTACCAGCAGTGCAAATATTAAAAGTACGCCGACAACTTGGACGGCGATTGAGGTGGCAACCGCAATCAGCAGCATGAAGCAGATACCCATGCCAAGCATGGAGATGCCCTTAGCCTCGGCAACATCTTCGTCAAGTGAGGTAAAGACCAAACGGCGGTACAGCAGCATGACTGCTAGAATAATCAGCACGCCGCTGACGAGCGTCAGTATAACGTCACCGCGGCTGATACCGAGAATTTCTCCAAACAGCAGGGAATAGGCTTCAGTCGCGTAGCCTTTATACAGATTAATAAACAGGACACCCAAGCCCAGCATGAACGCCAGCACCGTACCGATTTGCACATCTTGGGTATTGGCCCGGCGGCCGAGGGCAGCCATGGCCAAACCGCCACCGGAAGTAAATACCAGCAGTCCGAAGAAAGGATTAATGCCGATAAGCACTGCTCCAGCGGCTCCGGCAAATCCGACATGGGAAAGGGCGTGTGCAGCAAAAGATAACCGTCGCATTACGACAAAATAGCCCACGACCCCGGCAACGATGGCGACAATCGTCCCGGCCTCAAAAGCATGCTGCATAAAGGCGTATTGCCACATATTCTGAAAATCGGTCCACAGGTTCCACTGAAAACCGGTGCCGCTGGCTGACGCTATAGCACTAGGCAGCATGATGGACCGCCTCTTCAATACCGAGCACCGCCAGCCGTCCTTTTGAGTCGTGCAGTACTTCAACCGGTGCGCCGTATAAGGCACTTAAGCGCTCTGAAGTCACAATTTCTTGCGGTTTACCGCTGGCTACCTTGCCGTTGGCAATATAGATAATCCGATCAACAACCGGCAGCAGCGGATTAATATCATGGGCGATCAGCAGCACCGCGATATTTTGACGTTTACAAACTGTGTGCACTAGACGGATCAATTGCGTCTCGCGGCGGATATCTAGATTAGCGAGCGGCTCGTCAAGCAGCAGCAGTTCGGGTTTACCGACGAGTGCCTGCGCCAGAAACACCCGCTGTAATTCGCCGCCAGATAGTTCGCGCAGCGGCCGCATAGCCAAATTTTCGGCGTCGACGACTGCCAGTGCTTCCATCGCGGCCTGTCGTTCACGAGTGGCCTGTGACGTTAGACTAAACCCCCAGCGATTACCATTAACCCCAAGACGTACGTACTCAACGGCCTGAATTTTTGATTCGCTGTCCACATAGCGCCGCTGCGGTACGTAGCCAATGCGGGCATTGCCGCGCTCGGGATGCGAACCAAACAGCCGCAAACTGCCATGGCGCGGTCGGTTTAAGCCAAGCAGCAGACGGAACAAGGTGGTTTTACCCGCACCGTTTGATCCGAGTAACCCGATAAATTCACCGAGGCGAATTGAGAAATCCGCACCGCTCCATATAGTGTTGGCTTTATAGCCGGCTGCTAGACTTTTAGCAACGATAATGTCACTGTCCGAGGGCTTGGGCATTGAGGGCATTCTCTAAGTTTATCAGTTCGGCGTTCATCCACACCTGGAATGAGGTGTCCGGCGGCTGGACCGTTTCGGTCACGCCGACAATCGGAATATTTTGCGCTGCAGCGAGCTGCTTAATAGTGTTTGTAAGCGGGGTGACAGTTTGCTCGTTGTAGACAAGCACTTTTACTTGGCCGCTCTGCAGCTGCTGCTGAAATTGCACGACACTATTCGTTGGTGGATCATTGCCCTCAGCCACGGCTTGGGTAAAAGCCGGTGGTGATACGAGGTTAAGATCGGCCGCCTGAGCAAGATAGGCAAAGATATCCTCAGTTGCTGCTACTTTGGTGTCGCCAAATTGATGTTTAATGCTGGCGATACGTCCTTGATAGCCGGCAAGTGATGCCTGCAAGTTAGCGTATTGCTGCTGGAAGTAAGCCTTATCACTTGGGTCGAGGCTGATTAAATCTTTATCCATCTGGGCTATGACCTTATTAACATAGTTTGGGTTATACCAAAAATGAGGATTATCGCCGTCTTTTTTGCCCAGCAGTGTCGCCACCGTTAAAACCTTACGATTACTGTTGGGGCTGGCGCTCAACAATTTGTTGCCCCAGCTGTCATAACCGGCGCCATTGAGTATGACGTAGTTGGCTGTCGCGACTGCCCGGGCATCACTGGTATTTGATTCATATTCATGCGGGTCGGCATTTGGGTCTGAAACAATACTTAAAACATTAACTTTTGAACCGCCGAGCTGCGAGACCAAACTACCCCAAAAGTTTTCCCCGGCTACGATTTGTAAACGCCCGCTGCTAGGCGATGCATTTTTATGTATGTGGGTGACACCAAGGGCGATCAGCCCAATGATTAATATTGCGAGAACTGGTGTGAAAAATTTATTGCGTGTATTCATAGTGCTGCCATAGTAGCGAGCGATATATACAATTTGCAAATTTGTTGCAGTTTTTGTAGAATTATTGCTACATGGAGCAGAAACTACCGATATTAAGCGATATTTTAAAGCGTAATGGCTACAGCATGACCAAAGCCAGAAAATTAGTCTTTCAATTACTGGAAGGGCAAGAGCCGCAATCCATGCATACGCTCTATGTTCGAGCTGAAAAACAAATTGACCGAGCCAGCCTGTACCGCATCATCCGGATCTTTGAGCAGACCGGTATTGCCCAACGGGTCTACATTGGCTGGAAGTACAAGCTGGAATTAACCGACATTTTTACCCATCACCATCACCACATCAGCTGCCTTGGCTGTCATAAACTGATCGCCATTCAGGAGGACGCCGCTATAGAAAAGCTTATTCAAGAACTGGCGATTAAACATCATGTCGTGGCTACCAGTCATCAACTTGAAGTTCAAGGTTATTGCGAGAACTGCCAAGCTGTTAAAACATTTAGCACAAGTTTGCAGTAATATTTTTTACTGTTATCATAAGCACAGTGAGTGCAGAGACACAAAAAGCAGCCGAGCCACAAGAAACGGCCGGGGCAAAGCCAGCAAGACCAAAGCTGATGAAAGCAAAAGTAGCGATTCTTAATAGTCGCGGTGAAATATTGACGTTACGAAGAAGCGAGCATGAGGATACGCGAAAAGGAGAATTTGACTGGCCGGGTGGTACCTTCGAGGCAGGAGTCACGGAGCCTGTCGAAGTCCTCTTTGATGAAATGTCACAGGAACTACCGGGAACTCAATTACGTTATATCCGGCAACTTAATAAAGTTCGTAAAACCCGGGCTGGAGTGCGGGTTGTAAGTCATTTGTTTGCCGCTACGGCTGAGTTTCCCGAGGATGGTATAGTATTTGGCCCTGAAGATGCCCCTGAACATGATGCCGCTATGTGGGTGCCCCCCAGTGAGTATTCTGGACTTATCATACCGAACAAATACAAAGCTGCGGTTGCTGCAAGTGCACCGATTTTTGAAGAAATTGTCCAATTAATTCAAAATGATGCGGTACTATCAGTCCAACCTCAGTTTGATGCTATGCGGGATCGCGTAGAACCAATTAGTTACTAACTAAGCTGGTGACCGAATAGGCCGGCACATTCAGGCTATTGGTGGCGGTAAACGTGTCGGTTGGTATGGAGCCGTTGCCGGTTACAAAGTTTATCGGGCTAGATGTGTATTGCAGCGCTGTATAATTACCGGATAAATCGCCGAGATTAAGATTTTCATTGTCTGCGCTTAGATTAACAAAGTAGAAATTCGTCTTCCCGTTGACCGTGAAGCTTTGTCCAATAAGACCAGGCACTGAGCTGTCGGCTATATTGGGATTGCTACTAAAGTTCAGAGAGGTTGTCGAGGTTGCGCCATGTAAGGATCGTTCCAACGCGCTCAATGTAAAGCCGCCCTCGCTCATCCCAAAGGCTTGTGTCGGAGGAATGGGAATAGGAGTACCAATGGCCTTGCCAGCTTCTGCTGTTGCGCTGTAAGCAGTAGTATTTTCAAACAATGAGCCATATACTTGCGTAGAAACCAGGTCATGATTAACAGCCAGCTCAATTTGAGGTTGCCTAATCAAATCAACGGCGTAATTGGCTTCAGTTAACCCTTGCGCCCAACTGCCATGAGTCACTTGCAGGTTCTCACTCGCTAAATTCCACTCAGTTACCCAATCCGATATGCCGCTTGGCAGCGGATCTAAATCATTAGTTTCCAAGCTAGAAGCCATATCTTCAGTGGCCGTCGACAACATACTGGACAGTTGTTGAGGATTATCTACTGAACCACCACTTGGAATAGTAGACCCATAATACGTATGTGTGGTAATTGCATCCTCACCGTGTACATCTGCATAAATCGCTTGATTCCAGGCTGAGATGCCAGCACTCGGCGGTGTACCGACTACCGCGATTTGCGCACCGGGAAAGTCTTGTTTGAGTACCGGTATCCAAGCGTTTACTTTGTTAATATAAGACTGCACCGTGGGGAAATAGTAGGTATAATCTGAATTGTTTGATATATACAACTCGTTACCGAGTTCAATATATTTGATTGGCACACCCATACTTTGAGCTGCTTGAAGCAGGGCGATTTGGTAGTTCAGCCCCCATGTATAGTCGGTATTAGTGCACGATGTTGTGTAGGCACTAGGCGTTGGCCCACAGGCCTGAGCCATTGTGCAGCTGACACCTGCCTGAGCCGTACTTGCAGGATCGGTATTACTAACTGGACAGTAGGTCATAACATTAAGATTAAATAATGCATTGGCGCCGCCGGCCTGTAAAGCATTGACATAGTTGGCAAGTGTGTAGGGTGGGTTTGGCGCACTGGGCTTTATATATGTCAGATTTGGATCGGTCGCAGTAATAAAGTATTGGCCAGTTTGCCAGTTAAAGTAATTAGACGGTGTACCCCCAACGATACCTCGAATAGTCCCTGGTGATAATGCTGTAATGGCTGGTAAAAGCGCAGGATTATTCCATGCTGCCGAGGAGGCATCACCATTAAAACCCAGAAAATCTGGGCTGAGACTTCGGGAAGTTCCTTGGCTCAGACTAATCGTTCCGCCGAACACAATACAACTGCCAGTACTCGCGCCGGCACACGTCTGCTGGGTGGCACCACTGGTTGTTCCATTGTTTGCCGTGACGCTCGCGTAAGGTGAAGCGGCATGACTGCCAATTAAAAGGTAGGTGCCCAGGATAGCCACGACAAGGACGATACCGCCGACACCAAGATATTTAAGAAGGCTGTTTTGCAGCCGGGGGAACTGTATGTGCATAAGAGTCTAACATGTTTAAGCTTGCAGCCTTCAGTATAACAAAGTCACCCAAGGGGCACTGTATTCGAATCGCTTATGCTCTATACTGTTTAGATATATGGATGATCACGAGGGAGCATCACTGAATCCTGAGCCCATACCACCCCAGCATACGGCACCTGCTGCTCGTCCTAATCCTGCAGACATATATCCCGAAGTCACCCATGGAAGCCCTTTAGCAGCTGCAGACCTGCCACAGAAAAAGAAAACGCACCGCCCTCTACTTGGTGCCAGCTATAAAAAGATTTTCATCAATCTCATTGTTGCTGTTGCTATTGCCGGAGCTGGCTACGCGCTTGGGTATAAGGTTGGCCATAATGCTGGCTATAAGGTTGGCTATGCTGCGGCCAATTCAGGTACAAACTCAACCTTCCAGGGTTGCCAAACGAATTTTTGTCCGTTGACAAAGCCAGTCATATATCTCTACCCATCGCATTCTGAAACGGTCAGTGTACAGCTCAGATATCCGGCAGGGCTCGGCTACACCGATCCGCTGTATAATCCTCAGACTGGCTGGCAAGTGCTGGCAACTCCGAGCGGACAGCTCACCGATATGGCTGACGGGCAGCAGTATCCAAACTTAGTGTGGGAAGGCAACCCGGCACCAATTAGTTTCAACATGCATACTGGTTTTGTCGTGCCTGGTGATCAGACGGCAACATTCTTACAAAAAGAACTGACAATTATTGGCCTGTCACCCAGTGAAATTAATGCCTATATTGCCTACTGGCAGCCAGCAATGAGCAAGAATCCCTATAACTTAATTCACTTTGCTGGCAGTGAGTATACTAATTATGCCAAGCTGCTCGTCAGCCCAACACCAAACTCAGTACTCCGTGTCTTTATGGTATATAAACCACTCCAACAGCCAGTGTCAGTTACCCCGCAAACATTCCCGGCGTTTCACCGCACCGGTTTCACCGTTGTGGAATGGGGCGGCACCGAACGGCCACAATAACTAAAATCTAGATACGGCTGAAAACTGCTTAAACCCTCACTTCATTGCTATACTTCCTGTATATGCGTGCGAGTTTACTCACTTTCAGTGTAATTTTTGAACTGACATCCTCGCTTATATATTGTTTGAGTATTATTCGGGGCAAAACCAGACCGCATCGTATTACGAGGCTGGTGTTGATGATTATTCTAACTCTAGGTTTCGTGGGTATTCTGTCATCTAAGGGTAATCTTGGCGCCGTATTATATTCTGGCGTATCTTGCGCCTTTGGTATCGCATGTTTTTCATTGAGTCTCAGGCGAGGAATGGGTGGTTCGAGTCTGTTCGACTGGACTTGCTTTACTATTGCCATGTGCGGTGTGATTGGGTGGCGTATAACTGGTAACGCCTTGCTCAGTGTTTGGCTGGCGTCGATAGCGGACTCTGTAGCATATTTGCCAGCCTACCTTAAGACCTGGCGCCATCCTAATACCGAATCCCAATGGCTATATAGCTTGAGTGTAGTGGGGGCTTCTTTAAGTTTGGCAGCCTACAGAATCTCAGCAGTGTCAATTTTTCAGATTAATATAATCTTTACTAGTGTCATCATGCTTGCATGTATTTATCACAGAAGTCTTACTAATCTTTTTATTCGTAAAAGCTACTAAACCTCATATGGGGTGCCTGAGGGGACTTGAACCCCCGATCTACGGAACCACAACCCGTCGCTTTAACCAACTAAGCTACAGGCACCACGAATAAGTTTATCCATACTATGATGAACGTTCTCGGCGTATTTGTCCAGATACATACCCCAGGGAATTACAGGAAAGCCAGGTCAATACATGTATCGGCACCCAAGGATGTCGTGTTATGGTACGTGTCAGCGTTTTCGCAAACACTATTTACGTCTGCAGCAAACTGGGCAAACGGTATCCCGGGCTTCGGTACGGCCGGCATAGTTACGTCATTATAATTACTGTAGCTATCGGTGATCTTTTCAAGGCCAACATTCGTCTGAACTTGTACCAGCTGGTGGCTATGAACGGCAATGTACAAGGTGTTGGTTTTGTCTATCGCTAAATTCAGCTGCCGGAGAAACGTCTGTAGATCAGCCGGCGATATGTTAAAAAGCTTGGCCACTTTTTCGTTATAGCGACTGAGTGCTGCAGTATTGAAGGTGACATGGTATACATAGACTTTCTGTCCATTGAGCGTCGTGGTTGTGACCGTCTTGGGGTTATATTTAAATATGTCGTTCGCATTAATAAAATTCAGTAGATTTGATCGATCACTGGCAGAAAAATTACCAAAAATGTATTGGCCAAGTAAGAATAGCCGATCATCCGTGAGCGTGGCGCCAAAAGCTACTGAGGGTAGGGAACCTGTGCTCACGGTATCCTTGGTAGCAACATAGTTTGGATCGTACGTACCGTCTTTGCGTATTTGCACCCACTTGTTTAGCGTGGGAACTATCGGGTCGCTACTCTTACCTGTCTGCACAAAAACGCCCCCGTAACTATTACTGCTGTCAGCATAGGTTTTGACATTAAAGGTGTCATTAAGCACATGCGAGGTCTCCACTGCAGCAACACTTGGAGATCCTACATTAGCCACGTCATACTGAATGGTGAATGTGACCGTATTGCTTTTCGGGGTGTAATTACTCAGCTTCGTAACTTGCTTCTGAGAAACGCTGGAAGTCGAAAGTGCCAATGCCAGCGACTTTTGGAATACCTGCGAAGGACTATTTGCCTGGCGGTGGGCTAGATAACCCACTGCTCCGATGAGCACAACCATGATAACTATGACGGCAGTTACCACGCGTTTACGCAGACGGTCATGACGGGCCAGGGCGGATGATTTCATGACTCTACTGTAGCACCTTGGCCCGCGAGCAAGAATAAGAAAAAGCGCCCTAAACCATGTATTATATAAGATAGTTATCAACAGGCACCCCCTCAGCCTTATAAAGAAAGTGGTTAAGATTTAAGATGCTTGAAACCGTCCATACGTTTATAGATGATGCCGCAGCTCAGCTGGATATCCCGGCGGAAGTAGTAGCCCAGCTTAAAAAAGCTAACCGGGAATATAGCTTCACCATTGAGCTGGAAAACGGCAAATCATTTAAAGCTTACCGGGTGCAACACAATAATGCCCGGGGCCCGTATAAAGGGGGCATTAGATTTCACCAGGATGTTAATCTGGAAGAAGTCCAGACATTGGCGACGCTTATGAGTCTGAAAACGGCGGCTGTCGGCCTGCCGCTCGGTGGTGGCAAAGGCGGCATTGCCGTAAATCCCAGCGATCTCAGTAAGGCTGAACTGGAAGAACTGAGCCGTAAGTATGTGCGGCACTTGCAGCCGCATATTGGTCCTCAGGCAGATATCCCGGCACCTGACGTCAATACCAACGCCACCATTATCGATTGGATGGTGCATGAATACGAAACAATTACCGGCGACAGTAACAAAGCCAGTTTTACCGGCAAAAGTATCAAAAACGGCGGCAGCTTAGGCCGCGACGCAGCCACCGGCCGAGGCGGTGTTTTAGTGCTTGCCGAACTACTCACCTTGCAAAAAAACGGCGGCAAGCCGATTACCTACGCCATTCAGGGTTATGGCAACGTGGGATCGTATTTTGGAACCACGGCAGCAGAGCTCCACGCTAACTGGCAACTGGTAGCTGCGAGTGATTCGCAAGCAGCCGTCTACAGCAACGAAGGCTTAGATGCCGCAGCCTTGCAGCAATATAAAAATGACCGCGGCCGCTTCAGTGACTATCAGCAGCAAGACGTCCGCATTCTTTCTAATGATGAACTGCTGCATCTCAATGTCGACGTCCTCGTACTAGCTGGTTTTGAAGACACGGTGACCATGAAAAACGTCAAAGCTATCCAGGCGGGCTGCATTGTCGAGCTAGCTAACGGACCAATTACTGGTGAAGCCTACGACTATCTCAGCAAAGCCGGCGTTACCATCCTGCCGGATATTATTGCCAATGCCGGCGGCGTCATTGTCAGCTACTTGGAATGGCAGCAGAACCTAGCGGGCGAGCATTGGAGTGAAAAGAAAGTAAATGACGAGTTGGCGACCTACATGAAAAAGGCCGTTAAGAATACCTATACATATGCCCAGGCGCAGCACACCGACCTAAAAAGTGCGGCGTTCATTGCCGCCATTGCTGAGCTTACCAAAAAATAGTAGCCAGTCGACCCGGCGCTGTTACTGACGCCGGTGTCTAAGCTCTAACCTGAAGTTTCGAGCGCGAGGTTAAAGTATAATATAATTGACTTTTCTATTAAGTTATTATAACTTTAATTTATATAGGCAGGAGATACTGACATGGTTAGCATGCAAGGTTACATTAATGCGCATTGCGCAGCAGCCCAATATGATCGTTCGTATGATTCCCGAGAGTTCTTCGGGGGGGGGTATGACGATTATGAGCCTGAGCCGCAACAACCCGCCGAAACATTCGATGCCACACCCGATTGGTTATTACAGGGTCTAGAGCAATATTTAGAACTTGGAGGCCCAGAGGGAACGGTTACTCCGAGACAGCCGGACGAAGACTTTGGGCACTTAGCTGCAGATGCTGGACCAAGTACTTTTGCCGCGTTTCATGAAGTTACTTCAGACGTTCTCTATATACCGCCAGCTGCAAAAGTAGGCAGAGCTGCACTCGGCGGAGACGTTTTTGTTGTCCGAGCTCACTTCAGTTTTGGTAATAAAAGTGAGACAGAGCCGACAGTTAAACCAAGCTTTCTTCTCAATGTAGCCAAAGTTGGCGGATCAAGTAGAAAAGATGCAATCGAAGCTTCTCGCACTGGAGATGGGATAGAATTGCGCGCGGAAGATGTTGCTGATACCCGAGAGCACCAGCGAAGCAGAGTAGTTGTAAACGCCGGTATTAAGGGAAAAACTCCAAGGATTAATAAACCAACCGTCAGAGAGTTCAAGGGCAGTGGTTGGGTAGATGCCGCCTATCCTGACACTGCTGCAAACGGCTTATTGAAAGTCTGTTTAAGCCCCATATTAGATCCACGTGTCAAGCGAGTCAGGATTGACGCTCGAACGAGCTAGTCCTTGCGTTATCTGACGAAAAAGACAAACTATAGGATAGTATGAGTGAACTATCTTGTAAAAGTTGTACAGCCGCCTGCTGCAAAGGCCCGGAAGTTATGGAACTGACTGAAAGTGAGGCGGCCTTTTTAGAAGCGGGCGATAGTCAACTTTTGCCCATAACAGCTCCGGTTAATTTTCTAAGAGACCGTGTAGCGTATCCTCAAGCTGTCAAAATTGATCAAGTGACTGGAGAGGTAACGCCGGTGTTTGCAAAGGGCGAAGAAGATGAGCGAAGTTTAGCCAGTGGCGTTGGTCGGTACATGCTTGTCGGTAGCTGCGGGTACCTGATGACAGACGCTCAAGGCTGGGAATATTGCAGCGTCTACGCAGATCGACCAAGAGTGTGCCGAGAGTTTGAAGTAGGCGGCGAGGACTGTCACCGCATACGGGCACTCCACGGCATTGATACACTCACTGACGAAATGCCTGACCTATTGGACATATTGGAAGAAAGGATGAGATATTTTGTCGAGTAACGCAGTGGACTCTATACCAATCAATCGAATAACCGAACATTATTGTTTATACTTTACATAGTATAAAATTGCAGTGTGGCGCAGCAGTTAGCTGGTTTACTCAAGGATTACAGTAATTGTAAAAACGAACATGGACAACGACCCATCCAACACTCACTTAGCACCTACTGATTCGGCAGCAGATAACCAAACTGAGAATATTGCATCACAGGATGTAGTGAATCAGGGTAACAAATCAAGCAAGGGCAAACTATTTGCAGTGCTTACAGCCTGCATAGTGATTATACTGATAGCTTGTACTGCTTGGTACTTGCATCACCGTTCCTCATCCTCAGTAAGTTATGTAGGAGCAATTACTGTAGCCAATGAGAAGATACCTCCGGCCAAATGTGCGACTGCCCATAGCCTCATAAACCAGTCATTGAATGGTGATGAATGCTATGTGGCAAAATTTAATGTTGGATCAGAGGCGATTCATTACGTCATTATTAAGCAATCAGCAGCCTACCAACAAAACCAAGCAAGTCAATGTCAGCTTGATTGCGGGGGAAACATTCCCGTAACACGCTCCGACTACATTGTGCGGGCCAATGGTAAAGTCCAATTTACCCTGCCTGATTGGACGCAGCCAGCAGAACCTGATATAGACTGGCTGACAGGTTGCGGTGATGGGGAATTTGGTATCCTGAAGGCTCAATCGGGGCAGGCTACCTTCGTACAAGACAACGGAGACATTGGGTTACATGTTACAGCGCAAAACGTAAACTTCCCAGACCAGTACGGAGATAAATGCCTCATAAGTTTCAAGCTTACCCAAGATATTACCAATGACAGATCAGCAACAACCGGGCTGAGCATTGCTCAGCTGAAAGTCCACTACGAATTACAGCCGCTCTCAAGCTGTCAACAGCGGAGCGGTTCCAATGTATCTGGCTGCTACTTAGACCAGGCCATTATGCGGAATGATCCATCAATGTGCAGCATGACAATTGATCCAAGTGATCCCGGAGACGGAGATGAGGAATGCATTAGTGGGCTAGCTTATAGACGGCAAGACCCGTCGTTGTGTGCAATGATTAATAATTCATGGCAACAGAATTGTCAGACGACCAGTGAGCAGCTCAGCGATGTCCTGAGGCAGAAATTAATAGTGGATTAACCAGTACTACCCTGTATTTTTCACGCTTGACGTTGTTGCTATACCCTTCTAACCTACAACCAAACCGATAGGATCCAAGGTGACGAATGCGCCAACTAGACCACTGAATTCCTTCATCATCGGTCGTGGTATCATCTGTCCTGTTACTTCTCCGACGTTTGCTCTCGTGCGGTGGGCACGATCCTTTTTTCCTTTGCTGCGAAGCTCCAGGCCAAATCGATGATTTATCGCCTTTGTTTCGCCATAGAGTCGTTGACCGCAGGGATAGTAGGCGTCTTGCGGATCAATCAAACCAATATGCACTTCACTATTACTATGTGGACCGATTCCCTGGATGCGCAACTCGCTGATCCTAACGTCGATAGATCGTCTAGCGGTTTCCCTGTTTAAATTGCCACTATAGCAGAGTGAGGCCACCAACTCGTCAACCCAAGACCCTATTCCCTCAGAGGGCACTGGCGGATTTTGACCTGCTAAAATGCTACTAAGTTGGGGTGTCTTTACATATTTTATTCCCGGCGCTGGTCGGGACTCAAGATGAACTTCCGGCGGCATTACAAATTCAAAAGCTGCCATAAAAGTTTCTAATGATGCGGCTGACAGAGGCCGCCCGATACTGACCGATGGCGGCTGTATTTCTCCAGCCCTCTGTTCTGGTGTAGACATGGTCTTTACTCTGCTTAGCTTTATCAAATCATAAAGGAACAATTATGCAAATGCAACCATAACCTAAATCTCGAAACTCTCTAATGAAAACTGGTCACCAAAAGGCCTAACATACTAAGAGCTACGCTGGCCCATACTAGGTGAAGGTTTTTACGCTCTTGCAAGATAAAGTAGGCAGACAAAGCAATTAATGGCAACGCTAACGCTCTTAAAAGAGTTTAAGCATAAGCTATCTATATGGTACCCCGGGTAGGATTTGAACCTACGACCTTAGGCTTAGAAGTCCTCTGCTCTATCCAACTGAGCTACCGGGGCAGGAGCAGACAGTTTATAGTGTATACTATAACCATACGATAAAAATAAAAAATTACCATGCTACTACTTATATTGCTCGCTTTCACCTGCATTGCTGCCGGCCTGGCATGGTTTCTGATTAGTAATGACCATGGCCCCAGAGAACCAATCTTGGCACTTTGGCTGGCTTTTGGACTCGGCGCCCTTGGCGCCCTTGCTGCTTATTTTATCGAAAACACGTTCCTGAAAAATGCCAGCTTAGCACCCGGTCTGCCGGAGCTTACCTTGCTGAGAACTACCATGATCATAGCGGTCATTGAAGAAAGCTGTAAGTTTATACCGCTCGCACTCTTTATATATAAACAGCGATATTTTAATGAGCACACTGATGGTGTTATTTACTTCGCGCTCGCCGGACTTGGTTTCGGTTTGCCTGAAAATATTCTCTATACTCTGCAACAGGGAGTACATACTGGCTCGATACGGCTCGTCTTAACACCATTCTTCCACGCGGCAACCACTGCCATGGTGGGCTATTTTCTTGCCAAACAAAAACTCGGTCACCGCTCACCGCTTTTTATCATCATTCCTTTCCTGGGCGCCATAGTACTCCATGGGCTCTATGACTTTGGCCTGCTATCCACCATCCCGATCTACACCATACTGTCCATAATCATTACGCTCTGTCTGAGCGGCAACGTCTTCCTCTTGTTTTCCCGTGCCACGGACCACGATCAAGACCTCGGTCTCAGCGTTGTTGGTCATAATAGGTTTTGTCGATCATGCGGTTGGCCGAACCCCGAACACCATCTTTATTGCGTACACTGCGGTAAAAATGCTTAAATAAGCATACGTTTCCCTGAAAAATATATATGAATTGCCAAAATTGTCACGAAATTGTTGAACCAGGCGCTGCTTTTTGTGGTAATTGTGGCTACCCAGTGCAACCAGCCGCTACAGCTGTAGCCCCGCCAAATGCTGTACCCTCAACAGCCCCTGTTCAACCAGCTGCACCGCCAGCTCCAGCTGAGCAACCGTCCCGGGAGCCTGCTGTGAATAACGCCAATGCGCCGGCAGCGCCGGTGAATACCGCTCCCCAGCAACCACCAACCAAGGTGCCCAGCTATGCGGTAGCCACGCCGACTACCCATATTGGCGAAACACAGGCGCTATTGGCCGTCATCTTTGGCATTATTGGTATTGTTGGCTCCGGCTTTTTAGTACCAATAATCGGACTGGCTTTCGGAGTTGCTGGCTTGTGTATGGCAACTGTTTCCCGGCGCTTAACCCATCGCCGCCGCTTGGCAGTGATTGGCTTTGTGGTAGCTGTCCTGGCAGTCGTCTCCGGTTTTGCCGCTCTCGCCTACAACGCCGAACACGATAAAAATACCACACCGAGCTCCCAAACCGGACAGAGCGATACCAGTTCTAAAATCTTATCGCAGCTCGCTACGCCCTGTTACTCATTCAACCTTATTGATCAATATAATGTCAGTAATGATTCGGGGAGTTGCAACTCTACCATGTTCAACGGTCAGAACTTTGCCGACTCCAGCAATATCTATAAAATCGTAGCTACTAAGTCCGATGTGAATGATCCAACCGAATTTACCCAGTTAGCCAAACAGGCCATTGACGCTGACATCAAAACCAACTTACCGACGTTTACCGTCACCAGCGAAGGACCTTCCAGCTTTGCCGGCGGTCTAGCCTATACGCTGTATGCCATTGATAAGGCTCAGGATACGGCTGTCGTAGAAACTGCCGTATTGCATCAGACGAATGGGGGGAGTAATGTCTTTGATATAGTCCACGCCGTAAATGGTACGAGCGTTACCTTACAAACCTTGGAGTCGCAATGGAAATGGAAATAAATCCGTATAACCAGCCGAAGAAAGTCCATCACCATGTGATGCCGATCGTTATAATCGCTATCGTAATTGCTATAGTATCGACGCCGTACTTGGTGCAGCAAAGTATGCCAAATGGAGGCGGCGCAGCACTCATTCATGATCTCTCGACGCATCCCTTGCGAGTCACGCCAACCACCAAAGGCTATGCCCACGTAACCCTCAATACTACGCAAGCCGGCACCTATGTCAGCCCAGAAGTAAACCAGGCAGGGCAGACCAGTGATCTGCTGCTGCAACTACCCAGCCCTAAGTTATAGTGAGCAGATGCGTAGGGGTTAACACACTTCACCGTAACCATTTTTGGTGACTGTGGTTCGGGTGAAGAAAGTCGAACCTCCTATATATTGATGATATAATGATACCCATGAATCAACTAAGAACTGAAGCTGAAAAACTTAGAGACCAGGGGTATTCATACAATCTTATTCATGAAAAACTTGGCATTTCTAAGTCCACGATGAGTAATTGGTTTAAAGATAAACCTTTTTTGCCCAATGAAGAAGTTCAAAAGCGTATCAACAACGGACAAGCCAACATCGGGATTGTACGCCATAATATTAGAGTGCAGGAAACCAAAATGCTCAGGAAGCAAGGTACGCATGAAATAGGTAACTTAACAAAACGCGATCTTTGGATGCTTGGTCTAGGATTGTACATTGGGGAAGGTGCAAAAACAACAGAGACAATACGCATATCTAATTCCGATCCTGCTGTTATTCAATTAAGTATTAAATGGCTTAAAGAAGTTCTTGGACTAACAAATGAGAACATTTCTATCAGACTGCATCTTTACCCTGACAATAATCTTGATACGTGCCAGCGTTACTGGCAAGATATTACAGGCTTAAGCAAAAGTAACTTTCGTCGCCCCAGCATTGATAGGCGTATTAATAAAAAAGCTTCTCGATCTGGTAAACTTCCATATGGTACAGCTCATATCACGACTATGGCTGCCGGCGATCCTAATAAGGGTGTTCGTTTGTTTAGAAGAATGAATGGGTGGATAGCGGGGGTCATGAATCAGGTATCATTTATATAAGTTTTAGTATGCGAGTGTGGTATAACGGCTATTACACCATCCTTCCAAGTTGGAAACAGGGGTTCGACTCCCCTCACTCGCACCATTCAGCTAATTAATTTAGATTTCGTGCAGAACGGTAATATGGGCGCCGAGGCTATTAAGCCGCTCAGCAAGATCCTCGTAGCCGCGGTTAATGGTATAGACATTACGCAGGATTGAATTGCCCGGAGCAGCCAACATACCGATCAGTAACAGGCTGGCTGGTCGCAGGGCTGGCGGGCAGACAACATCAGCGGCACTGAACTTGGTAGGACCATTGATGTAGATACGGTTCGGATCGGCGAGTTCGACTTGAGCGCCAACCTTGGTCATTTCGGTGTAGTATAAGGCTCGGTTCTCATACATCCAGTCATGAATCAGAGTCCGGCCGTGGGCGATCGCCGCGATCGGTACGAAATACGGAAGGTTATCCGGGTTAAGGCCGGGATAAAGATTAGGGTGCAGTTTTTCCGGCAAGGCCACGAGACTGCCGTTGTGCTTTTCAACAGTGATATCGGCAAGATCCACCATGCCATTAGCGGCTTTGTATGACGGCGAAATATGAAGCTTAACGCCCATTTTCTTAAGCTTCAGGAGCTCCAAGCCAATCCAACGATACGGTACGCGGTGGATGGTAATCTTTGAGTTGGTGGTCACCGCTGCTGAAATAAAGAACATTGCTTCAATAGGATCTTCGGTTGGCGCGTAGGTCACATTTTTCTTGATACGTTCAACGCCCCGAATGGTTAAGAACTGGCTGCCGATGCCATCAATCTGGACGCCAAGCTTACGCAGAAAATAGCAGAGATCCTGGACCATGTAATCGCCGCTGGCAGCTTGTACTTTCGTCTCCTCGGGCATACGGGCTGCCGCCATCAGAACATTGTTCGTAACGGTATTACCCGATTCATATAAGACGATATCGCCCGGGGCTTTTTTCTTGACGCTCACATTGTAGTGGCCGCTCTTAGCCACAATACTAACGCCGAATTCTTCTAGGGCAAACAAATGCGGCTCGACGGTACGTTCACCGAGCTTGCAGCCACCGGCATACGGAATTTTAAAGCTCGGGTAATCGTGGAGCAGGGCGCCGATGAGCATAAGTACGCTGCGCGTTTTGCGAGCCGCTACGGCATCAAGATTATCGAGCTGCAGCTTTTCCGGACGGCGGATTTCCAAATCATTATCCGGCAGCCATTTGACTTGGACGCCGATACTCTCCAAAACTTCAATAATCCGATACACCTCTTCAATACGGGGGAATGACTTAAAGTGCGTGACGCCGTAATTCAGCAGACTGGCGCATAGTAAGGCCACGGCGGCGTTCTTGCTGGTTTTGAGCGTAATATCGCCCTTTAGTTCATGGCCGCCTTCAATCCGTAGATTGATGGCGCCGCTGCTCAGGCTGATAAGTTGCTTGTTCAGCACTTCACTAATACGGCCGAGCGTTTCCATGCTCAGGTTCTGGCGGCCGTGTTCAATACGGTTGACTGCCGATTGTGAGGTGCTGAGACGACGAGCAAATGCAGCTTGGGTGAGGCCTTTTTCTTGCCTTACTTGAGCAATTAACTGGCCAATCTGTTCATTAGTCGATGGCATAGGCTATCAATAATATCATATATGGTGTTTGTTTTGCAAGTGCAACCATAAGTTGCAGCGAGTACTTTATACTATAGCATAGAGCGACTAGAAAAGGAGATACATATTATGATCGATCCGCACGAACCGCGCATACTTATTACTAACCTACTGCCGCACATTGATCCCGACCCGCTTCGTCAGGGTCTTGGCGATACACCGCGCCGTGCCGCTGATTTCTTGCAAGAGTTTTTCAACGTGCCGCCGCTTGACCTGACCATCTTTCCCAACGAGGGGTATGACGAGATGATTATCCAGACAGAAATCGACTTCTACAGTGTATGCGAGCATCACTTACTGCCGTTCTTTGGCCACGGATCAATCGCTTACATACCGGACAGAAGCGTGGTTGGCTTATCAGGTCTGGCCCACACCCTCGAGCATTTCAGCCACCGCCTGCAAACTCAGGAACGGCTGACTACCGAGGTAGCCGATTTTCTGACCGATAAACTGCAGCCGAAGGGAGTCGGTGTTATTTTAAACGCCCGTCATTTATGTATGGAAATGCGCGGCCTGGAAAAGGCGGGAATCAACACGACGACTTCTTGCTTGAAGGGTTCATTTAAAGCCGATGCCGCCACGCGCAGCGAATTCTTACAGATAGTACAGAACAACCTGATACAATAAAGTCATGGTCTAGCTACGTACTTCTCACCGGTTGCTATACGAACACTTCTTATAACGGAGGACTATTCATGGAAGACGAAGAGATACGAGCTTTAATTGAATTAGAAATAAAGAGACAAACCGAAGGCTTGGAAATGATACCAAGCGAAAACCACACTTCACCTGAAGTGTTGCATGCCCTTGGTTCCCGGCTGACCGATAAATACTCGGAAGGGTATCCGGGCATGCGCTACTATGGCGGCTGCGAGTTTGTCGACAAGGTTGAAAACATAGCACGTGATCGGGCAAAGGCACTATTTGGTGTCGATCATGCCAACGTGCAGCCCTATTCCGGTTCACCGGCCAATATGGCCATCTATTATGCCCTGGTTGATCCCGGCGATACCATCATGGGCATGGCGCTCTACTTTGGCGGCCATATGACTCATGGACTGAAAGTGAACTTTTCTGGCACGTACTATCACTCCGTGCAATACCAGACTGGCAAAGACGGTTACCTGGATTACGAGGCCATGGCGCAGATGGTTGAGACGGAGAAGCCAAAGCTGATCTTTGTAGGTGCCACGGCCTACCCCCGCATCTTCGATTGGCAGAAACTGCGTGAAATTGCTGACCTCAATAATGCCTGGCTGATTGCCGACACCTCGCATATAACCGGCTTAATTATTGCTGGTGCCCATCCCTCTCCCGTTGGTATTGCCGATGTCATGATGACGACCACCCACAAAAGTTTGCGTGGTCCTCGCGGCGCCATCATCCTTTGTAACGGTAATCCATCGAACCCATTGAGAAAAGCCGAACGCACTCGTGAGAATTTACCAACACTCATTGACCGAGCCATCATCCCCGGCTTGCAAGGCGGTCCCCACAACCACCAAACGGCCGCCATTGCTGTAGCCCTGCGTGAAGCCGCTACTCCAGAATTTAAAGAATACGGGCAGCAGATTGTTAAAAACGCCAAGGCTTTAGCTGGGCATCTGAACAACAAAGGCTACCAGCTCGTCACTGGCGGTACCGATAACCACCTGCTACTCATTGATATGACCAACAAAAAGCTAAAAGGTGCTGATGCTGAACGAGCCCTCGGTGCAGCGGGTATAACGGTCAACAAAAACACCGTGCCATTTGATCCTCGGCCACCATTTGATCCAAGCGGCATCCGACTCGGTACGCCGGCGCTCACTACCCGCGGTCTCAAAGAGGCTGAAATGGAGCAAGTTGCCAATTGGATGGACCGGGCAATCACCGCCAGCACTGATGAAGCGAAGCTGACGAAGATCCACGAAGAAATCCGCGAATTTAGCAAGGCCTACCCACTCCCCGGCGGGAAAGCCAAGTAACAGCCTAAACGGTCATAGATTCTGGTTCTTGCTCAAGCGTAACATTAAATTTGGCTTTGACGGCGTCGACAATTTTTTGTTTGAAAGTTAATAAATCAACGGTGCTCTTGGCGTGTTCGTTCACCAGCACCAAAGGTTGTGCCGGCCAGGTTCCCATGCCGGTCGCCTTGTCGTGGAAGTCTTTGAAACCGGCTTGCTCTATAAGCCAGGCTGCCGATAGTTTGACGGTTTGTGGCTCAACTGGCCAGTGAGGGATATTGTCATAACTTGCAGCAATGTGGGCAAACTCACCGTCACTCACTATGGGATTGCCGAAGAAGGAACCGGTGTTATGCACCACAGCCGGATCGGGCAGCTTGCTGGTACGAATACTGATGACTGCTTCCCGTAATATGGCTGGGGTACAGTCGGTAATAGTATGAGCCTCCAGATACGTCTGCACGCTGGAGTAGTAGGGCGGCAAGGGATTACCCTTCTGTAGGTGCAGAGTAATGGCGGTTATAAAAAAGCGGCGCTTATCTGTAGTCTTAAAGCGGCTGGTACGATACCCGAACCCGCAGTCGCTCGCCGGGATAGTTACGAAACCTTTGACCTGCGTGTCATAGGCCTCAACCGTCGTCAGTGTTTGGGAGATCTCTTGCCCATAGGCACCGACGTTTTGAATCGGCGTGCCACCAGTAGTGCCGGGGATTAGGCTCAGTGCTTCAATGCCGGTAAGCCCGGCGGCCACACTGCGCTCAACCACTGTATCCCAGATTTCACCGGCGCCGAGCGTCAGATAGGTATTGGTTTCATCTGCTTCACGCGCTTCGTAGCCGAGGATTTTGTTAACGATAACAAGACCGGGAAAGCCGCTATCATTCCAGATAATATTACTGCCTCCACCGATCATAACAACGGGTTGCTGCTGCTCACTCGCCCAAGCGAGCGCCTGTTCTAGCTGCTGCCGGTCAGTGACTGTAACCAGGTGTAGCGCCGGGCCCCCCAGTCCCATTGTGGAATAATCTGCCAGGCTGACATTATGTGCGATATCCATATACTGCAACATTATATAGTAACCAGAACCGCTTCTCTCGTGAATCGTGCCAAGGCCTACTTGCACAGGAGCGCCGTAACGCAGTACTATGAAGCTAGTATGAAGCAACCTGAGAAACCATTTGCGAGCCTCGGAAAGCACTTACGGGATGTCCGAGAACAGTCCAAGCGGAGCTTGGCTGAAGTATCTGGCGCCATCGAAATAGATGAGCAGTCCCTACGGCTTATTGAAATGGGGCAAAAGCGACCCGAAGAAGACGTCATGCTCCTACTGATCAGCTACTTTGGCGTACGTGATCAGGAGGCTCTGCATCTCTGGGAACTGGCGCGTTATGATAGCGACTTAACTGACCATATACAATTCCATGAGTCGGGTAATGACTCCGAAGCGGCCGCTCTGATGGGTAAGCCGGTAATCATGATGCTGGCTATGGACGTGCGGACCATGTATAGCGACGGACTGGAGATTAACTGGAACCAAGCCGGCATGACGCTCAATTTTACTCAGACCAATTCTCAAGCCTCCGGACAGCCGCCGGCTATCTCAATCGCTCGCGTTGGCCTCAGTTATGACCAGGCTGAACTGGTTTTGAAGAACCTGGAACAAGCCCTGCTCCGCGCTAAATATATTGGCGACCGAAAGCTCCTGCCGCCTCCTAAAAACCAGCAGTCCTAGCATCACCTCAACGAACTCAGTGTAAGATTTTTTACAGACGCTTATGTTTAATGAGCCTATGCTGCCTTCGTTATGCTATTTATGAAATAAAAAAGACACTATGACTATAGAACAACTGCTCAACAACCTACACACCATGGCCTCACACAACCCAAGTGTTAAGCCACCTTTAAAAAAGAAATAGTAGCATCTGATTGCAAACGTATCATTTAAGGCGGAGTTGAAGCTGTGTGCTCGATAGAAGCTAAAAATATGTTATAATATCTTGATGCAATTAGTCCATTCTGTAGAAGCTATGCCAGAAGGTGTAGATTCACTTGTAATATTGGGTAAGCAATTTGGTATTGGCTCAAGTTTTGATGATGTCAGAAGAAGTCCAGACTTTCTGAGTGATGATAGCCGTATCAATGTGATAGCTGGTGGCATGTTATGGCAGCCTGGTAGAAGAATATTACTATCCGGTAACAAGAAAGCCTTATTCCCGGATGCAGCGAGTGAATACTTAGCCGAGAACTTTCCGCATATACCACCTGAAAGTTATGCAAACCCCGATGATGAATCTCCAGACACCTTGGCGAGTACTGAAAACGTACCCTCTATTCTGAATGCTGAAGGATATAATACGGCTGCTTTAGTAACCGGCGGCTTCCACATTAAAAGAGCAGTCGCCATGTTTGACCGCAAGAGCGATATCATTACCCGAGCGGCAGTTGCAGAAGATATACGAGCAGAACGTTCTCCAGAAGACGAAGACTATATTATTGCATGGCAGGGACTCACCAGAGTCAAACTAGAGAGAGTCAAAGAGTTTGCCTTAAGAAGGGTAGATAGCCGAGGTAACCTTGGTAAAGCAGCTCTCAGAGCTATACGACCATAGACCCATACACTCTCTTTAGGCTATTCATAATTATGTTACATCTTAGTATAGAGAGACTGGCAGATTGAGGAATGAGCTGAGTCAGTGAAAGGGTAGTTCTATACAGATGTTACGAACTTGGAACGGTGACCGTCATACCCTGAGCTTTTAAGAGATTGTTAGCAATTTGCTTTACCGCGCTGGAAGTCGCTCCGCCAGCCTTAGCCACCTGATTCAGGTAACTGCTGACCGCTGTGGTATTAACGGAAAAAACGATGAGAGAACCTTGGTGTTTCGTATTAATCCAGCCTGCGATCGTCGCGCCATTGACAGCCTGACTTGCACTGCCGACGTTCAGCGTTATTGTCTGGGTCATGAGTGCTGTCATAGCTGAATCGTAATCCGAGCCGTGAATAACAAGTTGACCAGGGATAGCGATAGGGGCAACAGTTTTGTGGCTTGCGACTGCTTTACTAATATCAGACTGAACGCTGCCTGCAAGCCGTACGATCTGTTGCTTAGCGGCGATAATGCCAATCATTAAGGTCATGAGCACCAGAACTAACAGCAGTGGCTTAATTTTTGCTCTGCTGAAGAACCGTAAGCCATGGCTACCGAGCGAAGGCCTGACAAAGTGCGTTTGTTCCATTGCCGGTGCATTAAATGCCAGGGCACCAAGGTTTTGGTAGGGGATGTGGTGCACTGGGGCTGGCTCCTGAAAAGCAAGCCTCAGCCGCACGTCTTCTACAGGCTTTTCTGGGCTTACTTCCCGGTGTGTATTAATAAGAACATCATTACCCACCATAGTGGGTTTCACCGCTCTACTCATTTTTAATTTCACTTCTCTTTTTAAGTCTTGGTTAGAAAGCTTATGCCTAAATAATACAACGCTCGTTACGCTTTTCCAAATTTTTAGTACCGTTTCATCAGCAATCTATCAGGTACTACAGGCGCGGGGGTCCCATGCCGAAAGCGGTTGCATTGCTGAGCTTGCTGGCTCAAGACCTGTTGCAGCCGTAGAACTTGTAGCAGCTGCTGACGAAGCCGAAGTGCTTGCTGCTGCAGTTGTCGATGAACTAGCACTATTAGCCGGTGCATTAACCGATAGTCCCGTTCCCGTCAGCACGGTAACGTCTGCTCCACTGGTAACCTGACTGGCGTTTTGTGACAGAATAACGGGACCGGTCAGTTGTCTCGCAACTGCTTCGGCATCTGCTTCTGTGCTGGGATTTGCGTAATTGACCACTGTTTCTACAGCTTCAGAGCTGAGCGGTGTAGCTGTTCCCGGTGTGCCAGTCATATTAAAGCCCAGCGCCTGTAAACCGGATTGTGTCTGACTCGCTTGATCGGGGGTGCCGCTGCCGTTGATGACGCTGACGGTGACTGAGGCAAGACTCGGCAGCGGCTTACCGGTCATAGTATCGGTACTATTGGATACACCCAGAAACTTGTTAATAATCTGCTGATCAACTGCTTCTGACGGAAAGACCACGTCGCCGTAATTAGTACCGCCATAGTCATAACTCCCAAAAGCAGTTGTCGAAATTGGCAGCGTATATTGCGGCACATTATTAATGTTGACGGCATGGAGCTCCTCTAAAAGCTGTAACATGGCAGATGTTGAAAGGCCATTATCTACCTGTATTTGGGGTGCAATAGCATCAACCAGTTTCTGATCAGTAATAGGATTACCAATGCCTTGTGCTGCCACAGTACTGGCGAGGACACGCAAGAATTCATGCGTCCGGGCAATACGGGCAATGTCACTTTCTACTTCTTGTGGCCATAAATGTACATCTGAAGTATTAAGACCGGGAGGATCATACTGCAGGTGACGAGCCCGTACCACCTGTAGGGCTTCAACACCATTCAGCACCTGGCAGCCTGGTGTTTTAACATCCAGGTATGATTCAGAGTCGTAGACGGGCATCGGGAAGTCCATCTTGATACCGCCAACGGCATTCACAATATTTACGAAACCGTCAAAGCCAACTTCGGCATAGTGCTGTATTGGTATGCCGAAATCTTCTTGAACAGCATTGACGAGTTGCGTCGGACCTTCGTACAGTGCTGCATCAATCTTAAAGGCCTCGTCACCGGAACGAGCATTTGGCACAAATGTATCTCGCGGGATAGAGAGTAAGCTCACGGTATTGGTCTTTGGTACAATATGCACTATAAAAATGACGTCACTGTTAACCCCTGTAACGCCCTGGGAACAAAAGCCCCATTCAGCATTCTGAACCTTCAGATTACAGCGGTTTGTCGAACCGGCCACCAGAATGTTTTCAGCGCCGCCCACTGAGGCTGACAAATTACCAACCGCCAAATGATTAACTTTGTGAGCAAGCTGCCATACATCCCAAGCTCCAGCCCCTACGGCTACGAGTACAAGAAGCGCGAGCGTCGTTGCTATTCTTCGTTTCCATGACCACGTATTACCTCTCCAGCGCCAGAGCCGTGAAATCTTACGCTTCGACGGCTTGCCTTTACGAGCTGCGTTTGGCGATTGACTGTATGTTGGATTCGCTAGTGTCTTATTGAGCATAGAATCTGACACATCATCAGGTGACTGACTTGGCGCAACCCGAGAACGTTTCGACATAGCAGGGATGGTACTGGGAGAAGCTGGGGTTTGGCTTAAATCAATCGGTTTATGGGCAGATTGTGGCTGCTTTGGACGACGCGTAATAAAACCGTCAAGGCTGCCTTGTTGCGATCGTTGCCGGGGGCGTTCATCATTTTGCATAGTAAGCTGTACCATTTTAGCATTAACGCAACAAGCCATATAGCTATTGCTCTGAACCAAGTTAGCGCCAAAGTGACTAAGTCAGATAGCCATGATCTAAAAGAAAAATATCCTGATCTGCGTGCATGTCGCTAGGTATAGCTGTAAACCAGGCGCTAGCTTCAGACTCTTGATTTGTGGTTAAGTCACCAGAGTACTGCGTTACTTCAAAGACTATGCCTACAGGGCTGTCGAGACCATGCTTATAGTGACTGGGGTATTCAATATAACCTTGGTTTTTAGTCTGCTCCACCGTAATACCTAGCTCTCGCTTGGCAATGCGTTTTACTGCCTCAATCATTGGTTCGCCAAATTGGACTGTTCCGCCTGGTATATGCCATTTGCCCTTGCAGGGTTCGGCTGCTCGTTTAGTAAGGAAAATAGCACCCTCATCATTTTTAACAATTATCTCCACTGTTAAACGAGGAACTTTTGCATATATAGCATCAAACTCTGCTTTGCTCAGGGGGTGGTTATTGTCAGTCATTATTCTTAATAATAACAAAAGATCCTCAGTGAAGCCTTACACATATTGGTACGCCCGAAGGGATTTGAACCCCCGACCTTTGGTACCGGAAACCAACGCTCTATCCAGCTGAGCTACGGGCGCGTAATTTGTAGTGTATCACCTTGTTTGTCGTGAACTAGGTAACAGATTCGCTAGGCTGCTTTTGGTACCTCTACCATCACGGGAATCTCGAGATGCGAAGTAGCCATGCTGGCCAAAGCTTGTAAGGCGTACACGTATTCGTGCTGTTCAGGGCTCAGTGCAGAAGGATCTGCATTGGCATCCATAACGTCACGGTGGGCCATGCGCTGCAATGTCTCAACGTCTTCTTCTGAGGGAAATCGAGCCCCTCCACTTTCTCCAGTATCTGCCATGTCTCAGTTCTCCTAATTGCTATATATTCTATATATTACCGTATACAGTAGCATACGACCTACGTATAAACACGAGCAGTTCTCACGTGACGTGCCGTTTGAATTTATTGCCAGAATATATCAGCAGGCGGCTGAGTATAACGAAAAGTATCAAGATGCCAATGCAGTAGGCTGCCACACCGGCGTAGCCACCTGATTTACTCGGATTGAGAAAGAGATAGGGATACCAACCAACAATTGGGCCACGGATGAGCGAATAGAATAGAAAAGCGATAGGGAAGATCAGGAGTAGTGGGATGTCTTTGACCCGTAACTTTGTTCGAGCCGGCTGGTATAACCAGTCAGCCACCACCACAATAGGTGTAATTTTGTGTAGTACATCATTAACCCAAGGCAGCAGCAGCCCAAGGTTTTGCCCGGATAGCAAGGCAGCATAGACAATGCCGGTGACCGCCATATACAGTACAGCGGCGCTGCGGATAGTATCTGCCAGGTGCGATGACTTCTTTTTACGCATGAGGCAGATAGCCCCGGTTATCAGAACAAACGTCGCCAGTACATTGCTTAAGATAGTGAAGTAGCTAAAAAAGTTCACTATATTAAGCGCGTGGTGGTGGGTGAGATAGACCACCTGGAAAATAATTGTTACGAGATCTAAGACGCCAAATACCAGACGAAAGGTTATAAGCGCCGTCCGTTTATTCATAAGCAGTACTGTACGGATGTTTCCTCTAAAAGTCGAATGATTACTCGCCAGGTACCCTAGTAGTCAGCCAGCATATAACTTGACACATATAGATTTCTAGGATATTATTTCCTTATGTCAGGAATTCGTGAGGGCTTACCGTCAGTCGCTGTATTAACTGCAACGGCTGCTTTGCTGACAGGATGCGGTGGTCCTGCACATCAGGAAGGCACTGGAGAGCAGCCGCCTACGCATGCTACCTACTATGCACTCGGTGATTCAGTGGCAGCCGGTCTCGGCTTACCCCAAAGTCCAAAAGCCACATCTGAGGCTATATTATGCGGACGCTCATCTGAAGCATACTCAGCAACAGTTGCTGCTGACCTACATCTAGCCTTAGCGAATGTTGCTTGCTCGGGAGCCATCACCGCTAATCTTTCGACGACTCAAAGCATTGATGGGAAGACTGTGCCAGCACAATTGGATGAGGCATTTGCTGAGGGTTCTCCTAAATTGATCACAATAACTATAGGGGCAAATGATGTAAATTGGGCTGGTTTTCTCACGCAATGTTTTACTGGTTCCTGTAATACAGTTGCTGACACCGATGCTGCCAATGCTGATCTTGCTCACATGAGCCACGGCCTTGAAGAAGATCTTCAGAGTATTCAAGAACGTAGTTCTGCCGATCGAGATCAAGCACCTACTACGGTTGTGACTGGCTACTATAACCCTGTGTCCAGTAAATGTACGATCTCAGCTAGTAATTTAACTTGGTTAGAAAAACAAGACAATGCGCTCAATGCAACTCTCGAACATGTTACACAGCGTTTCTCCTTTGCCCGATTTGCGCCAGTCGAGGCCTCTTTCGTAGATCACGGTGCTTGCTCTTCACAGTCATGGGTGCAAACATCTGGCTCGGCTTTTTTACACCCAACTGACAAGGGGCAACAAGCTATAGCCGAGTCAGTACTCCATTCCTTGGAGGGGTAGCCGGCTAAGATTCTCCGTTATTGACTTCACTTGTTCACGAGACCGACATAGTAGGCCCTACCTATATCTTCGTCTTTTTCGGCCTTGTCCAGAATAAAGGAGTCTACAAGAGTAAAGCTATTAATCAGTGCTTCCTCTACTTGGTCCAAAGGAAAGGCACTCACCTTAATTGATTCGTGGTGGAGCAAAAAATTATTACGTTTCTGCTTTGAAAAGATTTTTACATCCCAGGAATAAACGTTTGATTTTGCGGTGTCTTTTGTAACCTGCGTCATCAAGTAATCTTGCCCGATTTGGGTCGTACCAATACCTGCATGAGCATACCTGTCCATTTTCTCTACGGTGTTAATGTCGAATATAAAGATAGCGTCTTTATACAGGTGCTTGGCGACGTTAGCAAACATAGCCTGCCATTCAGGCAGCGTTAAAAGATGATTCACTGAGTTATGTACGCAGTAGACGACATCAAATTTTTGATTGATTTTAAAATCAATCATATTGGCATTGACCAGTGGCATGTCAGGCAATTTCTTTTTCGCTAGATCAAGCATTGCACCAGCATTGTCGAGCCCAACTATGTCAAATCTACCAATGAGACCTTTGGCAATACTGCCAGTGCCACAGGCCAGGTCAAGTACGCTTTTGGCCGTCGGGTGATAGCGCTCTATCAGTCTTTTGAGCAGCTCGATTGTTTCGTGTCTATCGCCTTTGAAGTCATCATATGCTGCCGCATAGGCTGTATACGTACTAGTATCTTTAGTGTTCTTCAACATAATATGTCAACAAAGTGGTACAAGCACTATTGCTGCAGTTAGGCCTTTTCGACTTCGTACTCTAATAATAGCGTACCCTGTTTATTAAGCTGCTTGCATGTCATAAGTCGTAAATGAGTATCAATGGGAAGTGAGTCTAAAAATGATGTACCTTGGCCGAATAACCTCGGTTCAATGGTGACAAAAAAGTAATCGATCAATTGACTTTTTAAAAGCTCACTAATAATCTGGGGTCCGCCAACAATGAGCACTTTTTGTATGTCTTCATCTTGCAATTGTTTCACTACAGCAGTGCTTGATTCATTACTAAATTCAAGTCGTTGCTCCACGCTTTGATCACTAAACTGCTGCGGTTTACTAGTCAGCACGATCCTTTTAACTGGTAGATTCAATTGTAAGTGGGGTCGTATGGCTTCATACGTATTACGTCCCATAACAACCACTTGATGGCTTGCAACCAGTGGGCGAAAAAAAGCTTGATCTTCATTTGAGACCCAATCATGTATATCCGGCTCATGATTTCGGGTCAACTTGCCGTCAAGCGACATAACAACTGCTACAGAGACAATCACGACGTATCCTTTAGCTTATCAGCTCTGACATTTACATGTAGCGAAATGGTACGCCCGGACGGATTCGAACCGCCGACCCTCTGTTCCGAAGACAGATGCTCTAATCCACTGAGCTACGGGCGCCAATTTAACGTATACTGATCTTATCAAAGAAGTGAGTAACAGCCTAGTGACCATTCGCACCATTGATGACGCCAATAAAGCCCTTCGGCCCTATGTGCCGCTGGTTAGTCAGCTGACCGGCAAACATACGACGCTGGAACGTATTCAGCCGTTGATGCAATTGCTCGGCAATCCGCAAGACAAGTTACAGGTATTGCACATTGCCGGTACCAGCGGTAAGACCTCGACTGCCTACTATCTTTCGGCCCTGCTCGCTGCCAGCGGTAAGACGGTTGGTCTGACGGTTTCACCGCACGTTGATAGTGTTACCGAGCGCGTCCAGATTAATAACAAACCGCTTGCAGACCGCGTCTTCTGTAAGGAGCTTACCGAATTTCTCGTAATTGTTAAAAAAGCTTCTGAGCCGCCATCCTACTTTGAGCTGCTATACGCCTTTGCGCTCTGGGTATTTGCCCGTCAGGACCTCGATTACGCTGTCGTAGAAACTGGTATGGGCGGTCTGTTTGACGCTACCAACGTGGTAACCCGGCCTGATAAAGTCTGCATCATCACCGATATCGGTCTGGATCATACGCATATTCTCGGTTCGACACTGCCAGAAATTGCTGCGCAGAAGATCGGTATTGTTCATGACCACAACGAAGTGTTTACCTATGACCAAAGCCGGGAGGTCATGCAGGTTTTCAAAGATTGGGTCAGCAAGCACCATGCCCAGCTCAACATTACGACGCCAGAGGCTGAACGGCGGGCTGTACAACTGGATTTTACCGGCATTCCGCATTACCAAGAGCGCAACTGGCTGTTGGCCTATAAGGTCTACCGCTATCTTATGGAGCAGGATAATCTCAAAAGCTTAACAAGTGAAGTATTACGCCGGACGCTCCAAACGCGTATACCTGCCCGTATGGACATTCGCACGTGGCAGGGCAAGACTATCATTATGGATGGAGCACATAACGTCCAGAAAATGACCGCCTTTTTAGACAGCTTTACGGGCCTCTATCCGCACACCAAGCCCGCAGTACTCCTCGCCCTCAAACACAATAAAGACTACGAAGGCGTGGCCGATCTTATAGCCACCGTTGCTGCCCGCATTATCGTGACGACCTTTTCGTCCTCCCAGGATCTGCCAGTAGAGGCTATGGATCCCCAGGTGTTGGCCCGTGTATTCGATACGCGCATCCCGGTGGAGATTATCACTGATCCGTTAGCTGCCACGCGCGCCTTACTCAAGTCTCCAGAACCGATCGGCGTTATTACCGGCTCATTTTATCTCATTAGTGAAATACGCAGTACTATAGATATAGGATGATTCGTTTAATTGTGGCTATGGACCAGCGTCGCGGTATTGCTAAAAACGGCTATCGTCCCTGGTCACTGCCTGAAGATATGGCCTATTTTGCTAAACAAACCAAATCCCACGGCGGTAATGTACTGGTTGGCGGTATAACCTTTCGCAATGACATCAAAGGTAAGCCGCTAGCGGATCGTACGACGTATCTTTTAACGAGAGATTCTAAACCTATTGAAGGCGTGCGATTGGTCCATGATCTTGATGCCTGGCTGGCCGGATTACAGCAAGATGTCTGGATACTGGGAGGCGCCAGTGTCTATCAGCAGATTATGGAGCGGGGCAAAGTCGACGAGCTCTACGTTACCCATATCAATGCCGACCTGGGCTGTGACCAGTTTTTCCCCGAGTATGCCGCCAAGTTCCACTTACAGAGTCAGAGTGATTTGCGCTCTCAAAACGGCTTTGATTTCACCCATGCCGTGTACACCCGGCAGTAGGCCTATGTTAGAAAGTTCATAGCTCTTTCTTAGGTGGGTGCTCTATGATGCTTATGGTGGCGTTTCAAGGGAAAACCACTTAAGGAGGGTACACAAGTCATGTTACAAACATTGACGACACAATGCCGACAGCAATCGAAGTCCTACTTCGATTTCAAGCGCAGCTACGCCGGCAGCCTATCTATCGTCGGCTGATGACGAATGAGATTTCGCAAGCTTGATCTTAGCTTTGCTATATTCCCGCCAAATCATGATTAGAATGAATATATCAAAAGCAGTCAGCAAACTGAGCCCGACCGTCGGGTGCACAGAGATGCTATATACCTGATACAGCATAATTAATCCAAGACTGACAAAGGCAAACGGGTATACCCATAAGATGTTTCGGAGAATGCCAATGACGGCAATCAATTTAATGACAGCCAGTGTCCACAAATAGGCCACCACAAAGCCTTTATTGGAAACATTGAGACTATCTGCAGAATGTAAGATAAAGTGGGCCAGCTTATCATGCGGATCTTCAGTGAGTTCTTGCTGGGTTATGAAAGCTAGGAACCTATGAATTGAAGCCGGGCTAATAAACAGTAGCAGCAGGCCACTTAAAAATTCTCCAGCAGCCAGTACGCCTTTAATAACCAAGCCGCCTTCAAAAACCTTATCCAGCAGCGTTGTCGGGTGATACCAGCTCATGCTCTAAATTGTAGCACCGGCTCCTCTTAGCAAAACTAATACTAACCCCCATGCTAAACTTTTATAGAGGCATTACTCTATATGACACGGTACATAAAACTCTGGCTGGCCCGCCACAAACACGCCAAGCTGCTTCTGCCGCTACTGAGCGTTGTGATCATAGCCGCCATCGGTACGTACCTCATCGTCGGCAGCCATGCCACCACGCCGTTTACCTCTACGACGGCATCGAGCGGTACGCTGGCGAATGGCGCCGTAGATTGTCCGGCTACGGGCACCAGCAGCGGTAACGCGGTTCTATTCCAACAGGGCGTGCCGATGGACGGCAACGTTGCCTTAGGACTGAATTGTTTCGGTTCGCCGTTTGCGGCCAATAGCTTCTGGAATACTCCCTTGCCAGACAATGCGCCGGTCAGCCCGAACAACACGACCTACCAAAGTGATCTCCAGTACGATTTATGTAACTACTTTCCTGTCCAAACGTCACCCTCCAATCCCTGCGTTATACCAAGCTATGGGGGGCTGAATACCAACAGCTTTAGTATCCCCATCTACGTTGTCCCGGCCGATCAGCCTCTTGTGGGAGTGAACCCCGTCTGTGCCAATCCAAAATCGGGAACCGCCTTCACTCCCCCCGCTGGCTTTGAGCAGAATGTAATCGGCAGCGGTGTACCAATACCCGCCGACGCCAGTGGCGCAGCTGGCACCGATGAAGCAATTGTTATTTATCAGCCGTCTACCAATACTGAATGGGAAATGTGGCAGTTCCAAAAAGGCAGTGACGGTAGCTGGCAAGCCTGTGATGCGGGAATTATTACTAATGTCTCCCAGAGCGACGGGGCGTTCCCGCCACCGTATGGACTGTCGGCTTCTGGCTTGTCAAAGCTCGGCTCAGTACCACGCGTACAAGAACTGGAGGCTGGGCAAATTGACCATCCTATGAGCTTATCGCTACCGATTCGGCTCAGTAAGGGTACGCTCCCCGCCAACACTCCCGGTGCGACGGAGGGTTATTCCTGGCCGGCAAACCGCACGGATGGCAAAAGTACCGACCCCACGGAAATAGCCGAAGGCCAGCGCTTTCGTCTGCCGCCCAATCTCGACCTCAGTCAATATGACCTAACTCCGGTTGCGCTCGTTATTGCCCAGGCCGCCCAAAAGTACGGCTTTATCGTGGTAGATGGCGCCGGCGGGGTCAGCATCGAGTTAAGCGATTCAGCACCGTACACAACAGCGGGACTGCCCAATCCGTATACGGCCGGTCCGGGAGTAGGCGGGGTCAATAATGGCAATAAAGGACTCTTTGACGGGGTACCGAATTACTTAGTTATGAAGAACTTCCCCTGGGATCAGCTGCAAGCCCTCCCCTATAATTATGGTGAACCTGCCTCTCCTTGATAAAAGCCTGAGCCCTAGCTATACTTTGGCTTAGAAAGGTCAAAACATATATATCATGTCAAAAGTGCTCCTTATCGAAGACGACCCCTTGATTTACCGCCTGTATCAGAAGCTGTTTTCTCTGGAAGGTTACGAAATTGAATTGGCAGAAAACGGCCAAGAGGGACTGGAGAAACTACAGAGCTTTCACCCCGACATTTTACTGATGGATATTATGATGCCGACCATGAACGGCCTGGAGATGCTCAGTAAAGTAAAAGCCGATCCGGCTACCCAGGCTATTCCCGTCATTGTATTGACCAACATTGCCGACATGAACATTACCCAGATGGCCCTCCAAAAAGGTGCTGCCTTATGTATTATTAAGAGTCAGACGGAACCGTCTGATGTAATCAGCTCTGTCAAAGCTGTACTCGCTAAGTCTGCCGCGCCGGTTGTTTCTCCTCCTCCAGAGCAAGAGCCGGAAGCCACGTAAGGTTACGCCTGCCATGCAACGTAATACAAACAGGGTGGTCCCTCACCACCAGCCATAAGTAAGGTAGTATGCAACCACCTAATTATCACCCGCTGCTACTCCAGCAAATCACTGCCAGTTTAGGAGATGTCTCCAAACTGCCGGCTTCCATGCAGCCGCTGCTGCAGCACATCAGCACTACCTACCAGCAGTTTGACGAGAAGCAGCTGGCTATTGAAGCAAAAATGAAGCTCCGCACCGATCAGCTGGTGGCTTCAACCTCCCGGGCCTACTCCTTCCTCGATAGCCTAAACATGGGTTTTATTATGTGTGACATCAGCGCCGAGGTCGTGGTGACTAACCAGGCCGTGCAGCATATTCTTTCTCAGAAAATGACCGGTACAACCGATACACACAAAGCGCCGACGGCTCACAAGGAGTGGAATATTGCCACGATTGACGGCTTACTGCAGCCGGAACTGGAACTAAAGAAGCTCATTGTTGAGAGCCTCGCTACCAACAAGCCGCTGGAAGCCAAGGAGACTAATTTTGGCAAACGGGTGCTGCACTTATTTATAGCACCGATGGTTAATGAAGTGAGCTCCGGCGAAAAGCAGCAGATCGGAGTCGTTATCCTCGTCGAAGATATAACTGAGCAAAAAGTGTTGGAGCGGTCTAAAGACGACTTCTTGTCTATCGCCTCGCACGAACTGCGCACGCCGCTGACGGCCATTCGCGGCAATGCCTCATTAATTAAGAAATACTATGGCGATAAACTGCCGGATGAGGGCGTGGTGGAAATGATCGATGATATCCATGAATCAGCTATTCGCCTGATAGATATTGTCAACGACTTTTTGGATGCTACGTCACTGGAGCAGGGCAAAATGCAGATGAATCCAACCACCTTTTCACTGAGCGAAGTCATTACGGAGGTTATTCGGGAATTCCACGGTGTCGCTGAGAGCAAGGGCCTGAGCATAGTGAGCCAACCGGAAGTAGCGCGCGCACCGAGTGTCAGCGGCGACAAGCAACGTATCAAGCAAGTGCTCTATAACTTAATCGGCAACGCCCTGAAGTTTACCGACAAGGGCACAATCACCATTAGCGTCCGGACCGATGAGCAGTTTGTCTACACTACGGTCAGTGATACTGGGAAGGGGATGCCGCCGGAAAATCAGCGGCTGCTATTTGGTAAGTTTCAACAAGCCGGCAATAGTATACTCACCCGGGATGGTACCAAGGGCACTGGCCTCGGCCTCTACATATCCAAGTTAATTATGGAACACTCCGGCGGCAGTATCGGGCTGGAACACTCCGAAGTAGGCAAGGGTAGTTCCTTTGTCTTTAGCCTACCGCGGGCCCAATCAGTTAACCTACGCCGGGACTACCTGACGACGTAAGTCTATGCATATCTTAAAGCGCACCCAATTCGGCAATCCCATTCTCCGTATGCCGGCCCAACCTCTTGATAAGGCGGAGATTGTATCAGCTGCCACCCAAAACCTCATTAAAGATATGCGCTACACCCTGGAGAAAAAGCGCTACGGCGTTGGTCTGGCGGCACCGCAAGTCGGGAGTTCGTTGGGGCTCGCTATTATTGGTCTGAAGCCGACGCCCACTCGTCCCAAAACCAAAATGATATCCATGACCCTGATAAACCCGCAGATCGTCGCCCATGCCAAGCGGCGCAGCGCTCGCTGGGAAGGCTGTATCAGCGGCCCGGATATGTACGGCAAAGCGCTGCGTTATGCTACCGTGCGCCTACAATGGCTCGACGAGCAGGCCTATCCGCACGAGGAAGACTTTAAAGGTTTACTGGCCCAAGTTATCCAGCATGAAGTCGATCACTTAAACGGCATTCTGTTCGTTGATCGAGTGCGTGATCCAAAAACCTATGTGACCTTTTCTGAATATAAAAAGATCCGTAAGCGCGAGCGAAAAACAAAGCACTAAGCCGCCATATACATAGCGGCAACTAATTGTTCTCCGACGACTTGCAGGAGATCGAGCATTCTCTCACGGGCAATACCTCCCACTTCGTCCTCCCCGGGAAGTTCAAGAGAGGCTACTGTTTCCGGTTCGGGGGGGGGTACTAGTTCTACTAATTGGGCAGCCAGGTTAAGGCGAGCAACATGCCCCCTGGCGATCCTGTGCGGAACCTGCGAATAGCTTGCAGCATCACAATCTGGAGAATACCGACGTGTCTTGCCCATAGCACCCATAATACTATGATAAAAAGTATGTTGTACACAGAGAAGCGATGGTATGATATCTGAGTGCAGGCAACTGAAATAGCATTACTCATTCTCGGAACCCTTTCTGTTATTGCGGCAATTCCGCAGCTGTATACCTTGTGGCAGGTTAAAGCCTCTGATCAGTTTAATCTCTTCAGTTGGTTCGTCTGGTTCGTCTATCAAATATCGGCGGGGGTGTATTCCTATGCTATCCACGCCTATGTCTACTTCGGTGTCAATGTTGCCTGGGCGCTGTTTTATGCAGTGATGCTGGTGCTCATTATTAAGTTCCGCGACTAACGCTTTAGTAACATTTCTATTGTCTTTAACGCCCGCCGGTCTTTTGTTTCTTGCTGCTTTGCCTCGTCTACCCAGCGGCAGTATTCTTTACGGTGCGTGTAGGCCAGCTTTTCAAAGATTGCTTTAGCCTCAGCATTTTTAGCGAATAGTTTAACAAGCTCAGGTGGCACGGTAACTTCCCGGGGCTTATCATCAAGCGTGACAATAACGGCCACCGTATCGCCTTTTTTCTTCTTCAGCTGCGCCAGAATATCTCTGCGTATGAGGAGCAGGGGATACTTGCCGCCCATTTTGGTAATACTGCCTCTATAGATGATGCCGTCAAAACTTATAATAGCCGGTACAAGATTACCCTTGCCGTATAGCTCTTTCAAATCATAGGGGAATTCCACGCGGGCCCAGCTATTATTGGCCCGCTCCGACTGCAGAATAGTGGCGGTGTAGCTAATGGGGCCGGGATTTTTTAAGGGTGTGCTCATACTGAAAGTTTATTCCGCCATAGCGGCTAGTTTAATAGCACCGAGGACTGCGTTGTCGTTACTGCTGGCCGGGACAATGTACGAATCAAGTGCAGGCATGTCCAGATAACCGTTGATGGTAGCATCAACCTGCTGTTGGATAGCCTCTAGTAACCCATGCCGATTCATCACGCCGCCGCCGATGACAAATAGCTCCGGACGGAGCGCCATAACCAGATTATTGATAGCTGTACCTACGTAGAACGCTTCACGCTCCCAGGCCTCAGGCTTGGTAATCTGCTCCGGTGTTATTCCCCAGCGTGCTTCGAGGGCGTGGCCGCTGGCAATGCCTTCCAGACAGTCCTTATGGAAGCTGCACACTCCGCTAAAGTCTTCGTCAAACGTTTCATGCGGCACCCGCATATGACCGACTTCCAAATGGGCGTTACCATGGTAGGGCCGGCCGTCAATAATAAGACCGCCGCCAATGCCCGTCCCAATCGTCAGATACATGAAATTATTGGCTTTCTGCGCCGCGCCAAAGAATTTTTCACCAATGCCGGCACAATTAACGTCAGTATCGATAACTGCTGAAATTCCCAGAGCCTTGTCGAGAATACCTTTGATGTTGGCGTTTTGCCACCCGGCTTTGGGGGTATGGGTAATAAAGCCGAACTGCACGCTGGAGGGATTAATATCTATCGGACCGAAGGAACCGATACCTAGATTCACAATAGGATCGTTCTGCTTAAAAAAGTCGATGACAGCTTGCAGGGTTTGCTCCACGCCGGTCGTGGGTATCTCGGTGCGAGCGATAATCTTACCGGTGCTTGACCCAACAGCACAGATGAACTTTGTGCCACCGGCCTCAATGCCCCCGTATAGTTGATCTGCCATACGCTTAACTATACCAAAATCAATTTTTCCGTAATGTAGAGCAGGGTGTTATAGTAGCACTATTAACAATTAAGATTGCTGGAATCCGGTGGGAACCCGGAACTGTGCCGCAACGGTATCTTGTCTCTTGATTGAGCGCAAGGAGTCCGATACAGCATGAAACCTGAAGGGTGAGCATTCAGGTAGTCTCGAGCAAGAACTAGTGCTAACTACGTTACACTGCCTCTTCGTCTCTCGAGACAAGAAGGAGATACGCGTCGTGAGCAAAAAAACCAAGCAAGTGCAGAATAAGGCAGCCGTCGTCGCTGTCTTTGTCGTTATTGTGGCTGCCATAACGGGTGCTGGCGTCTATGAGCAAAATAGAAATTCCAACCATGTCCAAACAGTTACCAATTCTCAGCAACAGCTCACCCAGATCAGCTATAGCGGTAAAAGTGGCGTCAGTGCCTACACCCTGCTCAAAAAGTATGCGACTATTACCGCCAAACACTATTCCTTCGGTTATTTTGTAACCTCCATTAATGGCACTGCCGGTAATGGGCCAAAGTACTGGACTTTGTACGTCAACGGCAAAGAGTCTCAGGTGGGAGCCAGTGCCTACATCACCAAGAATAGCGATAAAATTACTTGGAAGTTACAATAGTAAGCATGAAAGAAAAGTACGCGCCACTCGCTATTGCCCTCACCCTGATAGCTGTGGCCGTGAGTTTACGCATTCTGCCGCACCCGGCAAACTTTGCTCCTGTCGGTGCTATTTCCATATTTGGCGGCTCAATATTACCGAAGCGCTTGTCGGTGTGGGTACCGCTGTTTGCCATGATGATTTCTGATGCCGTTATTGGCTTTTACAGTCTCATGCCGCTCATTTGGGCCTGTTACCTGATCATCGCACTGGCCAGCAGTCATTGGCTGCGTCCCGCCCGCCTGCGTCGCGGTATTGCCCTGACGCTCGGCGCCTCATGCTTTTTCTTCGTTGTTACCAATTTCGGTGTCTGGGCTACAAGCGGTATGTACGCCCACACCTGGAGCGGACTTGTCAGCTGCTACACACTGGCTATCCCATTTTTCCGCAATACGCTTCTCAGTGACGCAGTCTACACTTCGCTCCTGTTTACTATCTATGCTTTAGCAATGTACCGTCTTAAGCTCACGCAACCAACACTTACGAAAAAAGCGGCCCCTGTCGCTAATACCTAGGCGGGGAGTACAGGGGCGGGAGGAGTGAGATCAATAGCTGTTCCGAGCATTTGACCAGGCAACTCTTCAATAATTCTTGAGATAATGGGGCAATCGTCTGCCGCAGTTTCCATTGCAGCCTGAAATCTGATTTGCCGTGTATTAACTAGCTGTCCCGAAGTATTACCGAAAATAACTTCGTTTAACCAACCAGTTGTAGCAAGAACTACGTCACCACGTTCTAAGGTTTGGCGCCGATCCATATCTGTCCGTGATCCTGCCAGTGCACAGGTTAGTACTAAACTACCAGTTTCAGCTCGAGTGACACCAAGATTAACACAGCCACGGCAAGCCTCAGGAGCCGCTGCCTTAGCGGTGGCTTCTACATTAGCAAGTCGTGTCCTCATACTGTCAATTTTCATAGGGTGATATTAGCACTATTTGTCAATAATGTCAACTTCTCTACACAGATAGCCTGCAAAAATACCGTTTACTGAAGCCACGCCTCGGCATACTTTTTGGTTTGCCGTGTGGCGTACTGTACCGAGTCACCCATTGTTTCCATGTGCAGTCCGCTGCTGAGGTATAGGGTACGGTCCTTGCCTTGGATAGCTTGCTCGAACTGCTCGTACCAACCGTCCGCTATATCTTGTTCACTGAGATGCCCGAAATAGTCATCCCAGTGAAAGACTTGTGCCGTATCTTTTTCTAATAAAGTAGCGCCAAAGTCTTCCCGCAAGCTTGTCTCAACCTCATCAATGATTGTCTTGTCACTCACGGTGCGTTTTGGATCGACGTAAAGATTGAGCGTAGTGATATCTGAATCCGGATGTTGCATGGAGCAGAAAAGTACCCGGCCGAGCTGCTGGTTATCCATGCAAGCCGAAAGATTAAACGTCGCGACAGCACTGAGACCGGACACCCGGCATAACACGGTAACGTAGTGGTTATATTTCATCTGAGCCATGAGTTTCTTCTGCTCTGGCGACACGTCTAAATAGTGCTGCGCAGCTTTTAAGGAAGTACCGATAATCACATGATCATACTCCGCGGTGCCGTGTATACTCTTAACCACAACCTTTTCCGGAGTACGACTAACGTGCTCCACACGCTCCTGCAAGCGAATAGCTCCGTCTGGATAGGTTGCCGCAACTGCGCTCCAGATGCTTTGCGTCCCACCGTCTACCATAGACAGCGTCGGCTTCATTGCTGGTTCCAAGTAGCGGTAGTAATACAGTAATGCCGGACGCAAGTAGGGGTCATCAATATCAGCGTAACCAAAACCGGCGATTACATGCGCGTACCGCGCCAGCAGAGCAGGATTAAATGTCCGCGGTACACGTTGCCGCTTGAGACCAGCTGGCAAACCAGCGAAACCATGTTTTGGCCGGCCGTATAGCACATATTTAAGGCCGTAGCTTATATAACTTGCCAGGGTGCGTATAAAGGTGAGCGGTCGGGTAAACAAAAAACGCAGCCGTAACTGGCCAACACTGACAGACTGACCATTACGGACATAGTGATAGGTGGCTCGATCAGGCTGCTCCATGCTTCTGAGCTTGATACCGTAGCGCCGGATAATATGCATAAGATCAGCGTAACTGCGGGCATACTTCGGTATAAAACCGGCCCCGAGTTCGTAGCCGCCTATGGTACCAGCCGCTGTCTTGCCGTCTGGTAATACTGTCTGGCACTTACCGCCGACGTAATCATTACTTTCATAGATCGTAATATCAAAATGCTCTGCAAAGGGCGCCTGACGCAACACTTCGGCAGCAGCTAATCCCGAGGGGCCTGCGCCAATGATGGCGACTTTTCGTTTCGGCATGTAGCTCATCATATACTGCTTACCCGGCTGTTGCCAAACATGGGCGAGTGGAACATACAATTCTGGTACTATTATTGATAATTAATCAATAAAAAGTTACTATAATCCTTAATGACGAGAGATATTGACCCGACTATGATACGTTTTTATGAAGGCAACACCGCCACAGATTTTGCTAACCTCGTAGCCGAGCGGAGAACGGCAGGCGACGAGCCGGTGCGAGTACACTTTGAAGACTTTACTATCCCTGATAGTCTCATTTTTCTAGAAGCACGCGATATGGACGGTACGATGATAACCTATGCAGAACTATTCCTTGGCGCCTTGCAGCATCTGCATAAACTGGCGCCCACTGCATATCGGGCCGTAGCGAATCCTGATATGCCAGAAGGGCAACCATTCTCTATGTCCCTAGAACTATCTTTCGCTGAACCGACCCCTTAGTAGAGCAAGTTTAACCGAACTTACCGGTTACGTATTCCTTGGTGCGCTTATCTTTCGGCTTGGTAAAGATCTGCTTCGTGGGACCGACTTCCACTAACTGGCCATCAAGCATAAAAACGGTGCGATCGGCTACCCGCACCGCCTGTTGCAGATTGTGCGTGACCATAATAACGGTGAAGCGGTTCTTGAGTTTCACAATCAGTTCTTCAATGCGCAGCGTAGAGTGGGGATCCAAAGCTGAACACGGTTCGTCCATGAGGACGACTGCTGGTTCCAAGGCAATGGTCCGCGCAATACACAGCCGCTGCTGCTGACCACCGGAAAGACTGCCGGCATGCTTATCTAAGCGGTCTTTGACTTCATCCCACAGACCGGCATCTTTGAGGGCGCTCTCGGCGAGGTCCCGTAAGCCCTCACCTTTCACGCCGGACAGTCGTGGTCCGGCAGTGACGTTATCGAGGATCGACATGGTCGGGAAGGGATTTGGTTTCTGAAAGACCATACCAACGGTGCGCCGGACGGCCACCGGATCAACGGCGGCGCCGTAGACATTGAGATCGTCAAGTAAAATCTGGCCCTCGGTATGTGCACCGGGAATCTCTTCGTGCATACGATTAATGCAGCGAACTAGGGTTGACTTGCCGCAACCCGAGGGGCCAATAATGGCGGTAATTTGCTTAGCCGGAAAGTCGAGGTCAACCGTTTTGACGGCTTCGGCATTGTTATAAAAAGCTCGTAAGCCTTGGACACGCACGCGGATCCCCTTATTGGCGGCGGAACGTTTGGTAGTGGTAGCACGACTCATCGTAAGTAACTCCTTCGTGCGGCCAACCGGGCCGCGATATTAACTAAGAAAATTAACGCAATAAGCGTCAGAGCGGCTCCCCAGGCTCGGGTAACAAGCTGAGGATTCGGTTGACGGATATCATCAAATATCTGGAGCGGCAAAGAATTCATCTGAGCACTGAGCGAAAACGTTGTGGCCTGGGCACCGAGCATGGTAAACAGCAGTGGGGCTGTTTCTCCAGAAGCGCGGGCTACAGCCAGCAGGCATCCAGTTAACAAGCCGGGCAGGGCAGTCGGTAGCACCACTTGCGTAATCATCCGCCAGCGCGGTGCCCCGAGTGCCAGCGCGGCTTCGCGTAAACTCGTCGGTACAACCAGGAGCGCCACTTCCGAAGCACGGGTAATCACCGGCAGCATGAGCAAAGCCAAAGCGACTGAGCCTTTCCAAGCGGCAAAGCCTCCGAACGTACCGCTGACCACTAGCGTAATATAGATAAACAGTCCGAATACGATTGACGGTACGCCAGTCAGTACATCAATAAAGTAGCGGGTAATAGTAGCCAGTTTAGATTTTCGCCCTACCTCTACCAGGTACACCGCTAGGGCAATACCGATTGGCACGGCAATCGCGGTGGCCAGGGTGACCGTCTCAATAGATCCGAGAATAGCG
>Ga0210398_10000555_pt1 | contig 42229 bp, 24 predicted proteins | sample IncBWC4OmetaG_FD_161047 | JGI IMG/M metagenome (GOLD analysis project Ga0210398, IMG submission 161047) | Forest soil microbial communities from Barre Woods Harvard Forest LTER site, Petersham, Massachusetts, United States - Inc-BW-C-4-O | ecosystem: Environmental > Terrestrial > Soil >...
TGCTCAACGTCAGCGTATGCGTCAACCCGTCCAGCAACGCACTGCTCTGCGCCGTGATGCTCCCCGTCCCGACACTCGTCAGCGTGCCCCCGGTGATGGCCGCTCCGTTCAGGACCACGAGGCTACCACTCAGCGCCTCTACCGTCCCGCCCGTGTTCGTCACCGCGTTGTCAATCGTCAGCGTTCCTCCGGCCGTCGCCTCCATGGTCGCGGTATTGGTGATCCCACCATTGGCCTGGATCGTCAGACCGCTCGACTGGTTGGCGTCTATGGTTCCCGAGTTCACCAGCGTCATGCTGTTGTCCCCGATATTCCCGGCTCCCTGGATGGTCTCCTGGTTCGTGAGCGTGTCCGCCGTCGCGGCGCCAAAAATGAAGTTGTTTGTGTTGTTCGACATCGTGAGCGTACCGTGACCGCTCAGCGTGACCGCCGAACTGCCGATCTCCAGTTCGGTGAAGTTGCCGCTTGAGTTCATTGTCATACTGCCTGCGTTCGAGATGCTGTTGCCGTCGATGGTCAGCTCCTGGTTATTGTTGAGCGACCAGCCGTTAGTCGAAGCGTTGAGCGTCAGGTTGTTGATGGTGGCGCTTATGTCCTCAGTCACCGATGCCGCCGAGCCGCTGCCGTTAATCAGCACGTTGTTGCCGCTGCTGGGCAGCCCGGCCGACCAATTGTTCGTGTTACTCCACAGACCCGTACCGGCGCCATTCGTGAACGTGTCGGTGGTCTGAGGAGGCGGCGCGCTGCGGCCGTTCGAACTCGATCGGGAAGTAGGGGCGAGGGAGAGGGACTGCGACCGCAGGTTCATGATGTCAACCCGACCCAGGTTGACGAATGCCTGCTGCCGGCCTGGCACGAGCACCAACTGACCGTCGAGCACCCAGCCGTAGCCAAATCCCGCCGCAGGCAGTACATCGGCTCTGGAAGCGGGCCGCCGGGTCCGCGTCTGGCTGAGAGCCATGCTCGGCACCAGAAACAGCAAGGCTAGCAAGGCGCTTGCCACCGGCACTCGCGCTACTTTTCCACGGAAAATTGTCATGGCCATCAAATCCTCCCCTGGAGTCAACCTGAACTTCCGACTGATCGTAGCCGCAGTGAATGCGGCAGTACCCTTCGGAACCGGACGTCACAAACGCCGAACTACCCCGTTTCTTGCATCCTCGCAAGACCATTCCGCCCTGACTGCGCGGGAACAGCCCGCATCTTTTATCTCAACCTCTATAAAGCCGCACAAGGTCCGAAGTGGCTAACAGTCGCGACGCAAGAGCGGGGCGCGCTTGGCGCGCCTCCGAACACGCACGACGACGCGCCGGGGTTTGCCACACTCGTGGCAAACCCTTTTCAAGGCCGGCCAAACTTTGGGGGTGAGACAGGAAATTCGTGAACCCACGCTCTAGCAGATCCCCGTTACCCCTCTACGAGCCGGAGTTCGCAAGTATCCTTTTTGCGAAGAACGTTGGCAAGCGTCAAGGTGCGACAAAGCACGACAGAACGGAGAGCGGCTTTGATTTGGCTGTGATTGTAATAGAATATTCGCGCCCGCCCGTCCAAGCAGCACGTGTTGCATCACATGATGCCGCGCTAGGGGGTCGGCAGACCCATCTTGCGCTCGAGAGCCTGAAAGCGAGGCTCAGAGCGGAGCGGGTCGTAGTAGGGGTCAGCCCTTAGATAAATGATGTTCGGGGCGTGCTGCGCGTAGCTTTTCTCGAGCGCGTCCATGGCTTTGCCGGTTTGACCGAGCTGAAGGTAGGTTGTGGCCAGACGCTCCGGCGGTCCGCTCTTGTCCTCGAGATTCGGCCGGAGTTGCTTCAGCAGCGCCTGAAGAAAGGCCTGATACCCACCCGACCGGTAGGCGTCCGTCAGGACTTCTCCCCAGTCGCCGTCCCGGCCGGCGTCCGGCGAGGCCGCGTACTCCAGGGAGCTGAAATGGGCGACCAGGCGAACCTCCTCGTCAAGCATCCCCAACTGGTGATAGGCGTCAGCCAGGTACCACTGCGGAGGCAGGAAGGAAGGGTCCATGTCCATCGTCTTCTTGCAAGTCTCAACGGCGGTTTGGTATTGCCGGGCGAAGTAGTAAGCCTGGCCCAGATCAGCATTTACAATCAGATTGGTCGGATCGAGCTGTTGCGCAAGCTTCATTTCCGCAAGGGCTTCGAGAAATCGCCCTTGCGGATCGAGGTACAAGTTCGCGTACCAGTGATGCGCCGTGGCGTAATTGGGATTCACATCGAGGGCACGCTTGAACTCGGCTTCCGCGCCCTGCCAGTCGTAGTAGTAAAACACCCGGATGCCGGCGAGCGCCGTGTGGCCCTCGGCAGCGGAATCGTCGAGGGCGATGGCCCGACGCGCAGATGCTTCGGCTTTGGGCAGGTATAAGGAGGTGTTGCTCAAGCCCTCCAGGGTGTCACTCTGCGCCAAAGCGGCGTACGCCGGAGCATAATTCGGATCCTCTTGAATAGCTTGGTTGAAGTACTTAATGCTCTCCTCGAGACCGTGCGCTTCGCGCCGATTCAAGAAGTAGACGCCTTTGAGGTAGTCGTCGTAAGCTTCAGGGTTTGCGGCCTGAGCCGGGCCTATGACGGCTCCCGGCTGGCCTTCCAGGCTGATACGGATCTTAACGGCGATGGACTGGGCCACGTCGCGCTGCACGCTGAGGATGTCCTTGACCTGCCGCTCATAGTTCTGTGCCCAGATGTGGGTCTGATCGCTGACCTGAATGAGCTGCGCCGAGATGCGCACCGTATCGCCCGCGCGGCGAACGCTGCCCTCGAGGACGTAACCCACGCCAAGGTCGCGGCCGATCTGGCCGATGCTCTTCTGGGTCTGCTTGTAGGTCATGGCCGAAGTGCGGGCGATCACTCCCAGGGCCTGGGGATTCAGGCGGCCGAGGTCTGTAATCATCTCTTCGGTCAGACCGTCCGCAAAGTATTCCTGTGAGGGGTCGCCACTGAGGTTCGCAAAGGGCAGGACAGCCAGCATGACCCGTCCCCCATGGGGCCTGGCGGGAGGCCGCGCGGGACGAAACCACAAATAGGCGGCGGCAAGCAGAGCCAGACAGGCGATGGCAGCAATCGCCAACCACGCTGGCCGCTGGCTGCCGGACCGCAGCGGTAGCGTGTTCTGCTCCTTTTCCGCCACTTGGGCTTCCGCCACTCGGGCGCCGATCACCTCAGACGGGCTGACTTCGATTCGCGGGTTATGCAGCCAGGAATCAAGTTCTGCGGTGTACGCAAATACGCTGCCACCCTTTTCACCGGGGACACGGTGCACAGGCAGGCCTCGCTCACGCTCCCAGCGTTGCGCCGAGCGCACGTCTCGTCCGACGTACGCGGCAATCGCCTTCCACGAATCGAGCCTCTCGCCTTTATCGTCCAAGGCCCGCCCGGTGCTGCCCATGATTTCGTCCCCAAAACACGCCAGAGTCGGCTTTTGTCGTCTTTTGTCGCCCCTCGTCGCTTGCGTGTCAACCTTCATAAGATTATATAGCTTGACGGAGCTGTTTCATTGGGTTGCAAAGCCCCCTGAAAATACCATTCGGTGACATTATCGAATCGTTAACCTGACGAGTCCGCGAGGCCATAAATCGGCAGGGTGCGAGGGTTTGGCTTGAGCCGAAGCTTGGCCCGCAACAGCTGCGACTCGAGGCTCGTGCCGATTCGGAAAGCTCATTTGACAAGGCAAGGGAAACTCGTCGTAAGCTCGTAAACCTTTTAAAACTCTTGTCCGTGGAGGACTTTTTCATGGCTCGTGCCCGGCTCGTAATAGTGGCGGTTGGCGCCTTGGCTGTGTTATTCCTAATCGCGGCGTCTGTCTATGCGCAGGAGCTGGACCCGGATCACGGCCCAAGCTCCGCCAGGCCACCCAAGGACTTTGAAAAGGGCGAAGCAGGCAGCTTCATCCGGCAGCGCTGGGACTGGTTCTATGAGCAGCGGGCTTATCCCCTGAAACGGATCCCTCCCGGGGCCCGGTTGCGGTCCTTGCAGCAGCTCGACGCCAAGCTGGCTGAAGAAGCCGCGGCGCGAGCTCGGCAGCCCCGGGACGGAAACGACAACCGCTTGCCGGCATCGAGCGGAAGCTGGCAGTTGATCGGACCGCAGCCCCTCAACGGCTTCTGGGGGCCGAACTCCGGACGCGTGGCGGCCGTTGCGGTCGATCCCACCAACAACCAAGTGGTTTATTCGGGGGCGGCGCAGGGTGGCGTCTGGAAGACGACCGATGGCGGCAACACCTGGGCAGAGCTTACCGACCAGCAGGCCTCTTTGGCCATCGGATCGATTGCCATCGATCCCGAAAATCACAATACCGTCTATGTCGGGACTGGCGAGGAAAACAACTCCGGTGACAGCTACTACGGCGCCGGAATCCTGAAGTCAACCGATGGCGGGAACACCTGGACGAATTACCCGGGGCCCTTCGCAGGAGGAAGTGGCGGTGGCGCGAGAATCGGAGGCCTGGCGGTTCATCCATCCAACTCCAACATTGTCTTGGCGGCGGTGGGGTGTTGCGGCCCGCAAGGGTGGGGCATCTTCCAATCGACCGACGGCGGCATGACCTGGACCAGCGTGTTCAACAATGGCAGCCAGGCGTATAACGTGATCTTCAACCCTACGAACGGCAACATCGCTTATGCATCCGTCGACGGCAATGGCGTCTACGTCTCAACCAATGCAGGAGCTACCTGGAGCCCGGACAACGGATCCGGCGCCAATTCCCTGCCGATCTCGGGCACGGGTCGTGTGGCCCTGGCCATGGATCCCAACAATTCCTCCACGCTCTACGCCGGCATCGCCAACGCCTCCACCGGGGGCATCTGGGGTCTTTACCAGACGACGAATGGCGGCGCCACGTGGACTCAGCTCACCAACGCGCCGAACTACTGCGGCGGCCAGTGCTGGTACGACAACGCGATCGCCGTCCAACCCGGCAATTCCGACGTGATCTACGCCGGGGGCGACGCCAATCCGACCTGGCGCTCGCTCGACGGCGGCAACACCTGGACCAACATCTCCACCATTCACCCGGACACCCACGCGTTCATATTTACCCCCGACGGTACGATTCTGTATACCGGTACCGACGGCGGTATGTGGAGCACAACGCAGATCACCGCGACCACGCCGGTCTGGACCGACTTGAACGCCGGCCTCGCGACCATTCAGTACTACTCCGGTCCTTCGATCGATCCCGCGAACGCGAACGCAGGTTACGCCGGAACCCAGGACAACAGCACGGAGCAGTACAACGGCAGTCTGACCTGGAACAGCGTCGATTGCGGCGATGGCGGCCCAACCGTCATTGACTTCACCAACCCCAATACCGCGTACGTCAACTGTATCCAGATCAGTCTGGACAAGACGACGGATAACGGCGCGAGCTTCACCTCGATGTTGAACGGGATCAACCCCAACGACAATCACCAATGGGTTCCGCCGCTCACCATGGACCCCAACAACGCCCAGAACCTCTACTTCGGAACGCAATATGTCTATCAGACCACGGACGGCGCGGGATTGTGGACGGCGATCTCGCCGGACTTGAGCGGAGGGAACGGGAACAGCCTGACGGCCATCGCCGTATCGCCGGTGAATTCCAACACCGTCTACACGGCCTCGAGCGACGATTATCTCTACGTCAGCACCAACGCCCTTTCCGGCAGCAGCGCCACCTGGACAAACATCAGCGGAACCAGCGCCACGCTGCCGCCGCGTTTCATGACGGCGCTCGCTGCCGATCCGCACTCCTCGACCACCGCCTACGTTGTCTTCTCCGGTTTCTCGGGCTACAGCGACAATCTCGGCCATGTTTTTGAGACCACGAATGGCGGATCGAGCTGGGTCGACATCAGCGGCGATCTGCCCAACACGCCGGTGAACGCCATCGTGGTCGATCCCTTGCTCGCCAATACGATTTACGTCGGAACGGACGTCGGCGTCTTTTACACGACCAACGGAGGAACGAGCTGGGCGCCGCTCGTGACGGGCCTGCCGCGCGTCGCAGTGCTTGGCATGGCATATCAGGCTGCCACGCAGACGCTTTGGGCGGCAACCCACGGCCGCAGCATGTGGGCTACGAACGTAACCGCGGTCACCGCCCTCCCGGGGGTTACGTCGCTCTCGCCTTCAAGCGCCCTGCTCGACGGCCCCACCTTCACGCTGACCGTAAACGGCGGGGCCTTCAACTCGTCCTCGGTCGTGCAGTGGAACGGAAATGACTTGACCACGACTTTCTCGAGCAGCACCCGGCTCACGGCGCAGGTCCCGGCCAGCGACCTCACCGCCGCCGGCACAGCGCAGGTGACGGTGCTGAATCCGGGCTCACAGGGTGAGGTCTCAAATCCCGTCACCTTTACGATCAATAATCCGGTGCCGAGCGCGGTCAGCCTTTCGCCTTCCACCGTCGTGGCCGGCAGCGGCGGGTTCACTTTGACCGTGAACGGCAGCAACTTCGTGAGCGGATCTACTGTGTTGTGGAACGGATCGAGCCGCGTGACGGCCTTCGTGAATTCGTCCCAGGTCACCGCAGCCATTCTTGCGAGCGACGTTTCCACCGGCGGCACGGCCAGCGTGACGGTGTCAAATCCAGGGCCCGGCGGGGGCATATCGAACGCGCTGACGTTTACCATCGGCAACCCGGTCCCAGCACTCACCACCTTGTCGCCTTCGAGCAAGACGGAAGGCAGTCCCACGTTCACGCTCACGGTGAGCGGAACGAACTTTGTGAGCGGAGCAGCCGTCAACTGGAACGGCTCGCCCCTGACCACGACCTTCGACAGCAGCACAACGGTGAAGGCCTCGATTTCCGCCTCGTTGATCGCGAGCGCCGGAACCGTGCCGGTAACCGTGACGAACCCGGGGCCGGGCGGCGGCACCTCGAATGCGCTCACCTTCACCATCAACAACCCAAGGCCCACGATCACTTCGATTTCGCCGCCGAGCGCCACGGCCGGCGGCCCGGGTTTCACGCTGACCGTAGCCGGCACGAATTTTGTGCCGACTTCGACGGTGGACTGGAATGGCTCGACCCGCACCACTACGTTCGTCAACGGCAGCAAGGTGACAGCGACGATTTTGGCCTCGGACATCGCCACCGCCGGGACAGACAAAGTCACCGTCGTAAACCCCGGTCCGGGCGGCGGCACCTCAGCCTCATCCACATTCACGGTCAACAATCCGGTGCCGTCCATCACGTCGATATCGCCGAGCTCGGGCGTGGCCGGGGGTCCGCAGTTCACACTCACGGTGAACGGCTCCAACTTCGTTTCAGGATCCGAAGTTGAATGGAATGGGGCGAGGCTCACCACCGCCTTCGTGAGCAGCATCGAGGTAACGGCCACCGTTCCCTCGAATGACATCAAGACAGCAGGCACGGCGTCGGTCACCGTGTTCAATTCCACTCCGGGCGGCGGCACTTCCAACACCAAGACCTTCACCATCGACAATGCGGTTCCGACCATCAGTTCGATCTCGCCTTCAACGGCCACCATCGGCGGCGCCGGGTTTACTCTGACCGTCAACGGCACTAATTTCATCAGCGGCACCACGGTGCAGTGGAACGGGTCAAGCCGCACCACGACCTTTGTGAACGCCACCAAGGTCACGGCCGCGATCCTGGCCGGCGACATCTCCAGGGCGGGCACCGCCAACGTGACCGCGTCGAATCCTGCGCCCGGAGGCGGCACGTCGAGCGCCGCCACTTTCACAATCTACCCTCATCCCACGATCACTTCCCTTTCGCCGCCGAGCGCCACGGCCGGCGGGCCTACGTTCACCCTGACGGTAAACGGTACCGGTTTCAATTCGCCCGCCACCGTGCAGTGGAACGGCTCAAACCTGCAGACCACTTTCGTGAGTAGCACCGAGCTGACCGCCACAGTTCCCGGGAATGACATCTCGACGGCGGGCACGGCCAGCATCGTGGTCAACGACCCGACGAGCGAAGGCGGCGCCTCGAGCCCCGCGTCATACCCCATCAACAATCCCGTGCCCGGCATCACCAGGCTGAACCCTTCGAGCGCCACGGCCGGTGGCCCGGCTTTCACCCTGACGGTGACGGGCTCGAATTTCGTGAGCACTTCCGTGGTGAACTGGAATGGATCTCAGGTGAGTACGACTTTCGTGGGCAAGACGAGCCTGCAGGCGACGATCCCGGCCTCGGATATCTCGCAGGCGGGCACCGCGCAGGTCACCGTGTCCAATCCGGCGCCGGGCGGCGGCACATCGAACGCACTGACGTTCACGATCAACCCTTGAGGACGACTCTTGCGGATTGATTTCGCCTTGATTGGGCCAAGCCCATCCATCGGCAGCGAACCCCACGTACGCGGGATTATCTATCCCGCACATAGAGCCACTTCTGGCCGTAGCTTTCGGCCGACCGCATGACGTGGTCGATAAAGCTCTCCGGCCATAGACCGGCGCGCTGTCGAGCCGGGCAAGCCGTGCCCGAACTGGGCCGAGACTGCGCGGAAATCAGACTGCGACATAGATCGAACGGCAGCGGGGCGCCAACGCCGCGTGGTAATCTCGGCGGCGCGAAGTGGGAAACAAAGACGCCCTTCAAGTCGATCAACCGAATCGTTCAAAATCAAAAATACTTCTTTCGCATCCGTCCCGGCCTGTGGGCCCTCTTGGAAGACAAGGGCAAACTGCCGGCTGACCTCGCGCAGAAGCCAAAGCCCGAAAGCGACCACACCTACTACCAAGGGTTGCTCGTGGAACTGGGTAATCTCAGGAAACAGCGGACCTTTGTTCCAAAACAAGACCGTGGAAAACCTTTTCTCGGCAGGCCGCTCGGCGGCTTGATTACGGTTGATGACGTCTATCCGTTCACCTACCCCGAGATCGTGCGGCGCGCCGCCGCGGTGATGTGATTTGGTTCAATGGGCAGAAGTTTCCATCGGAGTTTATCGAGGTAGAGAACACCACCGACATGCATGGTGCTTTTCTCAAGTTTGTGACCCTGAACGCGTTTTATTCCACGTTCAGGGTGGTGGCTCCTTCTGCACGCAAGAGCGAATTCGAATCCAAGCTTGGCCTTTCTCATTTGCGTCGATCGCCAAGCGAACCAAGTTCACGACCTATGATGTGGTCGCGGACATGCATGCGAAGGCAAGTGAAACAACTGCAGCGGAGCGAGCCTGGGAGGGTTCATAGCCGGCCAAAGTTCCTCGGCCATCTGCCGCTTGGAAGACGCCTACTACGACGGACATTCGCTGCCAGTCCTGAAACGTATCGCTGAGGCGCTCGGCCGGCGCGTGGAGATTCGCTTCGTGCCCAGGAGGCGGCCGGAGAGCTGAGCAGAATCTTGCGGGTGGTGAGGCGGAATCAACTCGCTCGCGCTGTTCTCTTGAGGATCGGGTAGGGACGCCCGACGCGCACCAGGGCGTTTTCGGTACGGGAGCGGGGCGGGCCGGAACGGGGGTCAAGTTCGCCCTGCATATACTCCACCAGGGCCTGCACCTCGCGCTCCATCTCCTTCATGCGCGCCCGCATGTTGAGAATGATCTCGATTCCGGCCAGGTTCACGCCCAGGTCGCGCGTAAGGCTCAAAATCACTTCCAGCCGCTCCAGGTCGCCTTCGGTGTACAGGCGCGTGTTGCCTTCGCTGCGGGATGGCGAGAGCAGACCCTCACGCTCGTAGAGACGCAGCGTCTGCGGGTGCAGGTTGTACATCTCAGCCACCGCGCTGATCATGTAGCCGGCCTTCGTCCTCACGCGTGCTTTGCGTCCTCGCGGCATAGATAAACTCGAAAGTCCAAGGTCGAAACTTGAGCGCCACGGCGCTCCGTCAGACCCTCGTCCCCGCGTCCAAGTCCTTGCGTGGATCCTCCGGATTCAACCGGGCCAGCTCACGCAGCAGTTCTTTCGAGCGCTCGTCGGCCACCTTCGGCACCACGACCTGGACCTCCACAAACTGATCGCCGCTCGCCGCGCTGCGCAGGGAAGGCGCGCCCTTGCCGCGCAGGCGCAGCTTCTGGCCGCTCTGCGTGCCGGGAGGGATCTTGATGGTGCTGCGCCCGTGAATCGTGGGCACCTCGACCTTGGCGCCGAGCGCGGCTTCGGCCACCGTCACCGGCAGCTTCACGTAGATGTTGTCACCCTTGCGCTCGAAGAAGGGATGCGCCTCAACGTCGGTCACGATGTAAAGATCGCCGGGCGGGGCGCCCTTGCGCCCGGCGTTGCCCTTGCCCGCCACGCGTACGCGCGAGCCCTGATCCACGCCCGGCGGAATCCGCACCTCAAAGGCCTCCGGGTGCGCTACGAAACCGGCGCCCGAACAGTTCGGGCAGTCCGGACGGCGCTTGCCGGTGCCGTTGCAGTCGGGACACGGCCCCTCAAAGCGCATGGCCCCCGACTGACGTGTCACGGTGCCCTTGCCGTCGCAAGTGGGGCACACGATAGCGGGACCCTTGCCCTTGCCCGTGCCTTTGCAAACCGGGCAGGCCTCGTTGCGATTCACCGTGATCCGCACCTGGGTTCCGCGAACAGCGTCCCAGAAGCTCAGGTGCATGTGGTGCTCGAGGTCGCGCCCGCGAGCCTCGGAATCCTCTTCCTCTTCCGCCGGGGCATTGCGAGAGAATATCTGCGAGAAGAAGTCGTGGAGCCCGCCGCTGCCGCCGGCATCCCCGGAGCCGGCGTCGGCCCCGCGACGTGCGGCACGCGGCTCGAAATTCGAAAAATCAAACCCCGAAAAGTCGAAGCCGCCCGGAGCGCCGGCGCCTCCGGAGGCGTAAGCCCGGGCTGCGTCTGCCGGAGAGGCGCCGCCGGGGTAGCCGCCGGGAGGGATGTTATCCGAGTAGAAACCGTACTGGTCGTATACCTTGCGCTTCTTCTCGTCGCTCAGGATTTCGTAGGCCTGGGAGAGCTGCTTGAACTTCTCCTCCGCCCCCTTGTTGCCGGGATTGACGTCGGGATGGTACTTGCGCGCGAGGTGCCGGTAAGCCTTGCGAATCGCCTCCGGCTTGGCGTCTCGAGCGACACCGAGAACCGCGTAGTAGTCTTTTTCTGTACCTGCGGGCATTGGGGAAACCTAGGAAGCCAGTTGTCCGTTTTTACTAGTCAGTTGTTCGTTGTCGGCGGTTAGCGGTTAGTGGTTTGTAGTCAGAGGTCCAACCTCCGCAACGAACAACGGACGACGGACAATGCTTCAATTCCTGCTCACAGCCGCGATGGCCCGCAGATGATCCGGGCAGCGCGAGATCATCCAGGCCTGCAACTCGGCATAGATCGTACGCGTCACCTTGGAATCCTGCAGAGCGCCCACCAGGTCAGACTCGACTTCCATGAACTGGCGAAAATGGCACTGCGGACATTCAACACCCACGTGCGCTCGATGTTCTTCCACAAAGCCTCCTCGGCGATCAACCCACCATCAACCCACCATCCGGGTGAGCGGATCTCGAGGTGAACCACAATCCCTCACTTGCCCGATCACCCGATCGCCCGGTCCATCAGTTGCTCTTCTTCCCTTCGTCCACAACTTCAGCATCGATTACGTCACCCTCCGGCTTGCCTTGGCTATCGCCTCCCGCCGAGGCGCCCGCCGCTTGACCCTGCGGCCCGCCCGCGGCTCCGGCCGATGTTCCACCCGCTCCCGGACCGGTTTGCCGGTACATGGCTTCGGCCAGCTTGTGCGAAGCTTTCGTCAGGTTGTCGACCGCCGCCGTAATCTTGGAGGTATCGCCCTCCTGGATGGCCTTCTTCGCCTCTTCGACCGCGGCATCAATGGCCTTGGCGTCTTCCTCCGCCACCTTTTCGCGGTTCTCCTTCAGCATCTTCTCCGTCGAGTACACCATGGCGTCGGCGCGATTCTTGAGCTCGACCTCCTCCTTCAGCCGCTTGTCCTCGTCGGCGTGGAGATCGGCTTCCTTGGTCATCTTCTCCACGTCGTCCTTCGACAAACCGCTGGACGAGGTAATGGTGATCTTCTGCTCTTTGCCGGTGCCTTTGTCCTTCGCCGACACGTTCAAAATGCCGTTGGCGTCGATGTCGAACGTGACCTCGATCTGCGGCACGCCGCGCGGCGCGAGGGGAATGCCCACCAGGTGGAACTTGCCGAGCGTGCGGTTGTCCTTCGCCATGGGCCGCTCGCCCTGCATGACGTGGATCTCGACCGACTCCTGATTGTCGGCCGCCGTTGAGAATACGTCGCTCTTCCGCGTCGGAATGGTGGTGTTGCGCTGGATCAGCGGAGTCATGACGCCGCCGTAAGTCTCCACGCCGAGCGTCAATGGCGTGACGTCCAGCAGGAGCAGATCCTTGACTTCTCCGCCCAGCACGCCCGCCTGCACCGCGGCGCCTACCGCAACCACTTCGTCAGGGTTCACACCCTTGTGAGGCTCCTTGCCATTGAACAGGCTCTTGACGATCTCCTGGATTCGCGGAATCCGCGTGGATCCGCCCACCAGCACCACTTCATTGATCTTGTCCGGCCCTACACCGGCATCCTGTAAAGCCTGCTTTACCGGGCCCACGGAGCGCTGGAAGATGTCTTCGCACATCTGCTCGAAGCGCGCCCGCGTCAGCTTCATGTTGAGGTGCTTCGGTCCCGAGGCGTCCGCCGTAATGAAAGGCAGATTGACGTCGGTCTCGAGAACCGTGGAAAGCTCCATCTTGGCCTTTTCGGCCGCTTCCTTCAGCCGCTGCAGAGCCATCCGGTCCTTCGAGAGATCGATGCCCTGATCCTTGCGGAACTCGTCCACAATCCAGTCCATCACCCGCTTGTCGATATCATCGCCGCCGAGGTGGGTGTCGCCGTTGGTGGATTTCACTTCCACCACGCCCTCGCCCACTTCGAGGATCGAAATATCGAACGTGCCGCCGCCAAAGTCGTACACCGCAATGGTCTCGTCCTTCTCCTTGTCGAGACCGTAGGCGAGCGCCGCCGCGGTAGGCTCATTCACGATACGCAGCACTTCAAGGCCCGCGATCTTCCCGGCGTCTTTGGTGGCCTGGCGCTGGCTGTCGTTGAAATAAGCCGGGACGGTGATCACGGCCTGCGTGATCTTCTCGCCAAGGTATTGCTCTGCCGCGTCCTTCATCTTCTGCAGAATCATGGCCGAGATTTCCGGCGGCGAGTATTCTTTGCCTTGCGCGACCACGCGCACGTCGCCGTTCGGTCCCTCAACCACTCGATACGGAACCGTCTTGATCTCGCTCTGAACCTCGTTAAAGCGCCGGCCCATGAAGCGCTTGATCGAGTAAACCGTGTTCTCCGGATTGGTGATCGCCTGGCGCTTGGCGACCTGGCCCACCAACCGCTCTCCGCTCTTGGTAAACGCCACCACTGACGGGGTGGTGCGCCCGCCCTCGGGATTCGCAATCACCACCGGCGACCCGCCCTCCATGACGGCTACCACGGAGTTTGTAGTTCCCAAGTCAATGCCTATGATCTTTGCCATGCCTGATCTCTCCTCTTGCGCCCTGCCGCTGCGGGGCCCGGCGCTGTGCAGTACTTTAGATGCTCCCCAACCTTAGCGGTTCCTTAGCATGAACTCTGAGCCTGATTGTGTCAAGTTATTTTAAGTAATACCCGTAGCAGTATGATAACAATTGTGTTACTCGAAATTTGTCTTGGACGACGCGCTCAGCAGAGACTGTTACCACTTTGCGGCGGAGCTGAGGCGGGCGGCCTGCCTTGAAGGATTTATGCGGCCAGGCCATTTGTTCCGGCTCTCATCCAGCGCCGTGGATCGCCTCGGGATTCCTTGCGGCGTTGTAGGCCGATATGAAGCAAGAACGGAGGCCCAAGGGCCTCCGTCATCAAAAGCCAGGGTTGCGCAGGACTCAGTTTCGTGATCTGAGCTCCTGGCACACGAGGCAGTAGCGCGCCCAGGCAATTGCCTTGAGACGCGCCGGCGAAATCTCTTCGCCGCAACCCTCGCACACGCCGTACGAACCGCGACTGACCCGCACCAATGCGCCCTCGATCTCGCGCAAGGTTCGGCTGCGCATGTCGGCCGTAACCGCAGATACGTCCTGCTCGGCTGTCTTGACCGCAAACTCAACTTCATCAGGAGTCTGCATGATTGACAGGGCCTCGGGCTCGCTTCGGATCGAGGCGAGTAGTTCATCCCGCTTCTTCAGCAGGATCGTTTTGTATGAAGCCTTTCGGGGCTTAACCGTTGTAGTTGCCATTTTCACTCATCCTTTTCACTCGGGGAACCGGCAACCCCGCTATTTTGCAACCCTATCCGATGTTCGCGTCCTCCATTTGGTTGCAAGAAATTAGCACACACGGTGCCAAATCGCAATAATTCTTTAACAGGTTCGACCGGCGTGAATTTCGGCGCTTGTTTCCCTCGGGTTAACCCGCGGACGGGCCGTGCTAAAATGACCGCACCGATGTAACAAGTGGCTGGTTGCCTGGCGGGGTATGTCAAAAAGCGACATGCTGTCAACAATTCGCAAAGCGCTGAACGGCGACCCGGATCGCGCGAGCAGGCCCGCGGACCTCAATGCCCTGCCGGCGCTTGGCCGCGTCCTGCCCACGATCGAGCAAGCGGACCTGGTGTCGCGGTTCGAGCAGGAATTGGACAGGGTCGGGGCATCGGCCCACCGGGTCATGACCCGGTCCGGCGTCCGGGAGTTGCTAGGCCGGATTCTCGAGGGCGACCGCGCGAGCGGTGTGGTGTTGTCCCGGAACCCGCTCCTCGACCGCCTCGATCTGGGATCGATCCTCAAGGACCTCAGTATTCCCGCCTGGAGCTGGCCGGCCACACCGAATCTGGCAGGCGGCCAGAAGGGGGATCCCGCCGCGCCCGGCAGTCCAACCTACCGGGATCGCTGCTTTTCGGCAGCGGCCGGGATTACTGGAGTGGAGTTCGTCCTGGCGGAGAGCGGCTCCCTGGTGCTGACGAGCGCGGCCGAGGGCGCCCAACTCTCCTCTCTTGCCCCTCCCATCCATGTTGCTTTCTACCTGCGCAGCCAGGTGGTGGGGGCGCTCGAAGACGTTCTGGAGGGTCTCGCCTCGTTCGGGGCCGGGTCGCCTGAACTCGACGGCCGCTCGATTGTAATGATCACGGGCACCAGCCGCACCGCCGACATCGAGCAGATCCTCATCCGCGGTGTGCACGGGCCGCGCGAGCTACACGCCATCCTCGTTGAAGAATCCTGCCTCACCGCCGCCGATTGACGCCCGCCATAACCTCACTGCGGACCCCGCCCCTCCCTGGGCGAATGGTGGGGCAACGACTCGGGCAGCTCCGAGACATTCCAGGCCCAGGCCGCCAGCAGCGCCGCGCCCTCGTTGATCTGATCCGGGACGACTTTGTCGAACGTGTCAGTCTGACTATGGTGAGCCTCGCGGTAGCCGGCGGGTGACTGGACGCAGAAATAGGCGGGGACGCCCGCAGTCAGAAAGGCCACGTGGTCGGAGCCGCCGTAATAGCGCGCCTCCGGCGGCCTCAGATCGAACATCTCCTGAAGCGGTTGGTAGATCCTGGTAAACAGCGGCACGGTCTCCCACAGATTCTCAAGGCCGATGCTGAATACGCGTCCGGTGCCCGTATCGTGAATCAGCACGGCGTCGATTTCTTCCGGCTTGTGGTGGGCGAGGAACGTCCGCACGCCCACGCCGCCCTCTTCCTCGCCGGTGAAGAGAATGAACGTCAGCGTGCGCTTGGGATGCCAGCCGAGCGCGTGCAGAGTCCGCGCGGCCTCGAGGACCGCCATGGCGCCGGTGCCATTGTCGAGCGACCCCTGCCCAAGGTCCCAGGAATCGAGATGCCCGCCGATGATGACGTGTTCATTCGGCATGGCGCTGCCCGCGATCTCGGCCACCGTAATGGATGCCGGCTCCGGTCCGGAACTGAAAGTCCCTTTGAGATTCAGCTTCAGCGTCACAGGTCCGGCCTGCGACAGGCGGTACAGCAGGCTGTAATCCTCGTGGGTGAGAAAGGCCGTAGGGAGCGCCGAAGGCTGATAGGGCATGCCTGCCACTCCCATGTTGAACAGGCTATCGGGCTTGCCGCTGTCGCGCAGGACGGCCGCGACGCCCGCGTCCGCCAGCAATGGCAGCGCGCGAGCCCGGGCCTGAAAGCCGCCGGGGCCGGACGCGCCCCTCGAACCCGGCACCCCACGGGGAGGAGGGATAACGGCGTCATAAGCATTATCCGCCTCCTCAGTAGAGAGGGTCGCGGGCTTTCCCATGCAGATGATCGCTCCCTTGAGCTTGTCCTTAAGCGCCTGCGCTTCCGCCACCGGGTCATCGCCCAGAAAGAAGACCGTGCCGGAGATTTCGCCGTTCGTCGCTTTGCTCCAGCCCATCGAGCGTGCGCCGATGATGTGCTGAATGGGGCTCACGATCTCGGCCGTATCCTCGCCGCGATACCAGGCGTGAGGAACCTGGTCGGTTTCGAGGTGGGCGTCAATACCATAGTCGTGGAACCGCCCGAGGGTCCAGTCGCTCGCCTTCTGCATCTGCGGCGAGCCGGTGAGGCGGGGTCCGATTTCGGTTGAGAGATACTCCAGGTTCTTCATCAACTCCGAATGCGCCTGCGCCTCCGCCGCAATTTTCTGGTCCGCGTCTTCCATGGCCGTGCGATACGCCCGCTCCTGATCGGGAGAGCTTGCCTGTGCCGCCTGACCTCCGGGTCCGGATGGTGCGCCCTGAGCAGCCGGGGCAGCCTGAGCGGCGGGCGGATTCTGCGCGCGGTCGAGAGCTGCGGGCGCGAGCATCGAGTTCAGCGCCGTAGCCAGCAAAACGGCAGGCATGCGCTTGAAGCGGAGAAACACGAAGATGGATTTCATCAAACCCCTTTTCTTGATTTGAATTCGCTCGCGCGCAACCGCAGCACCGGACGCACGCGCTGTGGCCCCCGATTGCGGCAGTTATCTTATATCCTTTTGGGCTGACTCTGAAAGGACAATCCGGGGCGGGATAGCGTTTGCCTGCAGCGCCTGAGAGGCGCCGAACTCTGCGGCGTAGTTTTGAATTCGGGGCGGCAGCACACACTCGACCACCGCCGACCGCCTCCTGCCGAGTGGGAATGGGCCGGCTTTGACCGAGTGCGACTCCATTGGGCGGAGCGACGCCGCCCCGAAACCTTAACCGCCCGCGAACCGCCCGCGCCCGGCGGCGCGTTTACGGCAGATCACCCGCGGGCGAGCGGACCACCCGAGCCCGCTGGCCACCCTCCCAGACCATGAGGAGTGGCGGGCTGAAGGCAGGGATGGTCCGCTCGCCGGGGTGATGCCTGGCGGCAAGTTGATCCGCGGCTGATTTGAGTCTAAGCGCGGCGCCGCGGCGAGGTGTCTGCCGGTTGTCAAGGTTTTGTAAAAATTGATGTGGCGGACTGCGCGGGATCTCCGCCCGAATCACGATAGAGCGCGGTGGCTCGCCACGTCGCTCACTTCGGAGCCGGAGGGCAGCGAGATGCGGAGTATGGTTCCGTCCGCGCCGGTGTGCTCCACGCTGACCTGGCCGCCGTGGTCCTGCACGATCTTCTGCACCACGGCCAACCCGAGGCCGATGCCGTTGTCCTTGCCGGCGGTCACGAAGGGCTGGAAGAGCCGGTCGCGAATCTCCTCGGGAATGCCCGTACCGTTGTCCGCAACCCGGATCTCCATGCCGTCGGAGGTCTGCCTCGTGCTGACTTCGATGCGGCCCGAATCGGACGGCACAGCCTCGCAGGCATTCAGCACCAGGTTGTGAAAGACGCGCTCCAGGCTCCCGGCATCGAACCTGCCCTGGGTGCTGCCTTCGAATGACGTGAACACCTGGACGCCGTTGAACTCGGGCCGGGCTTTCATGGCGTGCACCGCCCGCTCGATGACCTCGGCGATGTTGGCGGGCGCCGGCCGGTACAACGGCTTGGCCCGTGAGAATTCGAGCAGGGCCTGGATCTGGTCCGTCATCTGATCGACGGCCTTGCGGATCTCCTGGTAGTACTCCACGCGGCGGCTCTCGCGGAGCGTGCCCTCGGAGAGGAATTCGGCGTAGGCTAGAATAGTGGTCAGAGAGTGCCGGAGGTCGTGCGAGATGTTGCTGGCCATTCGTCCGATCGTGGCCAGCCGCTCGGCCTGCAACAGTTCCTGCTGGGCGCTTTGCAAGGTGCGCCGCATCCGGTGGAACGACTGCGTGAGGTCCGAGACTTCGTCATTCCCGTGGGCTTCCAGCGGATAGTCGAAATCGCCGCGCTCGAGGGCGTGCACGCCGCCCACCAGGTCGGCGAGCGGGCGCGTGAAGGTGTCGGAGATCAGAAACACCAGCAAGCTGCCGGCCACAATGGCGGTCAGTCCAAGGCCCAGCAGCCAGCGATTCAGGCTCTGGAGAAAAGCCGTAGCCTGATCGTAGGACTTGAGCACGATCAATCCGACGCCGAGCGAACTGCTGGGCGCGAGGGTCGTGGAAGTGGCGCGGAAGCGCTCGCCGCCCAATTCAATGTCGGTCCCGGCTTGCGGGGCCAGCCAGAATGTCTGCCGCGCCAGATCGTCACGCTGCGCGGGCTTGAGCGTGCTCACGACCACTCTCGGCCCATAGCGGAAGGCAACCTGGCTTGAGGCCACCCGGCTGATGTCGGCCGCGACCTGGTCGCTGATCTCGTAACCGACCACTACGATTCCCAGTTGCGTGCCGTTGGCCGGATCGCCGAAGTAAATAGGCCGCATTGACACCTGGAAAAGGTGGCCGCTCCCGAACCACCAATCGCGCGTGTCGCCATTCCGCAGCGATTGTTGCAGCAGCCGCTGCGCCTCAGCTTCCGTGAACCCGGGCGTCGCGCTGTGCAACGCCATCAGCTTCCCGCTGCTGTCCGCCAAAACAAATAAGTCGCTGTCGCTGCACAGAATCTCCCAGAACTTTCCGGAAGCGTCCTCGATCGTACGCTTGTCCCGCGAGGTCATCTCGGCCGCGAGCAACGGCTGGTTTGCGACAAGCGCCGCCGACTGCTCCAGAGTGTTTTCACGCAGCCGCTGAAGGTGCTGAAAGGTGACGACCGAGTTGTCTGACGCCTCGCGGAGTTGCCCGTGGACCTGGAACTCGACCAACTTCCGGACGACCAGCAGTGTGGAGCAGGTCAGCGATCCGGTAACCACAAGGAGCGAGAGCAGGAACTTGGTGCGCAGGCGTCCCCGCCGTGTGATCTCCCGGTACCAGGGGCGCGTTGGAGTCTTCGCATTCATGAACGGTGGGAAGGCGACGGCCTGTCCGGGTTGTCCTTCGGCATCAAGCCTCCGCTTGAGCTTTGAGGAAAGGAACGAACTTATACCCTGCCCCGTGGACCGTGCGGAAGTGTACCGGATTGACCGGGTCCTTTTCGAGCTTCTGGCGCAGCCGGAGAATGTGGTTGTCCACGGTGCGCGTGGACGGGTAGCATTCGTATCCCCACACCTGATTGAGAAGCTCATCGCGCGAGATGACGCGCTCGGGATTCTCGGTGAAGTATTTCAGGGTCTTGAACTCATGCGGCGTCAGGGTGACCGCGCGGGTCTCGCGCGTGACTTCCATCTTGGAAAAATCGACCAGAATGTCGCCGAAACTGTAGCACTCGGCGGGCAGCGTCCGTTCGGCACGGCGCGTCACAGCCCGCACGCGGGCCAGCAGTTCTTTAGGGCTGAAGGGCTTGGTGACGTAGTCGTCGGCGCCCAACTCGAGCAGCAGCACCTTATCAATTTCCTCGGAAACCGCGCTCAGAATGATGACGGGTTGCGACGGCGCTTCCTGCTTGATTTCCCGGATCACGTCGCGCCCCGACATCTTGGGCAGCCTGAGGTCCAGGATCACCACGGCCGGCTTCAGGCTGCGAAACACCTCGAGGCCCGCTGCTCCGTCGGCCGCGGTCTCGAGAGCGTAGCCCTCCGATTCAAACAGAAGCCGGAGAGTCTTGTGAATCCTCTTGTCGTCCTCGATGACTAACACCTTCTGCATAGCGACCTCTATTCGGGTTTTGGCCGCCGATCGGCCGGACATCGCCCAGAACCCCAAAGTATACCCCTGCCCGCCGGAGCGCGGCACGCTGGTCTGTCTTTCGGTGCTGGTGCTGATTGCCAATGTGGAATCCCTTTCGCGCACCGTCACTCCCGCTCCCCGCCTTCGCGAGGACAGGCTTCGCGGGAATGAAGGTGTCCTGAGGTTCCGCAAATGACGCCAGAACCGGTCTTTTCACAGGCCGCAGTCCGGGGCTCACGCTGCAACAACCGCCCACAGGTTGAATCAAGCGAATCCGAACAAGGCGAGCGCAACCCTTGTAGCGCTGATCTTCTGACCGGCGGCCGGACCTGTTTTACGGCGAATACGGACGTCTCTTGTCGGCTCCGGGGGCGGCTCCGGAGGGCGCAACTGAGACGCGGACACGCCAACCAAAGCCCGGCCCAAAGCGTCTCAGCTTGGGCTTCTCAAGACAAATTGTGCGCCGCTCCGGCGGCCTCTTTGTCACCGGGTCTTCTGCGAATTGTAAAATTCTTGTCAGAGCATGCCCGCAGCCCTTCCTTGAGGATATGATGGTGCACCGTGGAGCGGGTCCGCCGCCCGGCGGGTTGGTTCATGGCCCGGGCCCGCGTTTCCACAAGATTGTTTGCCTCGGTCGTCCGCAGCATCTGGCCCCAGAACTCCGCAACCGGAAAGCCCGGGAGCCTGGCGCGGATTTCAAGGAGGTCATGATGAACCTGCGGCGCACTTCAATCCCCGCTAAGGACCGCGTTAAGGGTCAAGTCAAGGTCCCCGCTATGGTATTGCCCGGCTTGCTCGCCGCACTCTTGATGGTGGCGCCCGCCGCCCGGGCGCAGTCGGCAGGCGCGGCTTCGAACGGTCAAACCGACACGGCCGCCCCAAGCCTGCGGGAGCTTCAAGAGCAGATCCAGGCCTTAGGCTCCGACGTGCGCGCCATGAAGGCCGAGGTTGAGGACGCGCGCACCGAGGCGGCCCGCCTCCGGCAGGACTTGCAGAACGCCAGCCAGCAGGTGCAGGCTCTCAAGAACCAATTGGGTCAGGCGACGTCGCAGGCGCCGGCTCAAACGGCAGCAGCGGCGGCAGGCGCTGCCGCTCCGGGGGCCCCGGGCAGCGAGAACTCGCTCGACAGCCGCGTGTCGAAGGTCGAGGATGACCAGCAGCTCCAGGACTCGAAAACGGACAGCCTGGCTCAAACGAAAGTGGAAAGCGGCTCGAAGTACCGCGTCCGCCTTTCCGGCATGGCGCTGTTCAACGCCTTCAGCACGCGCGGCGATGTTTCGAACTACGACCTGCCCACCTTCGCCGGGCCTTCCAGCCCTTCACAGCCTAACGCCGTGCTGGGCGCCACCTTCCGGCAGTCCATCCTGGGGCTTGACGTCTATGGCCCGGACATCGCCGGCGCCACCACACGGGCGGACATCCGGGCGGACTTCTTCGGCGGCTTCCCGGGGTCACCCGAGGGGATCACCACGGGGTTGCTCCGCCTGCGCACAGCGGGGATACACTTCGACTGGGAAAATACCTCGCTCGTGGTCGGACAGTACGCGCCGATCATCTCGCCGCTTTCCCCGACCTCGCTGGTCTCTGTAGGCTACCCGGCGCTCTCTTCGGCCGGCAATCTTTGGGTGTGGACTCCGCAAGTCTACGTGGAGCATCGCTTCAGTTTGCCGGACAAGTCGAAGTTGACGGTGCAAAGCGGTATTATGGATTCGCTGTCCGGCGTGGCGCCGATGAACTCTCCCTATCGCGACGCGCAGCCCGGTGAGCAGTCGGGCCAGCCCGCCTACACGGCGCGGGTTGCTGTGTCGCATGATTCGGAGATGGGGCCGTTTTCGCTCGGATTTGGCGGCTACTACGCCCCGCAGAACTGGGGATATGATCGAAAGGTCACCTCGTACGCCGCCACCGCCGACTGGAACGTTCCGCTCAGCCGCTGGTTCGCGCTTAGCGGCGAGTTCTTTCACGGGCGGGCATTAGGCGGTCTCGGCGCCGCCCAGGGACAAAGCGTAGCCGTTACAGGAAACCTGAGCGATCCCACGACGCTGGTTCGAGGGCTCAACTCCACGGGCGGATGGACCCAGTTGAAGTTCATGCCGATCAACCGGCTCGAATTCAATGGCGCTTTCGGCGAAGACTTTTCCGTCCCGCCCAGCCTGGGTTATACCACGACGCCCTATGTGGTTAACGGATTCGTACCGCTCGGGAGAAACGCGAGCGCGTTCTTCAACACCATTTATCACCTGCGCTCGAACCTGATGCTCTCCGCCGAGTATCGTCGGCTGCGGACGGCCGAGCTTCAGCCGGATGTGTTTTCGGGGAATGTCGTCAGCCTGGGCGCGGCGGCTTTATTCTAGCGCCACGCGCCGGGACGCGGCCGGTCCGCTGCCAGCGACACGTCGGTCGCAAGCTTCGGTCACTTTGTCCTGGTTGAACTGTAGCGAGTAGCAAGCAGCGGGAAGACGGCGCCTTGATGAGCCGATACTTAGCGACCCGACCCTTGAAAGCGCCATGCCATCGCCGAATCGCGGGCCGGACCGAGGCGTCCCCCCTCCCCCCCTATCGAGAATGCGGGAAGCGAAGCCAAGAAGTCGTTTGTAATCAACAGAATAACATTTTGGCCAAGGGCAAACCGAACCCGACCGAAGCCGACCGAACCCAACCTGAGTCCGTATAAGTCTTTTAGATTTGGCACCCCCGTGTTCCGGGGTCGGATCTTGGCGCTTGAGTGTGAAGGCTAATGAGTCGAACCACTCCGCGACCCGCTCTGAGCTTTCTGCTGGCCGTGATGGTGTCGAGCGGCGCGTTGTGGGGGCAAAGCCTTACCGTGAAGGGCCGCGTCACGCTGGTCGGAGCCGTCACCGGCAAGCCCGACGCCGATAACTCCCAGGCGGTGGTGTGGCTTACCTCGCTCGATGATCCGCGAGTTGCCTGGAAGCCTGGAAATCCGACGGCCCATTTCCAGCTGGTGCAGAAGGATAAGCGCTTTAGACCGCACATCCTGGTGGTGCCTGTAGGCGCAGTGGTCGAATTCCCCAACCGCGACCCCTTTTTTCACAATGTGTTCTCGCTTTTCGACGGCAAGCGTTTCGACCTCGGGCTCTACGAGGCGGGCGCCACCAAAACGGTCACCTTCAACGCTCCGGGAGTCAGCTACATCTTCTGCAATATCCATCCCGAGATGAGTGCCGTAGTGCTCGCGATCCGGAGCCCCTATTACGCGATTTCCAAGCCAGCAGGCGATTTCGCGATCGCGAACGTGCCCGCGGGGCTGTATCGATTGAACGTCTGGCAGGAGCGCTGCCCTCCGGAGGCGCTCAAGACGGCAGCTCGCGTCGTTGACGTCTCAGGATCAGCCCTGACTTTAGGTGAGATCCGGCTCCCCGAGTCCGGTGATCTCCTGGCGAAGCACAAGAACAAGTATGGGCAGACTTATGAGCCGGTCCCCTCGACGCCGGGGTACGATCAGCCATGAGGCGTCGGCCGCGAGGCTGGCGCGAGGCTGCCGCGAGGCTGGCCCGAGGCTGGCCCGAGGCTGAAAGGTCCGGCGGAGGCACCGTGGAAGGGCCGTGAAGATTTGATATGCGGGGCCGCTTGTGGCGTCCCCTTGTCTGGACTGGCCGTACCGGAGGGCCGCCGGGCAGGCTAAAAAACCAACGAAGAGAATTGGAGGCATCGTGCTCAACTCACGATCTTGGAAACGATTGGTGCTCATGCTGTCCCTTGCCACTGTGCTCGGGGCTTCAGGTTTGAGCTTCCGCCCGCTCACCGCGGACGAAGGCATGTGGACGTTCGACAATCCGCCGTCGAAACTGTTGCAGGAGCGATACGGATTCACCCCCTCGCAGGATTGGCTGGATCACGTGCGCCTGGCGAGCATTCGCTTCAACGATGGCGGCTCGGGCTCGTTTGTGAGCGCCCACGGCTTGGCGCTGACCAATCACCACGTGGCGCTTGGGCAATTGCAGAAGGTGTCGACGCCTCAGAAGGATTACGTCAAGGACGGCTTCCTGGCGCGCACGGAAGCCGACGAGATGAAGTGTCCGGACCTCGAGCTTAACGTTCTCGAATCGATGGAAAACGTCACGGCGCGGGTTCTCGCCGTTGTGAAGCCCGGCGCGAGCGACAAAGACGCTCTCGATGCGCGCAAGGCGGAGATCGCGAAGATCGAGAAGGAAAGCCTCGATTCCACAGGCTTGCGCTCGGATGTCATCCCGCTTTACCAGGGCGGCGAGTACTGGCTCTACCGCTACAAGAAGTACACCGACGTCCGGCTGGTGTTCGCCCCGGAACAGCAGACCGCTTTCTTTGGCGGCGATCCCGACAACTTCACCTATCCGCGCTATGACATCGACATGGCGCTGTTCCGGGCCTACGAGAACGGCAAGCCCGCGGACACGCCGCAGTACCTGACCTGGAACACGAAAGGTCCCGCCGACGGCGACCTGGTGTTTGTGTCCGGAAACCCCGGCTCGACCTCGCGCCTCGAAACCGTGGCGCAGCTCGAGTTCGCGCGCGACTACGCTTACCCGATCACGCTCCAGATCCTCAACCAGCGTCTCGCCGTGCTGCAGAAGTACTCGGCGCGGGGCAGCGAAGAGCAGCGCCAGGCCCTGAACATGATCTTCGGACTCCAGAATTCGCTCAAGGCGATCAAGGGACAGTACGACGGTCTCCAGGACAAATCGCTCATGGCCAAGAAGCAGAAGGACGAAGCCGACTTCCGGGCCCGCGTGGACGCCAATCCGGAATGGAGGCAAGCCTACGGCTCCGCCTGGAGCGAGATTGAAGAGGCGGAAAAGAAGTTCCAGACACACGCCAAAGAGGCTCGCTTTCGCGGCGTCGGCGGGTCGCGCTTGTGGAACACCGCCCAGACCATCGTGCAGTACGTCGCCGAGGTGCAGAAGCCGGACGGGCAGCGTCTCGACGGCTTTCACGATTCTGAGCTCGAATCGTTGAAGTTCCGGCTGCTCTCTCCGGCGCCGGTCTATCCCCAGATGGAAGAGGTTCTGCTTGCCGACAGCCTGGCGCGGTCGGCGCGAGAGCTCGGTCCGGACGATCCTTTCGTCAAGGCGGCGCTCGGCGGCCGCTCGGCCGACGAGGTGGCGCACGAACTGGTATCAGGCACCAAGATCGGCGACGCCGCTCTCCGCAAGTCGCTCCTCGACGGCGGACCGGCCGCAGTCGCCGCATCCACCGATCCGATGGTGGTGGTGGCGCGCAACGTCGACCCCTCCGTGCGCGAGGTTCGCAAGTGGGTGGAAGACAACGTGGAGAGCGTCGAGACCAGGGCCGGCGAACAAATCGGCAAAGCGCGTTTCGCCGTCTACGGTAAGTCCACGTACCCGGACGCCACTTTTACCCTGCGCCTCTCCTACGGAACGGTCAAAGGCTATCCCATGAACGGCACCGAGGCGCCTCCTCTGACCACGCTCTATGGACTCTACGATCGCTCCCTGAGCTTCAGCCAGAAGGCTCCGTTTGACCTGGCTCCGCTCTATTGGCAACACAAGGACCAACTGGACCTCACCACGCCGGTGAACTTTGTGACGACGAACGACATCATCGGCGGTAACTCCGGCTCACCGGTCATCGATCGCGAAGGGCAAATAGTGGGGCTGATCTTCGACGGCAACATCGAGAGCCTGGTGGGAGACTTTGTGTATGATGACGCGAGCAACAGGGCCGTAGCCGTGGATACGGCGGTCATGACCGAGGTCATGCGCAAGCTGTATGACGCGGGGAGTCTCGCAGACGAGCTCGAGGGCCACTAGTGGGCTGTCCCAGCTATTTCGTTACAACCACCCCCGACCCCTCCTTATCAAGGAGGGGAGTTCCCCTCCTCGTTGAGGAGGGGTTAGGGGTGGTGGTCACCAACAACCGGCCTAATCCCTGTCGTAACGAATTGAATGGGACAACCCACTAGCCAGCCGGCTGATTCTCGTTCCATAGAACGGCCACAGAACGGCGCCGCAGCGAGCGCTGCTCCGTCTGGAAGATGTGATAATTAGCCTATAGCTATTGAACAACGTGCCGGAACCCTGTCATTCCGAGCGAAGCGAGGAATCTCGCTCTGAAAATAGACAAGTTGCGAGATTCCTCGTCGCCTCCGGCTCCTCGGAATGACAGTCTGGATAGGTTTTTCAACGAACTCCTACACTGGCACAGAACCGTGCATTATCCGCCCTGTCACTTGCAGGCTGGGCCGTCTCGCGGATACCTTTAAGAACTCTCCTACCGCGAGATAGCTTTGCTCGATTATCTGCGCCGGAGTGTTCGCCCAAAACTACGGAGGTTCCATCATCATGGCCGCATCCCGACACCTGTCTACGCGCCTTTCCATCGCGGTGGCGCTCTTTATGGCATCCGCGCTCGCGGCCTCTGCCAGCGAGTTCACCACGGCGGTGAATTACGCCGTGGGCAACTCGCCCATTTCCCTGGCAGTCGGGGACTTTAACGGCGACGGCGCGCCTGACCTGGCCGTAGCGGATCTCACTTCCGGCAAGGTCAGCATTCTCCTCGGCAAGGGAAACGGCACTTTCCAGACGGCGGTGAACTATAGCGCGGGCTCGCGTCCGATTTCGGTCGCGGTGGGGGATTTCAACGGCGACGGCTTCCTGGATCTGGCCGTGGTCAACAACTTGAGCAGCGGCATGGTCAGTATCCTGCTCGGCAAGGGTGACGGGACTTTCACGGCCGAAGCCGCGTACGCCGCGGGCACGTCTTCCCGTTCCGTTGCCGTGGGAGAGTTCAACGGCGATGGCGACCTGGACCTGGCAGTGGCCAATCAGGGGTCCGACAACGTCAGCATCCTGCTCGGCAACGGAAACGGTTCGTTTCAAGCGCCCGTCAACTACAACGCCGGCACGCAGCCTGTTTTCGTGACCGCCAGCGATCTCGGCAACAACGGGGTGGTGGATCTGGCGGTCGCGGACGCTTCGAGCGGCGCTGGCAGCACGATCAGCGTACTGCTCGGAAACGGCAACGGCACGTTCCAGACCGCCGTCGCCTACGACACGGGTTCACGGCCGGAATCCATCGCTGTGGCGGACTTTAACGGTGACGGTCTCCCGGATATGGCTGCGGCTGACTTCAACGCCGCCGAGGTCAGCGTCCTGCTGGGAAGCGGGAACGGAGTTTTCGGCAAGGCCGTGAACTATGCCGTGGGTAGCGGGCCTGTCTCCATCGCCACCGCGGACTTTAACGGCGACGGCAAGGCCGACCTGGTGACGACGAACTTTAACGTGAAGAGCGTCAGCGTTCTGATCGGCAACGGCAACGGCACCTTCAAGACGGCGGTCAATTACGGCACGGGATCGTATCCGCGCGCCGTCACCGCGGTCGACTTGAACGGTGACAACGCGCCCGACATCGAGGTCGCCAACGACATCGGCGACGACGTCAGCATTCTGCTGAACACCGGCGGCACTTTCGTCAACACCACCAGTTCGCCGAACCCGTCCAACGTCGGACAGCCGGTGACATTCTCCACAACGGTGGCCGCCGGCCTGCAGGGATCGCCCGTTCCGACGGGAAGCGTAACCTGGACGGACAACGGGACCAACATGCTCGGCACGGTCACGCTCAGCAACGGCCAGGCGAGCCTGGTCGTTTCCACGCTGACCGCGGGCGTGCATACCATCACCACCGCTTATTCCGGGAGCAGCAGCTACAACCCGAACAGCGCCCCGCCGCTTACGCAAACGGTCAACGGCAGTGGCGGCCCCGCGGTCACCTTCAATCCCGCCAGCCTGACCTTCGCCACCCAACTGATTGGGACGGCCAGCGCGCCTCAGGTCGTGACCATGAGTAATGTCGGCAACGCCACTTTGTTGATCACCAACATCGGGGTTACGGCGAATTTTACCCAGACGAACAACTGCGGCAGCATGCTCGGTGCGGGCCTGAGCTGCATGATCAGCGTGACGTTCATGCCTGCCAAGGTGGGGACGCTCATCGGTACGCTGAGCGTGACTGACAATGCGATCGGCAGCCCCCAGACCGTCAGCCTCTCAGGGACGAGTACGGTCGTCAAACTGGTCCCGTCGAGCCTTAGCTTTGGCAACCAGAACGTGGGCACCACCAGCACGCCTCAGACCGTGACGCTCACGAATCAGTCCAGCAGTTCGGCGCTCAAGATCACCAAGATCAGCATCACCGGAACCGATGCCACGGACTTCGCCCAGAACAACACCTGCGGGAGCAGCGTTCCGCCGCTGGGAAATTGCACGATTACCGTGACCTTCACACCCGAGAGCGCGGGCCCGCTGAGCGCCTCTCTTGCAGTCGCCGACAATGGCGGAGGCAGTCCGCAGGCCGTCCCGTTGTCGGGAACGGGAACAAACTGAGATGTGCGTTGATGCGCAGGCCCGAGTGGCAGGGATCAGAGCGTCCGGCGAAAAAGCGCCGTGGCGAGGCCCATCGACAGCACCGTGAAGACCAGCAGGTAGGCGAGATCCCCGTAGACGGCGCTCAATCCGGTGTTCTTGAGCAAAAGGCACTTGAAAGCGTGCACGGCGTAGCTGAAAGGGTCGACGGTGGAGATGGCGCGCATCCAGGCCGGAAAAGCCTGAACCGGATACACGGCCCCGCTCGGGAAAAACAGCAGGGTATTGAGCACGCCGAAGACGGCGCGCGGAATCAGCGGGTCGCTGACGCGCACCATAATCAGGAACATCATGCTGACCAGGGCCAGGGCCGTGGCCACGATCATGATCGACATGCGCATCATGCGCAGCGGATCGAACGGCTGCGGAATTCCGGCGATCAGCGATCCGACGGTCATCAGCACGGCGCCTGAGAGGATGGCTTTGATGGCGCCCGACAGGTTGAATCCCAAAATCAACTCGAGCTTGGTAATGGGCGTTACCAGATACCCTTCGTGCAGCCCACGGGCCTTGTCATCGATGAAGATGATGCCGCCGCCGATCATGACCATGACAAAAATCGAGAGCACGATCGATCCCGGCAGCAGGTACTGGATGTACGGAACGTACGGGTACACTTCGACAATGGAAAGCGTAGCCTCCGTCGCTTCGTGCGGCTGAGGAGCCTTTTCATCATAGGCGCTCACCATGCCGGTGAACAGGCTCTCGAGCGTCGAGGATACGAACTGGTCCGTGTTGTCCTCGACCAGCGCCACTTGCGGCGCCTTCTGCGCGAGAACGTCTCGCGAGAAGTTTGGCGGAATGTTCAGCACCCCGTTCAAGCGCCCGTCGCGGAGGTCGCTCAAGGCCTTCCCGGGATCGGCGTAATCGACCGCGGTCACGGTCTCTGCGTTTACGCTGACGGCCCCGAGCATCTCGCGCAGCTTGAGACCCGTGACCTGATGATCTTGGTCAACAACTCCAAGTTTCAAGTGCTTGATCTTTCCCCCGAAGGCATAGCCCAGAACCACGAGCTGGACCAGTGGGAAAACCATCGACACTACGATCAGCAGAGGGCTGCGCCGGAAGCGGCGGAGGTCACGTTCGATCAGGGCCCAGACGCGATTCATACCTTCCTCATACGGGGGTCAGGGGTCGGGGAACCGGGTTCGGGGGCAGGGGAAGCGAGCTTTGTGCGCCGTTTCCGCAGCGCACCAATCAAGCCATTGAGCACCCGGCCGATCTGCTGCGTCGCAGCTCTGCATTCGCCGTAATCGTGCTTACTCATGTAACCTAGCCCCTGCGAGATCATCAGGTGCGTTTCTAATTCCATCAGCGATCCTCGGGCTACGCATAGGAACTGAATGTATTCCTTAGTTGATCCGCGGCCCCATCCCTCAGCGATATTGACGGGTATCGAGACGGCGGACCTGTGAGTCTGAGACGTCAGACCGAATCTCTCGGCAGACGGGAAGGTCTCGGTCGCCCGGTACAGTTGCGTTGCCAAGGCCACTGCCTTCTGCCAGACATCCAGCTCTTCATAGCTATTCACAGTCGTTCCCCAAGTTGCTCCCCAAACCCCGGCCCCTGACCCCCGAGCCCTAGTTTCTCTGTCCGCGCTGGTACATCACGCTCGGGTCGAAGCGCGGCGCGTCCTGCAGTTCGTCGCGGAGCTGCCGTCCCGTGAAATGCATGAAGACGTCATCGAGCGTGGCGGATTGAACCGAGAGCGAGGAAACCGTGACGCCGCTCCGGCGTGCGGCCTCCACCAGCTCGACCGTCGTGCGCGGTCCGTTGCGCGATGCGATGCGATAAAGCTGGTCGTAGAGCTTCACGCTGGCCACGTCCGCCAGGCCTTCGAGCGTCTGCTGCCAGTCGGGCGGCGCTCCGGTAAAGCTCACCTCCAACATATTCTCTCCCGGAATCGACGCCTTGAGCCGGTGGGGCGTGTCGAGCGCCACCAGCTTGCCGTGATCGACGATGGCGATCCGGTCCGCGAGCTTGTCCGCCTCGTCCATGTAATGCGTAGTCACGAGAATGGTGAGATTACGCTCGCCCTTGAGACGCACCAGCATCTCCCACACCGCCACGCGCGATACCGGATCGAGTCCGGTGGTGGGCTCGTCAAGGAAGAAGATGCTCGGCTGATGCACGAGCCCGCGCGCGATCTCCAGCCGCCGGCGCATTCCGCCGGAGAGAAACTTCACCGGCTTGTCGGCCCACGCGCTCAGGTCCACAGCGTCGAGCAGTTCCTTAATCTGGGCCTTGCGGCGCTCGCGCGGCACTCCGTAAAGCTTGGCGAAAATCAGCAGGTTTTCCTCCAGGCTCAAGTCGAGGTCGGAGGTCGTGGCCTGGGGAATCACTCCGATGCGCTTGCGGACCTCGTTCGGCTCGTCGCGAACGTCGAAGCCGCCCACGCGCGCCGTGCCCTCCGTGGGCTCGATCAACGTGGTCAGCATGCGGATGAGCGTGGACTTTCCGGCGCCATTCGGCCCGAGCAGGCCGAAGATCTCGCCCTGCTCCACCGCGAAGCTGATGCAATCGACCGCGGTAAAATCGCCGAACTTCTTCGTGATGTGGTCCACGTCTATGGCCGGCATCATTCAATACCAGTCAGGAGCGACAACTGACAAGTGACGGGCGACAAGTGAGGCGGGCCGACTGAACCGATGGTCCGCCATTGATTCATTGAGTCAATGAGTCAATCCTTCAATCGTCATTCCGCCCGCCACTTGTCACTTCCTTCGTCACTTGATCGTTCCCACCGGAACCGTCACATACGCCGTCATGCCGAGCGCCAGCGCCCGATCCCGGTTGTCCACCCGCAATCGCACCTCGAATGTCTTGATGTCGCGCTTGCTGCGGCTTACATCGCGCTGCGTGGCGAAGCTCGCGTCTTCGCCGCGATAGAAGACGTTGCCCGTGCGCGTCTCGCCGGACGGCAAACGCACCGGGAGGTTTTCGCCCAGGTGCACCTGATCGATGTACGTCTCAGGCACATCGATGCGCACCCAGAGATCGTCCGGGTTGATCAGGGTCACGATGGGTTGGGCGATGTTCACCACCTCGCCTTGCAGCGCCGCGCGCGTGTCCACAAATCCGTCGATGGGCGAGCGAATCTCGGTGTAGTCCAGGCGCACCTGCGCCTGCACCCGTTGCGCCCGCGCCGCCGCCAGTTGTTGAAGACTGGCGTTGAGGTCCTGTTCCCGAACCTTGACCTCTTCCAGGTTGGACTGCGCCATGGCCAGCGACGCTTTTGCCTGCTCGACCTGCTTGGTCAGCGAATCGAGATGAGCCTGGGCGGCATCGCGAGTGGTGCGGGCCGTGTCATCCGACGAAGCCGGGTCAATCCCCTGCTGGAACAGGCTGTGCGTGCGCTGGTACGCCAGGCGATCGTTCTCCAGGTCGGCAGCCGCTTCCTTCTGAGCCGCTTCGGCAGCCGCCAGAGCGGCCTCGGCTTGCTGAATCTGGTCCCGCGTCTGCAGCTCCTGATAGCTCAGAGTGGATCGCGCTCCGTTGGCGTTCGATGCCTGGCTCTCCGCCACGTGCGTGTAGTACGAGTTTTCCGCCGCCAACTCCCTGGGCGCGATCGTGGCCAGCAGCTCGTCCCGGTGGACCGGGTCGCCTTCCTTGACGAATAGCTGTTGAATCTGACCCTGCACCTGCGAGCTCAGCTCAACATCGTTCGTGGTGACGATCCCCGTGAGTGCGAGCGATGTCGCAGGCCGGCCGTAGACGTAGTAGATCGCAGCGCCCGCCGCGGCCAGGATCAGGAGCAAGATGAGCAACTTCTTCACGACTGTGCCTCCACCCAGGACGAAACGATGAGAGGGATGACGAATGATGATCGTTACGACGATCTCTGCTCATCCTCTATTCACGATTCAGCATTTGCCGTTCCCTATTGTACTTGTACGAAGCTCGCTGCGCCGCCATTTCGGTATCCCGGACCTTGTGCGCGTTTTTCTGCAACGGTCACGAACCGAAACGGTTCGGGCGCCGTCTTGTATTGTGGAAGGCACAACGTACGAGTGGATCGAAACCTTGACGGAAGCCGCGGCGATCTTGGACAGCGGTACTAGCGAGCAGGCGCTGGAGAGCGAGTTCGAACGGCGATTGGCGGATTGCGCCACGCTGGCCTATCGCGTGGCGCTCGGCGTGCTTCGCAACCACGCCGAGGCCGAGGACGCGGCCCAGGAAGCCTTCGTGCGCGCGTATCACCACTTTGCGGAGTTGCGCGACCGCGATCACTTCAAGGCCTGGCTGGTGCGCACAAGCTGGCGCCTGGCGATCGACCGGCAGCGGTCGGCCGCGCGACGGGATCGGCGGGAGCAGACGGCCCACGAGTCCGGGACAGCGGGCTCCACGCAGGCTTCGACAGTCGAGCAGACGGCCCTCGGCCGCGAGTTTCACGAGCGGATCGATCGCGCTGTGGATGCGCTGCCGGAGGACCTGCGGCGCGTCGTGATTCTGGCGGCCATCGAGGGCTACGACATGCGCGAAACCGCCGCGCTGCTGGAAATCCCCGAGGGAACGGTGCGCTCGCGGCTGCATCGGGCCCGAAAGATGCTGGCGGAGAAACTGCGATGAATTGCGAACGCTTTCAGGAATGGATCGAAGAAGCGGCGCTCGGCGTACTCGATGCCTCGCGTCGCGCGCAACTCGACACGCATCTCGAAGCATGCGCGCAGTGCCGAGCCCGGTTCGGGGCCGAGCAGAAGCTGTTCGCGGCCATCGACCAGGGCATCGCGGCGCGGGTGCAAGGGAATCCCTCCGCGGAGTTCGCGGCGCGGGTACGGATGCGTCTGGCGGATGAGCGCGAACGAGTCGGATTCCGCTTCTGGTGGAAGCCTGCTGCCTGGATTCCGATCATGGCTGGAGCTGCGCTGGCGCTGTTGGTCCTGACCGTGTGGTTCGTACGGCGCCCAGTTCATCCACCGGGACGCGAGATGGCCCGGATCGCGTCCAGGCCCTCGACGCCCGCGCCCGTCGCGCGCACGAACGGGTCGTCTGAGCAAGCGAGGTTGAAGCCGCCTCGGAGTGCTTCAGCGCCGAGGCCGCGGTACACGTCGGCCGGCGTCTCAAGGGCCGATCGTAGGCGGCAAGCGAGTCCGGAAACCAAGCAGCCGCAGTTGCAGGTCCAGATTCAACCGGGACAGTGGGCAGCCGTCAACAGCCTGTACCGGGCCGGGCAAGCCGGACTCCTCAAAGGCGCACAAGACCAGCCGGCCTCGCCCGAGCAACCGTTGCAGGTAAAGCCCGTGGAAATTTCTCCCCTTGTTGTTGCAGAGCTTCAGGACCCGAAGCCTGTCGGGACAGATGACGCTAACGTTCAAGATCGCTAAGGAGGCGAAGATGAAGAAGACCCAGTGTATTGCAGGATCGGTTGGGGCCCTGCTGCTGATGGCAGCTCTTTCGGGTGCGCAAGCGCAGGATGCCGCCAAGATAACCACACCGCTCCAGGTGACGATCATTTTCAACGAATACGAAGGAAGCAAGAGGATCAGCACCTTGCCTTACCAGATGGCCTGCAACGCCAGCCCGCACGTTGAGACCTCGTCGCTTCGGCTCGGCTTGAGGGTGCCCATCGCCACAAGCGGGAACAAGGAATCGAGCCAGTTTATATATCAGGATGTGGGCACCGATATCGACTGCCGCGCGACGTCCGCCGGTGATGGCGGCGGCTTCCTCATAGGGCTTGGCCTCAAGCGCAACGTGATCTATCCGCCTTCGGAGTCGCCTAAGCCCGCGGAGTGGCAGCCTGGCTCGCCCCTTCAGGATCACCCGATCTTCGGCGGGTTTGAAGCCGACGTGAAGAACCTGCTCCTGCGCGACGGAGAATCGGTCCAGGCAGCGACCGCCACGGACCCGGTGAGCGGCCATCTGTGGAAGATCGACGTCAGCCTGAAAGTGGGAAAGTAGCCGCCTGATCGTGGCTTGTGGTGCAGGCGGCCTGCCTGCCGGCTTCGTCCGGCCTCGCAGGGCCGGAAGCCTGCACCACGACCAGCGACAGCAAACCGCCAGTCATCAGCCTCTGACAACCAGCCCCCGCTTTTCGCAGCCCCTGCCTTTTCCCGGCCACTGCTCCTCACGCCGGATACCGAGTTTTGCTAAGATGCTTGACAAGGGAGCTTTGAGTGTTTTCGCGCCACAACCGGATGATCGCCGCGCTTTACCTCCTGGGCGATGCCCTGATGGTGCTCGCGAGCTGTTCCTTCGCCTACTACGCTCGCAGCCACTTCTTCCCGCACCTGCGCGTGTTCTACACGGGCCGCTTCTACCTCTGGTTGATGCCGGCCGTGCTTCTGATCTGGATTTGCACGGGTCTCGCGGCCGGGATCTATCGCGAGATCCGGGAGGATGACTGGCGCTCGGTGCTCTGGGATCCGCTGAAGGTCAACGTGATGGCCACGCTGATCCTGTTGGCCTTCACCGTCGCCGTCAAGGACGAATACGTCAGCCGGCTGCTGATCACTCTGTTCTCGATCACGGTTCTCGCCGCCATGATCGCCCTGCGTCTGGCGGCGCGGCAGTTCGGCCCGAGCCTCCGCGCCGCCTTCGGCAACGTACAGCAACTGCTGGTGGTGGGCCGCACGCCGGAAGCCCTGGAAATCGCGCGCGAGATTGAGATCAACGAAGCGCAGGGCGTGAGGCTGGCCGGATTCGCCCTGCCGGGAGCGGCGGGCGCGGCCAAAGGCATCGACCACCCCCAACCCCTGATGGAGGTGGGGAGCGAGCAGCGCCAGACGCAGGTGATCCCGGAAGGGAGCCGGCTGACGAGCGCCGAATCGGGGCTCGCGCGCTCCTACCCGCTTTACGCCTTGCGCGATCTCGCGGAGCTGCTGCGCGCGCACGTGATCGACGAAGTCATCTTCGCCGTTTCCCGCGACGAGCTTGAGGGCCTGGAAGAGACCTTTCTGCTTTGTGAGGAGGAAGGCGTCAAAAGCCGGGTGCTGGTGAGCTTCTTCCCGCATGTGATCTCGCGGGTTTATCTCGAGCGGCTGCGCGACATGCCTCTGCTCACCTTTTCCACCACGCCCGAGAACGAGCTGCTGCTGCTCGCCAAGCGGGTGGTGGATTTCGCCATGGCCCTGGCGCTCGGAGTGCTGCTCTCGCCCCTGTTCCTGGTGCTCGCGCTCGTGATCAAGCTGACTTCGCGCGGACCCATCCTCTACCGCCAGACGCGCTGCGGCCTCGGCGGGCGCAAGTTCACACTTTACAAGTTCCGCTCCATGCACCAGTACGCCGACGAGCAGCGCCGCGAGTTGCTGCCGCTCAACGAGCTGGACGGGCCGGTCTTCAAGATTCGCGATGACCCCCGCTGCACACGCGCGGGCCGCTTCATGCGCCGCTTCAGCCTGGACGAACTGCCCCAGCTCATCAACATCATCAAGGGCGATATGTCGTTTGTGGGGCCGCGCCCGCCCCTGCCCGAAGAAGTGGCGCACTACGAGCGCTGGCAGCGCCGGCGCCTCCGCATGCAGCCGGGACTCACGTGCCTCTGGGCGCTCGAAGGCCGCAACAAGTTGAACTTCCGCCGCTGGATGGAGCTCGATCTCGAGTACATCGACACCTGGTCGCCCGCGCTCGATTGGAAGATTCTGCTGAAAACCATTCCCGTGGTTCTGCTCGGGCGCGGGGCGAGCTAGCAGGCTGCGGGAAGATACGCGTAGGGGCGCTGCTTGCCGCGCCCCGGATTCTGACGCAAGACGCGTGGGCCGACTGCGGCGCGGGGTGACCGGAAGATTAGGGATAGGAGCGGAAAGGCTCATGGCGCGCGAATACATTGAAAGCGAAGCGAGGGATACTACCTTACGGGCTCGCGCGTTTCTCTGGAGTCAGTGATCTGCCCCTTCCTGGATGGGGCCTCGCCCGAAACTCTGGTGGATGAATTCCCAACCCTCTCCTCGAGCAGGTTCACGGCGCCGTAACTTTCTATCTCGCACATCGGGCCGAAATGGACGCCTACCTGGCCGAAAATGACCGGCTCGGGAAAGAAGTCCGCAAGCACCAATCCCAAATTCCTCCGGCCTTGGCTTGATCCTCGTACCGCAAAGGCTGGCCGTGAGCAACACAATCGACGAACTGCTCCTCGTTTGGTTTGTCTCGGAAGCGGAAGAATAGGTAAACCAGATTCGTTGCCTTCCACTCTAAGACGGCTCGGTTCACTTTCTCTGCCTATCTGTTACTTATGCTGACGGACCGGCAGCACAAGGAAGCTATCAAGCGCAAATCTGCGAAATCCACATGGGCCGCTTGACGTCGATAGGTCCGCAGGTATAAGCTCACGAGCGTTCTCGGGCTGGGATTTCTCGGAAGCGGAACCTGGTCCTGGTCTTTCACAGGGTAGTCATCCAACAAACCGGCAGAGTGCCGAGCTTAGGGGGCAGCGATGAAGGTTCATTCCTTCGGTAAGCACACGCTTCGCGTCGATGGGGTGTACCCATTCGGCGGGACCGGTTTTTGGTTCGACAGCAACAGCCGGCGGCAGCGAAGAGCCTTTGCGCTATCGGTGTCCCTTCTGCCGTTTGCTCTGCTGGCGCTGGGCGCGCCCGCCCATGCGAGCGGCGGTTTCGCGGACGTCAAGAGCTTCAGCGTGGGTACGAATCCGCGCTCGGTGGCTGTTGGCGACTTCAATGGTGATGGCAACCCGGACATGGTGGTCGCCAATTTCGCGAGCAACACCGTTAGCGTGCTAATCGGCAATGGCGATGGGACTTTCAAAGCTGCCGTGAACTACAGCACCGGAGCGAGCCCCTACGCCGTGGCGGTGGGCGATTTCAATGGCGACGGATTTGTTGACCTTGCCGTGGCCAACGACGGCAGCAACACCGTCAGCATTCTGCTGGGTAATGGCAACGGCACCTTCCAACCGGCGACGAATTTCGCCGCAGGTTCGAATCCGCACGGCATCACGGTGGCGGACTTCAATGGAGACGGCCACCTGGACGTGGTCACAGCAAATTTCAGCAGCAACAATGTCAGCATCCTGCTGGGGAATGGCAATGGCACCTTGCAGGCCCCTGCCAATTATGCCGCCGGAGCCGAGCCTTCGTCTGTGGCTGCTGCCGACTTCAACGGTGATGGCAAACCGGACGTGGCGGTGACCAACCAGAGCGCGGCTACGGTCAGCATTCTGCTGAATAACGGGAGCGGTGGTCTGGGGTCTCCTTCAGCGTATGCCGCTGGGACTACTCCTGTCTCGGTAGCGGTCGCTGATTTCAATAACGATGGCCGCGCCGATCTAGCGGTCGCGAACAGCAGCAGCGTGGACGTGCTGCTGGGCAATGGTAATGGCACTTTCCAGGCGGCGGTGAGCTACACCGCTGGAACCAGCCCCGACGGAGTAGCTGCCGGCGACTTCAACAATGATGGAAACCAAGATCTGGCGGTGGCTAACAGTGGCAGCAGCAATATCAGCATTTTGCTGGGCACGGGTAGCGGAACCTTCCAGACCGCTGTGAACTACAACGTGGGTTCGGGGCCCTCGGCGGTGGCTGTGGCCGACTTCAATAACAGCGGCCAGCTTGACCTGGCGGAGACCAACATCAACGACAACACGGTAGACGTGCTGCTGGGCGAGGGCAACGGGACCTTCCAGGCGGTCGTGAACTACGGCACGAGTGGCAGTCCGGTCTCTGTCGCTGCGGCTGACTTCAATGGAGATGGCAAGCTCGATTTGGCGGCCGCGACCGATAACGGTCAGGTTGCAATCCTCCTCGGCAATGGCGATGGCACTTTTCAGCCATTCAAAACTTACAATGCAACCTGCTGCTCATTTTCGGTCGCGACGGGTGATTTCAACGGTGACGGCAAGCTGGATTTGGCCGTCGCGAACGAAACAGGTTCAGGCACAGTGTCGATCCTCCTGGGTAATGGCGATGGCACCTTTCAGTCGCCGTTGAGTTTTAGCACGGGTGGACAAAACCCCATATCAGTCGCGGTTGGGGACTTCAACGGTGACGGTAAGCTAGACCTGGCTGTGGCTAATCAGTGCGGGACACTTGGCTGCTTCAACAATGGAACAGTCGCAGTCCTTTTGGGTAACGGCGATGGCAGCTTTCAAGGCGCGGTCAACTATACGACAGAGCTCGACCCCTACGCGGTTACGACAAGCGATTTCAACAGCGACGGTAAACCCGATTTGGCGGTCGGAAGTGGCTATTGCAGTGGTGTAGACGTCCTCTTGGGGAACGGAGATGGGACGTTCCAAGGCGCCACGAATTACTCGAGCGCCTATTGCGGTGTCTCTGTTGTAGCGCAAGACCTCAACGGAGATGGTAAGCCAGACCTCACCCTAGGTACCGGGAGCAACGGCATCGGAGTTCTGCTGAACAATGGTGACGGCACATTCGGGTCAATTTCCCTTTATTCAGCTGGCTCTGAAACTTACGGTGTCGGCCTCGCTGATTTCAACGGAGACGGCAAGATGGACGCCGGAGTCGCCAACCTGGGAAGCAATAATGTCAGCTTGCTCTTCGGCAACGGGAACGGGACTTTTCAATCGGCGCTAAACTACGGCGTCGGCACGAACCCTCGACCGGTCACGTCGGGAGACTTCAATCAAGACGGTGCCCCCGACCTAGCGGTTGGCAACACGGGCAGCAGTAACGTCACCATTCTTTTGAATACCGGCGGCACCTTCATCACCACCACCAGTTCGCAGAATCCATCTTCCTTCGGCCAATCCGTGACGTTTACGGCCACCGTCACCGGTAGTATCGGAGGCTCCGGCAATCCCAGCGGCTCCGTAACCTTCCTTGACGGCAGCGCCGTCCTCGGCACCGTCGCACTCAGCTCCGGCATAGCCATGTTCAGCACTTCGACCTTGAGCGTCGGAACGCATACGATCACCGCCATGTACTCGGGCGACTCGAACTTTAACCCACACACGGGCGCGCCCCTCATTCAGACGGTGACTGGCTCACAGCCGATTGTGACCCTGAACCCGACCAGCCTGACCTTTGGCGGCCAAACCATCGGCACGACCAGCGCAGCACAGAACGTCACATTGACGAATACTGGCACGGCAACGCTCACCATCACGAGCATCACGACCAGCGGCGACTTCGCCCAGACCAACAACTGCGGATCGTCGGTCGGGGCCGGCGCAAGCTGCACCATCAGCGTCACCTTCACGCCCACCATGACGGGAACCCGCACGGGCGCGGTGACCCTCACCGACAATGCCTCGAATAGCCCGCAGAGCGTCGCCCTGACGGGAACGGGCGTTGGCATCCCGATCGCTAACATTTCGCCTTTAAGCCTGACCTTTGGCAGCCAGGCAGTCGGAACCACCAGCGCCTCGCAGCCCGTCACTTTGACGAACACGGGCAGCGCTACGCTCGCCATCAGCAGCATCGTGGCCAGCGCCAATTATGGCCAGACGAACAATTGCGGATCGGGCCTCGGAGTGGGCGTAAGCTGCACCGTCAACGTCACCTTCACGCCGACCACAACCGGGACGCTGACCGGCACCGTGACCTTCACCGATAACGCCTCCAACAGCCCGCAGACCGTGAGCCTCACCGGCACCGGGGTAGTTGCGAACAATCCGGTGCCGATCACCACCCAGCCGCTGATCCCGGACAAAGCGAGTCCGGGCGGCAGCAGTTTCACCTTGACGGTGAACGGCGATGAGTTCATTTCGACCTCAACCGTAAACTGGAACGGCAGCGCCCGCGCCACTACGTTTGTTTCGAGCAGGCAACTGACGGCCATCATCCTGGCCTCGGACATCGCCACGGCGGGCACGGCCCGCGTGACCGTGAGCAATCCTGCGCCGGGCGGCGGCTCGTCAGACACCGTCTACTTCCCGGTCACCACCAGCACCTCAACCCTGGTCTTCAGCCGCACCGATTTCGCGACGGGCAGCGCGCCCAAGGAAGTCTTCATGGCGGACTTCAACGGCGACGGCAAGCCCGACATGGCGATTGCCAACTCCAGCGCGAAGACGGTCTCGATCCTGCTCGGCAACGGCGACGGCACCTTCCAGGCGCACGTGGATTACGCCGTGGGCGCTTCGCCGCGCTCGGTCACGGCGGGGGATTTCAACGGCGACGGCAAGCTCGATCTGGCCGTCAGCAACAGTGGGTCAAACACAGTTTCGATCCTGCTCGGCAACGGCAACGGCACCTTCCAGACCCACGTGGACTACGCGACCGGCGTCGGTCCCACGGTGATGGCGCTCGGCGATTTCAACGGCGACGGCGCGCTTGACCTGGCCGTGGCCAATTTCAACGCGAATACGGTCTCGATCCTGCTCGGCAACGGCAACGGCACGTTACAGACCCACGTGGACTACGCCGCGGGAGTGGGCGCCGGAGCGCTCACGGCGGGCGATTTCAACGGCGACGGCAAGATCGACCTGGCCTGCGGCAACTTCAGCGCCAACACGGTTTCCGTGCTGCTCGGCAACGGCGATGGTACGTTCCAGACTCACGTGGATTACGGCACGGGCACGGGCCCGTCGGCGGTGGTCACGGCGGACTTGAACGGGGACGGCAAACTTGACCTGGCCGCGACCAATCTCACCTCCAACACGGTTTCCATCCTGCTCGGCAACGGCAACGGCACCTTCCAGACGCACGTGGACTACGCCACCGGCACCGGCCCCAATGACGTTGCCCTCGGTGACTTGAACGGCGACGGGATATTGGACCTGGCCGTAGCAAACAGCAAGGCGAGCAGTTTCTCGTGGCTGCTCGGTAACGGCAATGGGAGCTTCCAAACCCACATGGACGTAAGCACCGGAACGGGTCCGAGCTCGGTAGGGGTGGCGGACTTCAACGGCGACGGCCGGCTGGACGTGGGTGTTGCCGACCGGACGGCGAACACGGTTTCGGTCCTGGTGCAGATCGCGGGCGCAACCCTGTTGCCCGCGAGCCTCAGTTTCGGCAATCAGACTTTGGGCACCACGAGCAGCGCGCAGACGGCGACCCTGACCAATACCGGAAGCGCTCCGCTGGCCATTTCGAGCATCGGCATCACGGGCGCCGATTCGAGTGATTTCAATCAGACGAACACATGCGGCACGACCTTGGCGGGCGGGGCCAGTTGCAGCATCTCGGTGACGTTCACGCCACAGGTGGTGGGCTCGCTCAGCGCCACGCTGAGCGTGAGCGACGATGCCAGCGGCAGCCCGCAGACGGTGAGCCTGAGCGGCACCGGCGTGGGCATTCCAATAGTCCAACTCTCACCGGCCAGCCTCACGTTCGGTAACCAGGAGGTGGGTACCACCAGCGCGGCCCAGACGGTGACCCTCACCAACACGGGCAGCGGAACCCTCACCATCAGCAGCATCGTGGCGAGCGCCAATTATGTGCAGACTAACAATTGCGGTTCGATGGTTCTGGCGGGTGGCAGTTGCACCATCAACGTCTCCTTCACTCCGGCTACCACCGGCACCTTGACCGGCACCGTGACTTTCACCGATAACGCCTCCAACAGCCCGCAGACCGTGGGCCTGACGGGCACAGGCGTGGATCCGGTTCCGAGCGTCGCACAACCCTTGATTCCTGCCACGGTCGCGCCGGGCGGCAGCGGATTTACGTTGACCGTGAATGGCGACGAATTCATTTCGACATCAACCGTGAACTGGAACGGCAGCGCCCGCGCCACTACGTTTGTTTCGAGCAGGCAACTGACGGCCAGCATCCTAGCCTCGGACATTGCCACGGCGGGCACGGCCCGCGTGACCGTGAGTAATCCCGCGCCGGGCGGCGGCTCGTCAGACACCGTCTACTTCCCGGTCACGACCAGCACGTCAAGCCTGGCCTTCAGCCGCACCGATTTCGCGACGGGCAGCGCGCCCAAGGAAGTCTTCATGGCGGACTTCAACGGCGACGGCAAGCCCGACATGGCGATTGCCAACTCCGGCGCGAAGACGGTTTCGATCCTGCTCGGCAACGGCGACGGCACCTTCCAGGCGCACGTGGATTACGCCGTGGGCACTTCGCCGCGCTCGGTCACGGCGGGCG